>Ga0208639_1001657_pt1 | contig 14241 bp, 14 predicted proteins | sample ETNtaG_33_FD_185772 | JGI IMG/M metagenome (GOLD analysis project Ga0208639, IMG submission 185772) | Marine microbial and viral communities from oxygen minimum zone, Eastern Pacific Ocean - ETNP201310SV76 (SPAdes) (version 2) | ecosystem: Environmental > Aquatic > Marine > Oceanic ...
AAATTGAATAAATTCTTCTGGTAGAATATTTGAAGGGAGATTTGACCAATATACCTTGCCGGGATATGCAATGCCTAATTCTGTTATATCTCGTTTAAATATTCCACACCACATCTTAAGATTATTTATCTCTTTTGATACTTGATTTGTATCAGGTGGATTACCCCATTTTGAGACCATCTCAGAATAATAATAGGTTTCATGGGCATCCAAAATGCTGTCTGGAGCAGTGAATGAATATTGTAATTGGTAATATAAAACAGAGGTTAGGGTTATTGTAAAAACAAAAACTAATAAACCTAATCTTTTAAAAAGACTTTTCTGAAATCGTTGCTTTGACTTAATCCTTAGGTTCCCCAATGAATTTATAGCCTACACCATGAATTGTCTTTATAAATCTGGTGTTATTGGGAGTTTCGCCTAATTTGCCTCGCAATCGACTCACTAAAACATCAACTGATCGATCATAACTTTGCCAGGAAATTCCTCTTAGATTTTCAACTAAAAACTCTCTATCCAACGTTTCACTTGAATTTTCAATAAATAATATCAAAGCTTCATACTCAGTTGTTGAAAGTGATATCAGCTTTTTATCTAATAATACTTCCTGTTTATTTTTATCAATACTCAATCCCTTAAAATGTACATTTTCTATAATTGCCGCGGAAGAATGGGTTCTTCTTAAAATTGATTGAATCCGTGCAAGTAATTCTCTAGGCTCAAACGGCTTTGGTAAATAATCATCTGCACCTAATTCTAACCCAACAATACGATCCGTAACCTCTCCTCGTGCAGTAAGCATAATCACAGGAGTTGCTAAATTTTCCCTAATTTTTCTTAATACCTGAAAGCCATCCATTCCTGGTAACATTATATCTAATATGATTACATTCGCTTCCTTTTTCCCCAGATATTCCAACCCTTCCTCTGGAGTATGTTTAGCAATAATTTTATATTTATACGAACCCAAAAACTCAATAAGTAATTCTGTTAATTGTACATCATCATCAATTATTAGTATTTTATCCATTAGGCATTTCCTTTCACTGTTTTGGACATTTTCTGCCCAGATATTTCATTTTTCATACTGTCAATTTTCCTTTTAAAATCACTGTCAGCTATTGCTTTTTTATCAATATTTTTACAGGCATGAATAACGGTGGAATGATCTCTTCCACCAATATGTATCCCAATATTTGCCAGAGATGCATTGGTTAACTCCTTAGATAGAAACATGGCCAATTGTCGTGCAAGTGCAACTTCCATTGTACGGCTTTTCCCCAGGATTTGTCTTTCACTAATTTTCATTTCTCTACAAACATATTTAACAATTTGATCAATGGACAAATCAGTAAATGAATTTTCTCCCAACAAATTTTTTAGAACCCGTTGAGCCAAATTCATAGTGATATCTTCTCGGCGAAGAGACGAAAGCGCCAATAATTTTACCAACGCTCCTTCCATTGCACGGATATCTCCTGCTATTGCTTCTGCTATAAATTCGGTTACATCATAGGGAATTTCCAATCCATCATCTTCAGCTTTTTTCATCAAGATTGCAATTCTTGTTTCTAAATCGGGTGGCTGAATATCCACCACAAGCCCGGATTGAAACCGAGAAATTAAACGATCTTTCAATCCTTTTAACTCACTTGGATGACGGTCTGTTGTCAATACAATTTGTTTACCTTTTTGAAATAAATCATTAAATAAGTGAAAAAATTGTTCTTGAGTTTGTTCTTTAGATTGGAAAAACTGAACATCATCCAATAATAGCATATCTATATTTCTATAGGTGCTGATAAAGTCTGTAGAGCTATTTTTCTGAATAGAACTGATGAAATCTAACATAAACTTTTCACTGGTGAGGTATACCACGCGCATATTCCCATTCTGCCTGATGAGTTTATTCCCTATTGCCTGTAATAGATGGGTTTTCCCTAGACCGGGACTGCTATAAATAAGAAGCGGGTTATAGGGGGTTTGGCCGGGAGTATCTGCAACAGATAATGCTGCAGCCTTAGCAAATTGGTTACTTTTACCTTCAATGAAATTTTCGAAAATATAGCGGGAATTCAACTGGGATTTTCTTTGATATCCCTGAGGAACTGGCTTTTCCTTGGCGGTTAAAGTCGGTATTTCATCAATGTTTTTATCACTGATTACTACACTATAATTTACAATGAGTGGATGATTTGCGTTTTCCTTTAAAGCATTATCGATGAGGTGACGATATTTTGCTTCCAACCACTCATAATGAAATTGATTGGGAACCTGAAGTGTAATTCCCTCTTCATTTAGGCTTGTTGCAACCACTCCATCAAACCAGGTTTGAAATGCTTGTTCTTGAATTCTATCCTTGATATATAACAAGCACTTTCCCCAAAGCTCGTCCTTATTTAAACTAAATTGGCCAGGTGATTGTTCGGCTATATTGTTCATGTTGGTAACCATAATATAAAATTCACCCCTAAAATTCGGGTATTAAGTCCACTTAAAACAAGTTGAAAACATACAGAATTGTTATTTAAACCAATTGTAATTTACCAGTGAATGTTTGGAGTGGAAATACTATTATTAACGATTTTAATAATTACCGTTACCATTTATAAAAAAAATTGGGTGCCGGTATCTCCCCCTTTTTACTCAACTGGGAAACTAGTAAAAATAGGACATCGCGGAGCACCATCGCTCGCCCATGAAAATACTTTGGGCTCCTTCAGAAAAGCCATTGATACAGGGATGGATGGTATAGAATTAGACGTTCAATTTTCTGCTGATAAAAAATTGGTGGTATATCATGATTGGAGCGTAGAATGTGATTCAGGGGAAATAGAATTAATCAAAAATTTGTCATGTTCAGAAATTCAGAAGATTTCATTAAATGGTAATGAGCAAAATAAAATACCCTTACTTGCCGATGTATTGGATGTCCTCAATAAAAAAATTATCATAAATATTGAAATAAAATCTGCCCATATTATTAATACCAATATTGAAAAAAATGTTTTAGAATTAATCAAAACATATGGATTCGAAAATAACTGTGTCATATCTAGCTTTAATCCTTTTATTATCAGACGAGTCAAAAAAAATACTCCTAAAATATTAACTGCTTTTTTATGGAGTAATAATAATCCTCAGTTTATTATAAATACTCCCCTTTGGGTTTGGATATGCCGACCAGATGGATTCCATGCCGACATTGATTATCTGGATGAACAATTAATAAATTGGGCTACCAGAAAAAATATGTCTATTTTAACTTTTACTGTAATGACCAAAAAGCAATTAATAAAATCTCAGCTTTGGGGATTGGACGGTGTTTTTATGGAGGATCCGTATCTAAATTAACACCCGCATTCTTATAATTGCCTAAATTATAAGAGTTAAATTCCATATTAAAATATGATTTCAGACACTTTATCAAAGTTAGAGTCTTTAAAAAAAGAACGTAATGCTGTGATTTTGGCACATTATTATCAAGATCCTGACATCCAGGATGTAGCTGATTTTGTTGGGGATAGTCTTGCTCTGGCACAATATGCAGTGAAAACAGATGCAGATGTCATCCTTTTCTGTGGTGTTCATTTTATGTGTGAAACTGCCAAAATATTAAATCCGAACAAACGGGTAATATTGCCTGATATGGATGCGGGTTGTTCTCTAGCAGATTCCGCTTCTCCTAATAAGTTTAAGACCTGGGTAGATTCTCATCCGGATCATGCGGTAATCACTTATATTAATTGCTCTGCAAAAGTAAAGGCCGTATCAGATATTATCTGTACTTCATCCAACGCTGAAAAAATCATCAATAGTCTGCCGGAAGATAAAAAAATTATTTTTGCTCCTGATAAATATTTAGGGGCATTCCTCCAGAAAAAAACTGGGCGTGATTTATTATTGTGGGATGGCTCCTGCCAAGTTCATGAAATATTTTCAGAAAGAGAACTTGTTCGATTGAAAACTCGGAATCCAGATGCTCTTGTGCTTGCACATCCAGAATGCGACGAGAATATACTGCGCCATTCAGATCATATAGGCTCCACAACTTCTATTATTAAATTTGCTTCTGAATCTAATCTCGAAAAATTTATCATTGCCACTGAACCGGGAGTTATACATCAAATGGAAAAAGAAAGTCCCAATAAAACGTTTATTCCTCTTCCTACAAATGATGGCTGTGCCTGCAATGAATGTCCCCATATGCGTCTAAACACAATTGAAAAAATGGTTACTGCTCTTGAGACTATGTCTCCCGAAATTATTTTATCAGAAGAGTATCGACTCAAAGCACTGGCTCCTTTAGAAAAAATGTTGGCACTCAGTTGATCGAATACCCTCAACATAAAAAACTTTCGGATGAATATATCATTGGGAAAATTGCTTACTTTTTAGCGGAAGATATTCCAAATGGTGATATTACTACCGAAAGTACAACTGCTGACAATTCTGAAATAACTGCTGAAATCCACGCAGCAGAAAAACTTATTTTTGCTGGAAGTGAAATTATTCCTCATTGCTTTGGAGAAAAATGCCAGGTGACGATTAATCATAAAAATGGTTCTATGCTCTCAAATGGCGATGTAATTGGGGCAGTTACGGGTTCAACCAGAGAAATACTTTCTCGTGAAAGAGTAATGCTGAATTTAATCCAACGGCTATGCGGTATCGCTACCCTCTCCCATGAATATGCAGAAATTGCAAACCCCTTTGATGTGAAAATTTTAGACACCAGAAAAACAACTCCCGGATTACGCTTATTTGAAAAATATGCCGTAGCAATTGGTGGAGCTTTCAATCATCGGCTCAATTTATCCCATGGAATTCTTATCAAAGATAATCATATAATTGCTGCAGGATCCGTAACCAATGCCATTGAATCTGCTAGAAAAAAAGACCTCCATTTACCATTGGAACTTGAAGTAGATAATTTTGATCAAATCCATGAAGCTTTAAAAACAGGAGTGGACGGATTCTTATTGGATAATATGAAACCTGAGACAATCAGGTCTGCTGTTTCTATTATAAGGGCTTCCCAAAATGGGGAAGATGTGTTTATCGAAGCTTCCGGTGGAATCACCTTAGAAAATATCCTCCCTTATTTGGATACTGGAATCAATGCCATTTCCATTGGGGCTCTAACCCATCAGGCAATAAGTAAAAACATTCGGCTGGACTTTGTTTCATGAATCCTTCAATTAATACAGATGTTTTGGTTATTGGCAGTGGATTATCAGGCGCCACGGCAGCAATTACCGCTGCAGATGCGGGGAAAAATGTAACCATTATTACAAAATCTCCCCAGTTAAAAAGTGGAAATACACCAAAGGCACAGGGCGGAATTGTTTATAAAAACAGTACCGATTCCATAGAGAAATTGAAAAATGATATTATGAAAGCGGGTGATAACCATTCCTGGGTTGATGCTGTAAATTTAATTTGCAACGAAGGTCCTCCATTAGTTAAAAAAATACTCATTGACCGATTTAAAGTGGCATTTGACACCGGTGATTCTATGGGAGATAATGGTGATAATCTTTGCCGAACAAAAGAAGCTGCCCATTCAGAATCTCGTATTATTTATAGCAAAGACAAGACTGGTGATTCCATTCAAACTGCCATATTGAGTGAATTAGAAAAACATCCTAAAATTTCAATCATTACCAATATTACAGCCATTGACCTTTTAACATTATCACATCACTCTATAATTTCTACAGACATCTATAAAAAACCAGCCTGTTTCGGTGCCATTGTATTGGATAATATCACTGGAACGGTGTCCTCAATTTATTCTCAAAGAACTATATTGGCAACGGGGGGATTGGGACAAATTTTTCTCCATTCCACCAACCCGGACGATTCTATAGGGGATGGTATTGCAATGGCATGGCGGGCGGGTGCCAGATGTTTTAACCTCCAGTATATCCAATTTCATCCCACAACTCTATTCAGTGGGTCCAGTCGGTATTTAATCTCCGAAGCTGTTAGGGGAGAAGGTGGGATATTAATTGATGAAAATGGAAATGAGTTTATGAATCAAATCCACGAAAAAGGAAGTTTAGCTCCACGGGATATTGTTGCTAGAAACATCCATCAGAAAATGTTAGACACGACTCTTCCCTGCATGTATTTGGATATTTCATTTAAGGATAGCGACTGGATAAAAAATCGATTTCCTTCCATTTATAAGGGCTGTATGGATGCGGGGATTGATATGACAATAGAACCCATTCCCATAGTTCCAGCTGCACATTATATTTGCGGAGGTATTGGCGTTAATCTGGAAGGCCGGACTTCTGTAAAACGCTTATATGCAGTGGGTGAAGTTTCCTGTACCGGTGTTCATGGAGCCAATCGCTTGGCAAGTACTTCACTATTGGAGGCTTTAGTATGGGGTTACCATGCAGGAAAAGATGCGGCCATTTTTAGAGATGGGGATGATCATTTCCCAGAGATTGAAACCTGGGTAGATGAAATTGATGAAATTGATCCGGCACTAATTGCACAGGATTGGCTCACAATAAAAAATACCATGTGGAATTATGTAGGATTAATTCGTACCCGTCAAAGACTCCACCGTGCTCGAACTATTATGCGGAACCTTCAAACAGAAATAGAAGATTTCTATCAGAAAGCCAGATTGACTCCAAGCATTGTGGGGCTGAGAAACGGGGTTCAGACTGCTATTGCAATTATTGCCGCAACTCTGGAGGCCAGAGAAAGTATTGGCACCCACTACCTCCTGGAAGACAAGGAATAATTGTTATTTTCTGCATAAACCATCTGTATTGAGCGACAGTCGAAGCATGTTGATTCCGGGATAAACACGATTAATACGCTCTATGTTTAGAGTAAATTAGCAATTATGTAAATCTGATAAAGAATAGGTGAAATTATCAATAAGGCGAGTTTGTCCTAATAACGCAGCTACACTTACTAGAATTTCCCCTCCTAATTTCCCCTTAATTTCTTCAAGTGTGTTTCTATTTGCCACTGATACATAGTCGATCTTAAACTGGGGTTCACTATTAATAATTTTGGTTATCTTATTCTTTAATTTTTCGCAATTGAGTTCGCCATTTTTTAGTAGGGTTTTTCCGCTTACTAGGGCTTTAAAAATGGTAGCAGCAACTGAATATTCATGTTCCGTTAAATATTTATTTCGAGAGCTCATTGCCAATCCATTTTTCTCTCTAATTATTGGACAAGAAACAATCTGAATTGGATATTGTAAATCTGAAACCAATTTATTTATGATACAAAGTTGCTGGAAATCTTTCTTACCAAAAAATGCATGGCTTGGTTCAATAATATCAAATAATTTTGCAACTATAGTGGTTACACCTTTGAAAAATCCGGGGCGGCTTTTCCCTTCTAAAAGGTTAAACAAATTATTATTATAATTTCCTGTATTAATTCCATCAGGATACATTTCAGTGTTGCCGGGCAAGAAAGTACAGTCTATTTTATAATTAGATAGTTTGTCTAAATCTGATTTTATCGTTTGGGGGTACGTATCTAAATCTTCACCTTGGGCAAATTGAGTTGGATTTATGTAAATACTCACAATTGTATTTTCACAAGTATTATTTGATTCTGATACTAAGGATAAATGGCCCTCGTGCAGGGCGCCCATAGTAGGTACAAACCCTATGGAGCCTGAAATATTCTCCCGCCATTTTCGGAATTCCTTAATGGTGGAAATTTTCTTCAATAATTAGTGCGTTTTTTCGAGATGGATATTACTGTTAATGAAGTGTTCTTTAGTGGGAAAAGTTTTTTCTTCAACTTCATTTTTATATTCTGCGAGTTTATGTTGAATTTCAACTCCAAAGTTGCCATATCGTTTTGCATGCTTCGGAGAAAAATCACCATATAAACCTAAAATATCATGGTACACTTGAATTTGACCATCACAAAAGGGACCTGCGCCAATTCCAATGGTTGGTATGTCTAATAAATTAGTAATTCTATCGGCTAAATCCCCGGGTATTCCTTCCAGAACCACAGCAAAAGCGCCACTTTCCTGAACTGCCTCTGCATCTTCAATAATTTTTTTTGCTTCCAAAATTGACTTTCCTTGAATTCTATATCCAGAACTCAGATTATACGATTGGGGTAATAATCCCACATGTCCCATTACGGGAATGCCTGCATCAATAATTGCCCTTATTTGGGATGTATAGGGAACTCCACCTTCCAGCTTAATGGCTCCTGCCCCCCCTTCTTTAATAAATCTACCTGCATTTCGAACGGCATCTTCCACAGATGCTTGATAGGACATAAATGGCATATCCGCAACTACCAACGCCTTTTTCGTACCCCGGCATACAGCCCTCACCAAAAATAGTAATTCATCCATTGAAATTGGGATTGTATTCTCCATCCCATACACTACCATAGCTGCACTGTCACCTACCAATAATAATGGAAAATCTACGGCGTCTGCATTTTGAGCCGAAACAAAATCATAGGCAGTAACAGTAGCAAAGGGAGATTCGCTACCCTTTAACTTCTGAATATCTCTGATAGTTGTTTTTTTCATGGAATATTATACCAAAACTGGCTCTTCATTGCCCAAAAATGTCACATGATTTTCGGAATTTACATGAACAATTTTGGGTTTATGAATCTGGGCTTCAGTTTCATTAAGTTGGCAGTATGCCACAATAATCACCAAATCATCCTTGCTAATTAAGTGAGCTGCAGCTCCATTAATGCATACTTTTCCAGACCCTCTTTCTCCACTAATAATATAGGTATCTATACGATTTCCATTGGTTATATCTAATACCCCAATTTTTTCGTACTCTCTAAGTCCGGCAGCATCCATTAAATCTTCATCTAATGTAAGCGATCCGATATAATTTAAATCTGCCTCCGTCACCGTTGCCCGGTGAATTTTTCCTTTAAGCATTTCTATAAACAAGCTATTTCCCTCTCAACTAATGAAGTAAATTTACAATTATTCCCATTATTTCACAAAAAATGATTAACTTTTAATTTCAATAATTAATTTAAAATAATTGAGTCCTTTTTTTGCCCAAAAAAATATACTATTGGGGAATAAATCATTTTGCTGATATCCACATTATAAGGTATATTTTTCCTTCAAGATAACAATATGTTGTATTGATTTAAATTCTTGGCATCACAGGGATTCCTTTAAAAAAAAAAACTCCAAAATATTATAAATAATCTTTTCAATTATGAATAACATTAAACTCTATATAATAATAATTTTTTGCACTCTATTTATGTTTTCTTGTGGAGGTAAAAACGACCAAATTGAGACCTCTCCTGATATAAATAATTCTCCTGATTTGAATAATGGCGAAAATGGAAACAATTATGATCTCTTGCAGGATTCAGCTGTAGAAAAAAATATGCCTGAAATTATTGAAGATCTTCGTATGGATATCAAGAAAATGAAGGCTGAACTGGACTATCAGCATGAAAATTTAAGTAAGTTGGAAGCTCAAACCCAAGTTTGGGCAAACCCATTTGCTATTTATAACAAAGAAGTTGTTCTCAATAACGGAAGTTCTATTTTTGGTAAAATTGTATATCAGGATCAAGATGTAATGAAAATAGAAACCTTAATAGGACAGCTAATTATTGATCGAAATACAATCATTCGGGTAGTAAATCAAGTAGGTGCCTACGGCAATTTTGACAATGAATCTTCTGATAACCAATCGGGAAACTCGCCAGACCCTTCTGGAGTAAACCTCATACAAAACCGAGTGACAAATATGTCTGCTCATTTGGTGTTGGTGGGAGATATTACAGAGGAAAAGGATGGCTCTGGGAATACGGTACTATCAGGTGAAGTGAAAAATGTGGGGAATAAACGAGCAGATTTTTCAAAAATTATTTTCACCTTTAGAACAAACTGGCAGGGAGACTCAAAAGCTTTGACAGCATTTATAAATGGGGTGACAAATACCTTCGAAACTGGTATTTCATCCGATAATAGTATTTTGCCGCACGCTGTTGGGAACTTCCAAATGGTAATCCCAAAATCTTTTGGTTCATTCATTGGATATAGTTATGATATTGACTGGAGTCAGTATGACGGTTAACAAATTTGTTTTGTGCGTTAGCATTGGATTATTCTATTCAATGGGATTTACAAATGAGGTGCTATGGGATTTGGGCGTTGTAATTACTCCATCTGAAATTCAGAATGTCAAAGAGGCTCCCCATCCGTTATCATCTAAAGAAAAAAAGCCTCGTGCAAAAATAAATGCCGTCATTACAGATCCATTTATACCCCCTGTGAAAAAAACATTGCTGTCGAAAAAATCTAGCCAATTGATAAGTGACTCAGTTGAAATTAGTATTAACCAAATTAAATTAGCAGCAGAAAAATCTTATTTTAATAATAATTATCAACATGTAATTGAGATTCTTTACCAAAGAGATTTGAGCATGCTCTCAAAACGAAATAGAGAAAGTTTAAACTATTTACTTGCGGTGGCCTACTACCGGACTGGTTACCTTGACAAAGCCAAAGCCCAAGTACTTTCATTACTCAAACAAAACGAAAGCGATGAACTTTATCTCTTAATAGCAATGATTTATGAATCAATAGGAGATATCAAAAACGCGAAAAGTAATTATATAAAACTTATTTCCTTTTATCCTGAAAGCGATTATTTCATGTCGGCTAAAATCAAAACGCGGATATTAAACCAACATTAAAGAATGCCCAGAGCAAAGTTTTTAATTCCACTTACATTTATTTTATTGGCTGGAGTAATAGACGCAAATTCACGTGTTGCATTTTCCAGGCCTGGAAATATGATGCGTGTTCCCAATATGGATATCAATATGTATAAAAATCTCTTAGCAGTTAATGTATCCTCTGAATATTTATCTTCAAGCCAAAGCAGTTCTGCATTTTCTGTGAACACTATGGGAAAATCCGGCTACCTTTATGGACTATCTTTTGTGAGGCCGGTAAATCCCGCTAATTCGGGTGAACTTGGTTTTCATCTTCAAAAAAATATGTTTAAATATGGAGATGTGAATGTAGGTGCAGGAATTCAGGATATTATTTTCAGGCAGGGCAGTGATTCTGCAGATGATGATGGATTAGACACTAAAGGAGTGTCTCTTTTTGCAGTTCTCAGCAGTGTAAAAGATTTTGATGATTACGCCATTGCAACCTATTTGGGTTTTGGCTCTGGAAAAATTAATGAAGATTCACATCTGTATGTTTCAAATCAAAAGCAAAATATCGGGGTTTTTTTAGGGTTTAATTTCACTACTCCCTTCTTGAAAAAAAATGGCGGAGCAAATTTTATGACTGAATTTGATGGTAAAGGATTAAATATAGGTGTTTCTATTCCCATATTAAAGTCAACTCATATTAATTTAGGCATTACTCATTTCGAGAGTTTTGGTGATTTTGCTACTGAAGACCGTACTGATGATTGGTCCGCACTAAGAGGCGATGCACCATCCATAACTTTTGGAATGGGTATAAATGTACCTAGAATTTTTGATGCAGATGAAATAGAAGAATTAGGGTTAGATGAACAATTAGGGTATGGTATTTATGGCGAAACGGATTCTTCTATTTTGTATTATGATCTAATCTGCACAGATGTTGTAGAAACTTTGCGGGACTCCATCAAGGTAAGTAATAATATGATTGATAACTTAAATGATTATAATAATATGCTTCAGCATAATGAAGTGGTTTTAGTTGACTCCACCAGAAAAAATCTACTACGTGAACAGGTGAGCCAATCTAGCCAAAATAAAGCAATGAGACATTTATCCAGATCGCTGAGGTTTTTCTATGATGAAGAATATAGAAATGCTTTGTCCGAAGTGAATTTTGCCATTGAATTAAATCCCAACTTAGCTATTGCTTATGGCAGGCGTGGTTCTATTTATTACAAACTGGGCGATAACCGCCGGGCAACACTGAACTGGAATGTGGCTCTGCAATTAGATCCGGAATTTACTGAAATTTATGATGTGTTGCAGGCATCTGATGAAAACCGCCTCACACCCATAGAAATAGGAAAAATACAGGAGAATATTAAATGAATTTAGGTGCCCTTATTGGTCTTATATTGGGTCTTGGAATATTAATTGGTGCGGCTGCCATAGGATCGGCAGATACAGGTGGTATGGGTTCTCTCTGGGACGGAATTAGCTTAGCAATTGTTGTTGGTGGGGCGATTGCCGCAACCTGCATTGCGTACCCTTTAGAGGATGTAATTGCAGCTTTTGCTGGATTTCCAAAAGTATTTTTGGGTGCACAGGGGTTTACTTTAAAAGATGTGGTACAGGATTATGTTGGTCTTGCTGAATTAGCACGAAAAGGGGAGCTGTCAAAAGCTGCGGATGAAACTCCAGAACACATGCCTTTTCGTCTTAGTAGTATAAAAGATGCCTGTCGAATGATTAGTGATGGTTTGGCAAAAGATGATATCCGTACCATTATGGAAAATAAAGAACAATATCGTGCATTGCGTGAAATAAAAGCAGCAAATGCTATAGCTAAATTAGGAGAATATGCCCCATCTTTTGGTATGATCGGAACATTATTTGGGTTGATTTTCATGTTAGCTGGTATGACCATGCCTGCGGCCCCCGGTACTGACCCAATGGCTTCACTTATCGCAAATATGGCAATCGCACTCATTACTACGCTTTACGGAGCACTTTTTGCCTTCTTCTTTTTTCTGCCCTTTTCAGAACATTTAAAATATATTAATGAAGGTAAAAAGGTAGAAAGTGCCCTGCATTTAGAAGCAGCTATGTTACTATATGATAAGGTTCACCCTATTATGGTACAAGAACGGCTAAATGCATTCCTGGCAAGAAAAGACAGATTCACGGATGAAGATTAATATAAATGGCTGACGAAGTTTGTCCATTATGTGATGGAAACGGTGCAGGTTTGCCTGGATATTTTGGCACCATGGCAGATATGTTCACCCTGCTATTTGCATTTTTTGTGCTCATGTTTTCAATGGCAACCATGGACCCTGCGAAACTTTCTGATGCCGGAGGAGATGATATTGGTGCTGCGAAGCAGGAAGAAGAGATGAAAGAGATGATTGAAGAGATAGAAAGACAAGCTCAGGAATTAAAAGAACAAGGGGTGACAGAAATAGATGATAAGCCTATTGAAGAATATATGGACAGCCTCATTCAGGATTTAAAGGCACAGCAAGAGCCACCTCCGAAATCTTATGAAATGCATGAAGATTTAGCTGAAATTATAGAAGAAATGGAATTAGATTCTTCTGAGGCAAAAGTAGAAATGAAAGACCCCCGGGGCACGGTTGTTGAATTAAACGGGAATGTCTGTTTTGATGCTGGAGAGGCTGCCATTAAAGAAAAATTGAAAGGATTTTTAGATGCAGCTGTAGATAGTTTTTTAACTGTTCCATCTGATAATCGGCAAATTATTGTAGAAGGACATACGGACAATATGAAACCTACAAGGCGTGTCGCTAAAATGTACCCAACAAACTGGGAATTGTCATCTGCCAGAGCCTCTGCAGTAGTAAGCTACCTTATAGATAAAGGAGTAAATCCTTCAAGGTTAGTTTCTCATGGCTATGCTGAACGCTGGCCTGCCGATATGAGCTGGGAAAACATGAGGCGGGGAGCAGTACAAAAACCGCGAGGCGAAAATGTAGAAATTGTAGAGGGAAGGGGTGGTAAGCCTGAATATACAGGAGTTGACATGGATAAGGATGGGAATCCCTTATTTGATGAAATCAGCATGGATTCTGTGATTGATTCCCTAAATAGAACAAAAGAACTTCGTGCAAAAAACCGGCGTATTAAAATTATTTTTACACAGCAAAAATTTGTAGATGGACTTGAAAGATACGAAAATGCCGGAAAATAATTGTACAATCTTTCATACAACAATTTGAATGTATTAAATTTACTTATGCTTAAACAGGAGCAAAACCATGACCATTAAATTTGGCCGTAAATATCTTTTATTAATAGCCCTCTGCGCATTTCTATGGAACCAGCAAGCAGGTCTTCTTTCACAGAAAATTGCCATAGAAAATTCTTATCAGCAAAAGGTTTCTGCTGCAATGTCTCGAATGTTGGGGCAGGAGAAGTTTTTAGTAATTGTTAGTATTGAATTTTCGTCAGTTGGTGGCACCCTGAAAAAATCTGCTACACCTCAAACTGGAGCCGGCCCTTCTGTTGGATATATCCCTGGGCTGCCTACTTTGCCAT
>Ga0208639_1001661_pt1 | contig 14231 bp, 12 predicted proteins | sample ETNtaG_33_FD_185772 | JGI IMG/M metagenome (GOLD analysis project Ga0208639, IMG submission 185772) | Marine microbial and viral communities from oxygen minimum zone, Eastern Pacific Ocean - ETNP201310SV76 (SPAdes) (version 2) | ecosystem: Environmental > Aquatic > Marine > Oceanic ...
ATTCTATATTTATGTAAAGGGAGATTCTATGATTGATGATGGAATATATAGCGGAGATATCATGATCGTAGATAAATCTTTAAATCCAAAATCAAATGATATTATTATTGCAGTTATTAATGGAGATTTTACAGTTAAGAAATTATATAAAAAGAATAATAAGCTTTTTCTAATTCCTGCTAATAAAAAATATAGATTTATTTCTATAACAGATGAAATGGATTTTGAAATATGGGGTGTTGTTACCCATACTATTCATCATTGTAGATAATTATGTATGGTCTTGTAGATTGTAATAATTTTTATGCTTCATGTGAACGAATTTTTAATCCTAGATTAAATAAAAAACCAATTATTGTTTTATCTAATAACGATGGGTGTGTTATTGCAAGATCTAATGAGTCAAAAAAAATAGGCATTAAAATGGGTGTGCCTGCATTTAAAATTTCTTCATTAATTAAAAAATATAACATTGAAATTTTTTCGACTAATTTTGCTTTGTATGGAGATATATCACAAAGAGTTATGACTATTATTTCAGATATTATTCCTTATATTGAAATTTATTCTATTGATGAAGCTTTCTTAGATCTTAGTGAATTTAAAAATGATGATTTATTAGAGGTTGGGAAACATATTAGGCAAAAAGTATTAAAATGTACTGGGATTCCAGTATCTATTGGTATAGCTAAAACTAAGACTTTATCTAAAGTTGCAAATTATCTAGCTAAAAATAATAGCATAGATGGTATCTTTTCGATTTCAGATAATAATTATGATTATTTATTAGAAGATATCCCTATTGAAAAAATATGGGGAGTAGGATTTAAGACTAAAGTTTTTTTAAATAGATATGGCATTAAATTAGCAAAACAATTAAAAAATTGTGATTTAAAGTGGATTCGTTCAAATTTATCCATCGTTGGAGAAAGAATGGTTAAAGAATTAAGGGGTGTTTCATGTAATGAAATTAATAATTTAAATGTTGGTAAAAAGAGTATATGCACATCAAGAACATTTGGTAAAATGGTTACATCTTATACTGATTTAGAGTCATCAATTGCAATGTATACAACAAGATGTGCAGAAAAACTAAGAGCTCAGTTTTGTTCAGCTAAAATTGCACATATTTTTATTATGACTAATCCTTTTAGAAAAGATTTAAAGCAAAATATTATTTACAGAACAATACAATTCCCTATTCATACTGATGATACACAAGAGATGTTGAACTATATTTTAAGTGTGCTTAAAAAAATATATAAAAAAGGATATTATTATAAAAAAGCAGGAATTGTTTTAAGTGGAATTATTCCTACAAATCATGTTCAGTGTAATATGTTTGATACAAAAAATCGTGAAAAAAGTAAGATAATAATGAGTACTATAGATTCTATTAATAAAAAAATGGGAAGAGATAGTATCAGATATGCATCACAAGGATATTATAGGAAATGGAAATTAAAGCAAGAACGTTTATCTCCATGTTATACAACAAGATGGAATGATTTATTGAAAATTTATATATAGCAATATACTCTTAGTAGGATATGTCTCAAGGTATGTAAATTTACTTTATGATACTTAAATTATTTATAGTTATACTTCTTAATTTATCCTTCCTTTTCTCTCATGGAGAAGATCATAGCCATGATAATCATCAGCACAAAGAGCGTAAATATAAGCCAGCTGGTATTATTAGAGGGAGTGTGATTGATAATATACTTGAAGAGGGAAAGGCTTATGCCAATATATCAATAGTTAAAGAAGATTCTGATGATATAATTGCAGGAGGAGTAACAGATGAAGATGGATTGTTTTTAATAGATAAAATTCCATTTGGTAAATATTTTCTTGTTGCTCAGTATATTGGATATGAAGATATGATTATAGATGGTATTGTTATTAGACCTCCGGATAAACTAGAATTAGACTTAGGTAAAATTAAAATTAATGCTAAAACAATTATGTTTGAAGGAGTTTCTGTTGTAGATGAATTAGCTCCTATTATAGAAGATATTGCAAAAACAACCTACCCTGTAGCTGAAACAGCAAGATCAGAAGGTGGTTCTGCTGATGAAGTCTTAGAAAAATTACCTTCTATTACAGTAGATGCTGATGGAAATGTTTCTCTTAGAGGTAACTCTAATGTAACAATATTGATTGATGGTAGAAAATCACAATTAAGCGTTGATATGATAAATGCTAATATGATTGAAAAAGTTGAGGTAATGACAACTCCCTCTGCAAAGTTTGATCCAGATGGGATGGCTGGAATTATAAATATAGTACTTAGTAAAAATGAATTTGTTGGTAGAAGTGGTTTTATTACGTTTAATAATGCTGGATTCCAAGATTATGATAATAGTTTCTTAGATGGTGGACAAAATATAGCAGGTACTTTCAATTCATTTAATAATAATTGGAACTTATTTACAAATTATAGTCTTAGTCAAAAATATCGACAATCAAAAGGAGAACGTAGTACAACAAATATAGATCAGGTAGATTTTACATCAACAAGTATAAGTTCAATTGAAAAAGCAGATAAACATCCAGAGAATAGAAATTTTAAATCAGGACTAGAATATTATCTAAATAATAAATCTCTTATTGCATTTGATATTACCTATATAGAACATGAAGGAATAGATACCACGGTAATAAATACTATTGAAACTGATGAAGATGAAGTTTTAACATCTATTCCTGAAAGAAAAAATTATGAAACTGATCAGGGAAATGATCTTAATTATGGATTTGGATATTTTTGGGATGATATGGAAGCTAAAAAAAGCTTTTCATTTCAAATGGATTATGATGAACATGAGGATGATAAATTAATAAAATCATATGTTGATAATACTCTTGAATTAACTGAAGTCATCCAAGATAATGGAAAGGAATATATATATAGTTTAGATTATTCTAGCCCTATTGCTAATAGGTATAATGAGGATGCTAAATATGAACTTGGGTTAAAAGTTGAAACATCTGATGATAAACATTATACTAATGTGCAAGGACAGGATTTTAATTGGAAATATGATAATATAATTGCAGCGGGATATTTTAATGTTTTATATAATTTTACGGAAAAATTTGGGATACAAACAGGTGCAAGATTTGAGCAACAAGATAAAGAGTCGTCTATCACTTACAATCAAAATTTTACATGTGATGATGCTGAAGATGAAGAGTGTAATTTATTTCAAGCTATTATTTATGAGGATGAATTTGGTCCTGTATCCTATGAGCATAATAGAGTATACCCAACTTTATATTTTTTATATGATACTAAGGGTAAAGGAAATTATAAATTTGAACTTGGACGAAGAATTCAAAGGCCAGGGCATTGGAGTTTAGACCCCATTCCAGACCTTGAGGATATGGATTCAAAATTCATAAGAAGAGGAAATGCTCATCTAAATCCTGAGGATATTTATAAGGGCGAGATAAGTTATTCTAATAGACTTCCTATTGGATTTTTAAGAGCATCCATTTATTATAGTCGGGTGACAAATAAGATAGATAGAGATAAAACAAATGAGACCTTTAATGGGGAAGATTATCAAGTATTAACTTGGGATAATATTGCAAAATCTACTGATAGAGGAATTGATTTTACTTTTATGACAAAACCACTTCCCAATTGGGATTTAATGATTAATGGAAATTATTGGAATAATATATTAGATGGTGAAGATGCTGATCAACAGGGCAGTGAATATGGTTTTTGGGGAATGATGAATTCAACTATTAGGTTAAGAAACGATCAAAAGATTGGAATGTATTCACACTTTTCATCTCCAATGACTTTATCAACAGGTGAAATAAAGGGAATGACAAGACTTGACCTATCCTATAAGAAAAAAGTAAATAAACGATTCAATTTTACAGTAAAGCTTAAAGATGTTTTTGATAATAGTGGATTTAAAATTGTTACAGATCAAATTATAGATTATACAGATGGAAATTCCTATCAAGAATCTCTTGTTGCAGATCATAGAAGAGGAAAAAGAACTTTATCTCTTAATTTAGAATATCGTTTTGGTGATTTCCAGAAGAAAAAATATAGAAGACAAGAAGGCCATGGTCATAGTCACGGTGGTGAAGGAATGGATGTTGGATATTAATGTCTTTTATATACTCTTTTATACTTCCTCAAGATAAAAAACTTTTCAAAAAAATTTTTATATTAGCAACTCCTGTAATAATTAGTAATCTAAGCAGAGTCGTTATGGGTATTGTTGATATGGCCATGGTTGGTCATTTAGGTGCAAGCGCTCTTGCAGCAGTTGGAATGGCAGGAATGGTTACTTGGACAGCTATGAGCCTAGGTATTTCTCTAAGGACTGGAACACAAACAGTTGTAGCTAGAAGGCTTGGAGAAAAAAAATATGATCAGTGTAGTGTTGCACTTAGAAATATGCTACTTTTTTCATTTGCAATAGGAATTCCTCTATCATTTATTTGTTATTACTTTACAACACCTATAATTTCATTTTTTATCAGTGATCCAGATATTCTATGGCAATGTATTGAATATGCTGAATATAATTTTTTAGGAGTTTTTTTTATGTATGGAGCTTTTGTTTTTCAGGGTTTTTATACAGGGATAGAAAAAACTAAGATACATATGAAAGCTGTACTTGTATCAAATGTTCTTAATATTTATTTAAATGTTGGATTAATTTTTGGGACAGAATCTATAATTAGAAATTTAGAAGGAACATATTTTAGTATTTTTTCTAATTTATGGTCTTTTTATAATTTTCCAGCACTAGGTGTCAAGGGTGCTGCAATTGGAACATTTATTGCTACTATTTGGTTATTTTTACATTATTTCTTTTATCTATTTAAAACTGAGATTGCAAAGAAATATCAAGTATTTAAGATGACATTAAGTAAGAAAATGTTTAGAAGACAACTTATTATAGCTTATCCAATAGCTATTCAAGAGACCTTAGTAATGTTTAGTTTTACTTTCTTTTATAAAATTTTGGGTATCATTGGAGTATTTGAACTTGCGGCAACACAGATTATATTTAGAATAATGCATGCATCCTTTATGCCTGCAATTGGAGTAGGTCAGGCATGTGCCACACTTGTAGGAAAATATTTAGGTGAAAAAGATCCTGATAAAGCTGAAAAATCAGTGTATGAAAGTCTTAGAGGAGCATTTTATATAATGGGTTCTGTAGGTATTTGCTTTATATTATTTGCGCAACATATTATAGAGCCATTTACAAATGATGCCAATGTTGTTGCAATTGCTGTCCCAGGATTAAGATTTGTTGGATTATTGCAATTTGTAGATGCTGTATGTTTTACCCTCTGGTTTGCTCTTACAGGATCAGGAGATACTAAAATTCCTGCAATAGTAGATGTATTAACACATTGGATATTATTTATTCCTGCGTGTTATTTACTTGGAATAACATTAGGGTTTGGTTTTTGGGGTCCATGGATCGCATTTGGTTTGCATCTAATATTTTTTGCAGTTTTTATATTCTGGAGATTTAGAATGGGATATTGGAAAACAATAAAAATTTAACAATATTCTTTTTTTAAAGCTTCTAGAAGTTTAAATATATCTTCTTTTGTATTATATGCTTGAATTGAGATTCTAAAAAATTCTTTATCATGCCATTTAATAAATGGAATTTGAATTTTATATTTTAAATAAAATTTTATCTGGTCTTGTAAAATATCTTTAGATCTTATTGGGATACTACTCATTTGACCTAAAAATTTATCATCTGATATAGGGTTAATTTTTAATAACTGATTAATTTCTCCTCTTGCCCATATATTTAACTCTCTACATTTTTTAGCTACATTTTGCCAATTATTTTTTTCTAAAAAATTAATAGTATCAGGTATGGTCAAATAAGATGACACATCATTTGTCCCTTGCCATTCAAGATAATCTAAAAATTGTGATGGTCTAGGATTATCAGATTCATAGCCCCAGCTAATTACAAGTGGATCAATTATGTTTTGTAGTTTCTTTTTAACATATAAAAATGCTGTCCCTTTTGGTGAGCACATCCACTTGTGACATGCTCCTGTATATACATCGGGATCTAATTTTTTTATATTTAGATTTATATGACCTGGAGCATGTGCTCCATCAATAATAGAAATAATATTTTTCTCTTTTGCTATGTTACAGATTTCTTCTATAGGGAAGATTAATCCTGTAGAACTTGTTATGTGACTTAAGAAAATAACTTTTGTTCTTTTTGTAATTTTTTTTAAAAAAAGATTAATAAAATCTTTTTTTGAGATTAATGGTAGAGGAATAGTAGTTTGTATATACTTTATCCCTGTTTTTTTACACATATAATTCCATGTTTTATCTAGAGCTCCATATTCATGATTTGAAGATAAAATTTCATCACCAGGTTTCAGATCCAGACTTTTTATAACTGTATTTAGAGCAGTTGATGGATTAGGGAAAAATACAATATCATCTTTGTCACAATGTATATAATCAGCTAATGCGCTTCTTGATTCTTTTAAAAAATCATAAATATCATAACCTAGATGTTTGGTTGGATTTAGTTCTAATTTTTTTTGCCAATTTACAAGTGAATCAAATATAGGCTTTGGTGTTGCACCAAATGACCCATGATTTAAATTTGTAATTTCAGGGTCTAACATAAATTGTGATTTTATCTTTGGAAACATAGCTCTTTTTTCTCTTATAATTATATATAAAATATCACTATTATAAGATATGATAACAATTAAAAATTTTACTGCGACTGATAAAGAATTTAAAGAGCTTGCAAGAATTGATAATCTTGTTAATCACGATTCTATTGCTCATCCTGATGAAGATAAAAATGAATGGAATATTAGAGATAAAAGTTTAATTCGTAATAGATTATTATTATATGACGATAATATTCTCATTGGTGTAATGTATTATTCACAAGGTAGGGATGAAAACAATAAAACTGCTTTTTTCACACTACATTTAGATCCTAATTATAATAATAATGGATATAGAAAATTATTGTATAATAAAATGCTTGAACAAGTTGAAATATTTAGCTGTAATAAGGTTCATACCTCAATTTATGATCACCCTAATTATGAAGAAGTTAAAAAATTAATTATTAAGGAAAAATTTAAATTAGTTCAAACAAATCGAGAATATTCTTGTGATCTTAAAAAGATAAATATTGATAAGTATCAACCTTTAATTAAAAAACTTGAATCTGAGGGAATACGATTTCACGATTCAAAAGAAGATATGCTTAATTGGCCCAATCATTACAAAAAACTAGAGGAATTAGAATGGAAAATAGAACAAGATGTTCCAATTCCAGATGGAATAAAACACACAAGACTTCCATTTAAACATTGGAAAAAATTATGCTTAGATTTTTATAAAAATTCTTATGGTGTTGATCTTGTTGCTACAATTGACAATAAGTATATAGGTGCAACAGATATTTTTGTTTTTGGTAAATCTGAACCACAGAAGGGATGGACAGGTTCGCTTGGTGTTCTAAAAGAATTTAGAAGAAAGGGCATTGCAACAGCTATCAAGATTAAAGCAATAGAAATACTTTTAAATAAAGGTATTGTAGAGCTAAGAACAGATAATGAGGAAAATAACCCAATGTATAAAATTAATGTAAATCTAGGTTTTAAACCTGTCCCTTTTAGTTTAGATTATTTAAAAGAAATTTAGATATTAATAATGAATAATAATATATGAAGACATTGCAATTTCTGGGCAATATCCATCACCTGCGCATGTTGGCGGTGTAACACATGAGTTTCCACTAACTCTACAAGCATCATAATCAATCACATTGTCATCTCCTAAAACTACATGATTTGTTATATCTATTATATAAGGAGTTACATCTCTTCCGGGACACCAACCTGCTCTTCCATATCCCCAAGTTCCATATTGATTAGGAATTACACCTGTAGTTTGGATTGTTTCAGGTTGCATACAATGATTATTAGATGAAGCATCGGGGAATGATTGATTAAATTCATATACTCCACCATTTATAGAAAAATTATGTCTTGAATTACAAAATTCACAGCAATTAAAACAGCCAGCGCTTCCCCAACCATGTCCTGTTATATAAGAAACAAATTCAACTTTTGTTGCATTTTCTGGTATGGAAAATATTTGAGGAGGTCTATTATCACCATAGCTTGGATTAAATTGAACAGTTCCATTCCACATAGGTAAAATTTCACGTTGTACTCCATTACTATTTTCTCCATTATATAATCTAATTTTAAGAGTTAACAAGCTATTTGGCCAACCTGATTCCTGAAATTTTATAAGTTTTTGTTCACCTCCATTAGATCTTATAGCACCTAGGAAGGGAGTAATATCTGTTAGTGAATGAGGTTGTCTATCAAATGGAGTAATCCAACGTGCAATTTCAATACAATTAGATCCATCTAAATCACAAAAATACATATGAGCTATACGATCATAATCATCACATCCATCATCACTATAGTTCATGTTACTATCTGGGCATCCTCTTAATAATTCTACTTTCATTTGATTATAAACAAGAGATGAAAATTCTGTAGGAACTTGTATAGTATCACTAATACTTGCTGCCCATCCACCTGTATAGTGCTCTCTTTCAAAAATAGTTATTTCATCATAGGTTTCATTCGTATTTGAGAATATACTATTCTCGTAATCAAAATAAAGTGCTTCATGAGCTAGATAGTGGACATAAGTTCCTGAAAATGTTGCAGGATTTCCAAGGTAGCCAATCTCTCTTAATTTTTGAAAACTATCAATAGCTAAAGCAAACTTTCCTGTTAAAGCAGTTGATAACCAATTATTAAGATTAGATGTTTTTTCATTTATAAAGTGTAGATGATTATTCCAATGATTTTGCTCTTCTTGAGAAAAACCTTCTAATATTTCATCGTAAATTTCTTTCATTTGAAGCATATCACTTTCATATTGAGATCTGTTTGAAATGAAAAAATAATGAACATTATTTGGCGATGTAGTTAACAATTGTTCTCTAGTACTAGATCCCCATAATGCGCTTGATGTACTAACATTTGCATCAAAATGTATAAAGATATAAGAATCATTTCCTGTCCAATTATCTTCTAAGTTCCATTCAGGATCTTGTGGATATAATATTTTAGAAACAACATTTACAATATCAAGCACATCAATAACATTATCATTATTAAGATCTGCCTGTTCAAGTTGTTCATCATTTAAATTTGTATTACCTAGGACTTGACCAATTAATAAAATAACATCTTGAATATTTATTGTTTCATCTAAATTAACATCTCCTTCTATTGATATATTTAAATCTGGGACACTAAATGACTCAGCTATATCAAAATAGTTTACCCCGTATGGACCGTCAGAAAATTCATCTGATATAAGGGTATTTATATTTAATAATAATATTAGAAGAAGTAATTTGAAATATTTAGTAAACATATTTTTTAACCTTTTAATTATTGAATAATATAATAAATCATTAAATATTATGCCATTTTTAATATAACATGTTTTAATTTTTGTAATTATTATGAATACAAAAATTACATTACTTCTTATTTTAGCTCTCTTATCTGTTAGTACATCACCTATAATTGGTAGAGCATTAGTTGGTGTTAATGCTGTTTCAATCTCTTTTTGGAGAATGTTTATTGCTGCAATAATTCTATGGGGATTTAGTATAATAAAACCTCAAGGAAAGATGAAAGATAAGATAAACATTAATAGGACAATATGTGCAGGGATATTATTAGGAATTCATTTTGCCTTATTTTTTGAAGCTATTAAAATGACAAAAATAGCAAACGCAACATTTTTAGGAACACTAGCCCCCTTTTTTACATTACTAGTAGAATTATATATATTAAAAAGATATTATAATAATAAAGTTTTACTTGGATTATTTTTTACGCTTATTGGCTCAATTATTATATTAGGATATCAATTTAATTTAGATTCTCAATATACAATTGGAAATTTATATGCATTGCTTTGTTCAGTATGTATTGCTATTGCTCTAATGATTGGTGAAAAAGTAAGACAAAAAGAAAATACAATTGTTTATACCAGAGCATTGTATCTATCAGCATCTTTCACATTATTTATAGTCTCTATTTTAGTTAATCGAACACTATTGAATTTTAATATAAATGAATTTTTAGGATTATTTTTTTTAGGATTGGTTCCTACAATATTAGGCCATAATTCAATTTATTATTCAATAAAATATGTTCCTCCAACGATTGTAGCAGCTTTTCCATTAGGAGAACCAATTATTGCTACTGTTTTTGCATTTTTTATTTTTTCAGAGTATATTTCATTGAATATATTTATAGGTGGAAGCATTACAGGGTTAGGTTTAATCTTAATTTCAATCTATAAGAAAATAAAATAAATTCAGATTATGAAAAAAATAATATTATTTACATTTATATCGATTTGTTTTTTACAAGAAGAATGTGAAAATGATCGTTATATAACTGAAGAATTTAATGTAGATATTGAATATGAAGTACAATATGGTGAAAATATAAATCAATCTATATTAGGTTCAGAATATTCTGAAGCATTATATATGGATATATATTCTCCGGAAAATGATACTTTTAATGAAAGACCGTTAATATTTTTTTTATTTGGCGGTTCATTTATAGGTGGCTCTAAATCATCTTCAGATATTGTTGCTTTATGTACAAACTATGCAAAAATGGGATATGTTTCTGTGGCTATAGATTATAGACTTTCTCAGCATTTATTACTTTTTAATCCAAATGAAGAAAGTGCTTATAAAGCAGCCATGAAAGCTATTCATGATTTAAAAGCAGCAATTAGATATTTTAAAATGAATGATGAATTATATGATGATTATAAAATAGATATAAATAGAGTATATGCTGGAGGTTATTCAGCCGGTGCAATCACAGCTATTAATGCTGCTTATTTAAATGAATATGATGAGATTCCAATATTTTTATATGATGATTATGATGATTTTGGTGGATTAGAAGGTTTGTCTGGTAATCAAGGGTATGATTCAAGTTTTCATGGTATTGTAAATTTATCAGGTGCTGTTGGAAATCGAGATTGGATTGTGGAAAATGATATCCCAATTGTAAGTATGCATGGTGATCAAGATGATGTTGTTCCTTATGATGATGATTTGGTTACCTTATTCGGATTAAATATGTTAGTTGATGGTAGCTTTATTATTCATGAAAGAATGCTTGAATTGGGCAATTATAGCGCGTTACATACTTATGAGAATCAAGGGCATTCTCCTTATACTAATATGAATTTTGAAACAGATTTTTCAAGTTCATTTTTATATGAATTAGTATGTAATTCTGATTTTATATTAGGAGATTTAAATCAAGATTCTATAATAAATATTAGTGATGTTATTTTGCTGATAAATTTAATTTTATCTAATAATTATATGGAATCAGGTGATATGAATAGTGATGAAAATGTAAATGTCCAAGATGTTATTATACTTGTTCAAGATATACTAAATGGTTAATGATTAAATATCATTCGATCATTATTAAATGATTTAAATTCTAAAACATTTCCACTTGGGTCTTTAATAAAAAATGTAGATTGTTCTCCTTTTTCCCCTTTGAATCTGGTATTTGGTTTAATTAGAAAATTAGTTTTCTTATTTATTAATTTATCTGATAATTTGTCCCAATGTTTTTTTGTTAATATTATTCCAAAGTGCCTACAAGGAATATTTTTCCCATCTACTTTATTAGTATCAGATAATCTCATTGCATCATTTATTAAATGAGCTGAAATTTGATGTCCATAAAAATTAAAATCTACCCATCTTTTATCTTCTCTTCCAATTTTGCATTCTAAAATAGCTGTATACCACTTAATTGTTTTTTTTATATTTGTAACAGGGAATGCTAAATGGAAGGGTCTTAAATTATTACTCATAAAATTTAATTTTAATTGACATTAATGAATCCATAATTAGTATTTTCATTATCTAAATCATAATAATATTGATAACCTGAAGGGTATGAAAAACCTATAAAATAAAATTGAGTAGGTGATGTTAATCCTGTCCCTGGAGGAACAGTTATTTCAAAATCATCCCAATTTTGATTATAAGAATCAGGAATATTCCACATACATCCTTGATTAATATTTTGACATAGTTCTAGTGAATCATATGAAGGACAATCATTATTTGTATAAATTGATTCTTGATTTTGGATGCAACTTGGTTGAGAGTTATCAACAGTTTTAATAATAATTTCGTGGTCAGAATTATTTAACCAATAAATTGGAACATTAATACTTGTTTGATGAAGAATGGGGTCAAATCCATTAATATCTGAATAAATAATAAAGATATTTGAATATACGCAGCAATTATTACATGGGATGGTAGCATCACTATCAAAATTAGTTGCAAGGTCATTCATACATCCAGAGCAAGAGGTATCATTTCCAAAACATACATCACAGCTATCTTTTGATAAATTCCAATCACATTCTTCTAAATCACAATCACAGGATTCATCACACTGTGTGCATTGGCCACATTCATCTTCAAATAAATCATAATCTGCGCAATCAATAGGATCAGTAAGATTATCTTGACAGCAAAAGAATAAACATAAACCTATATATATAAAATATTTATTTAAATTGAATAGATGTTTCATAATTATTAATAATTATTTCTGTCCAGTTATAATTTTCACCTTTTAAATATTCATCGAAAAAACCTACTACAGATATACCAATCCTTTCTGCAAATTTACTATCAACATTTTTACCTGATGCAATCATTCTACTAACTTTACTGAAATGAGGGGAGTCTGAATAATCAAAGTGTTTTGTTTTGTTGATTTTTAATAGATATGAATCGGAGGAGCAATTTTTATAAAATTTTTCAAGTTTATCATAATTAAGAGGATTCCCTTCCCAATATTCTTGCCCGATATAGCAAAATGGGATTTTAATGCCAGTATTTATAATTTCATCTGCAACAGGAACAATCCAACCATCTAAATTTAAACAAGCAGAAATTCTAGTGTCATTCCATGAAGAAACAATAGCAGTTGTTCCCCCAGTTGACATTCCAAAAACACCAATTTTATTAAAATCAATTAAATTATAAACTGGATGTTTTTTCATTAGTTGTAATTTATCAATCATAAAACTTATATCTGCAGCTCTAGTATTAACTTGAGGAAGTCTAACATCCCAAAATTTTTCTTTTGGTACATTATCAAGAATATTATAGCTATAATCAATGTAGGTTCCATCTTCAAAAACAGTAATGTTAGCATCGTATGTATGGTCAGCAGATATAACTATATATCCTTTGCTTACTAACGCTTCAATAGCAATCATATTTTGTGTTTTATATCCACCTAAACCATGTGAAAATAAAATAAGAGGAAATTTTTTATTTACTGGTTTTGCTTTATAATATGAATTGCCTTCTACTTTTGTTACAGGTTTAACTAAATTTTTTGATTGATTAATTTGATTTGCAATAGCTTCAATTCGCAATTCTGGATAATCTAAATATGGGTATAGAGAATCAGATTTTTCTATTGCTGGATACCAAATTTGTACTGAAATCTTTCTTGAGTCAATTTTATTAGGCGTGAACCATTCATCTCTATATTTATCTTCCCAATCAAAAACATCTGTACCAATGCTATAATCTCCAATTGGTTTTGGTAAATCTTGAAAATCTAAAATTAGAGCACAAGAATTAAATAATAATATAATTGGTATAAAAAGTAATATTTTTTTCATAATTTTATTTTTCCTATTAAAATATCTTTAAGCATTATCCAATCACCTATAAAACTATATAATGGATATTTAAAAGTTGCTGGTTTATTTTTTTCAATAAAAAAATGACTAACCCATGCAAATCCATATCCTACTATAGGTGTAAAATATAAATATTTATAGTTATTATTATATATTGAAAATAAAATTATAAAGATAACAATCATTGAACCAGTAGCATGAAAAATTTTAGTTAATTTTTTTTTATGCTCAGATAAATAAAATGGATAGAATTCACTAAAGGAGTTAAATTTATTAGTTTTCATATTTAAATTTATAAACAATTGAATAAATAAAAATAAATTAAAAAATAATTTTAAGGAAATAAATGGATTATTATAAAGATAAAACGATTTTAATTACAGGC
>Ga0208639_1001664_pt1 | contig 14212 bp, 8 predicted proteins | sample ETNtaG_33_FD_185772 | JGI IMG/M metagenome (GOLD analysis project Ga0208639, IMG submission 185772) | Marine microbial and viral communities from oxygen minimum zone, Eastern Pacific Ocean - ETNP201310SV76 (SPAdes) (version 2) | ecosystem: Environmental > Aquatic > Marine > Oceanic ...
GAGTTACAGAGCTTGTTAGCGCAGATGGTGCCGGGCTTAGCTCCAGATACAGGTAGTTCGAGCAATACTGGCCAGTCTTTGCGCGGACGAGCTCCGCTTGTGATGATTGACGGTGTGCCTCAGTCCACGCCACTTAGAAATGGCTCGTTAGGTGTGAAAACGATTGACCCTAGCGCACTTGCTAGAATTGAGGTAATTAAGGGCGCTACGTCTGTTTATGGCAATGGAGCGTCAGGCGGTATTATCAACTACATTACCAAACAAGCAACAGCGCAAGACACGCATGAGGGCCAAGTGAGTTTGTCTTCACGTTTTAGCGCAGTGAAGCTTGAAGAGTCAGCCGGTGCGCGTATTTCAGCTGCGATTAACGGCAAGGTGGAGAATTTCGATTACCTTGTTACCGCCAGTTACGAGGAAAACGGCGTTCAGCGCGATGCAGAAGGCGACATCTTAGGTTTGCAGTACGGCCTGTCAGACGCTGAAACACAGAATTACTTTACCAAATTAGGTTACGATTTCGATCAAGAGAAACGCCTTCAATTTAGCTACAACTACTTTAGCTCTCAACAAAAAACTGATTTGGGAGATGTTCCCGGAGACATCAACGAAGGCGTGAAAACCTACGCTATTCACGTACCTGAAGCGTTGCAAAAACGCGGGAAACCTCAGGGGCCTGACGGAAATGAGAACATCACCCTGAAATACACAGACAGCAATATCTTTGCAAACAGTGAAATGACGCTTGATGTGTACTCGCAAGATATTGAGAACGTATTCTTCTTTTCGCCTAACTTAGCTAACCCCGATGAAGGCTACGACGGCGGCCAGTCTATTATTCGCTCTGAAAAGCGCGGCGCTCGCGCGACGTTTAATACTGCCATTGATTTCGATGGCGTAGAAGCCACGTTTATCTATGGTATCGACGCGCTAAAAGACACTACCTCACAACCGCTGGTTGATGGGCGCGTGTGGGTTCCTGAAATGGAAATGGACAGCTTAGCTGGCTTTTTACAAACAAAGTGGGTAATTCACGACGACCTTATTGTAAAGGCAGGTGTGAGAAGGGAAAGTATCGATTTATCGGTTGATGACTACGAAACACTGAAGCTGTGTCGCTCTGAAACTCAATGCTCTGTTCCTCTTCAAGTTAAGGGGGACACCATAGATTACGACGCAACCACTTATAACATTGCGATAAAGTATAACTGGAGCGACAGCTTTAGCCCGTTTTTCAATTACTCGCAGGGTTCAGACATCGCTGACATTGGCCGCCTACTGCGCGCTGCAACGGTAGATGATATTGGCCTTATTCAAACGGAAGCTTCTATCATCGATAACTACGAAGTGGGTTTCACTTCTCTTTTCGACCAGGTACGCCTAGAAGTTGCGGCTTACAGAAGTACATCTGAACTCGGTACGACCAATAGTTTCAACGAGGTGACAGGTGTATATGAGCCTGTACGCGCACCACAAGAAATTTGGGGTTACGAAGGCTTAGTAGACTATCGAATCTCTGAAACGCTCAACGTGGTAGCCACATATAGTTACGTTGAAGGGAAAAATACCGAAGCTGACGTGTACCTTGGCTCTCGCCAAATTAGCCCACCCAAAGCAACAGCAAACGTAAATTGGAAGCCATCAGACACTTTATCGCTAACAGTTAGCTATCTGTATGTGGGTGATCGTAAACGCTTCTCGCCAAATGCTGACGGCGACTATGTGGGCGATCAAGGACCTATATCGAGCTACAATATTGTTAACCTAAGTGGACAATACCAGTTCGCTGAAAACTGGAATGCGTTTATGGGTGTCGAGAACCTGTTTAACAGCGACTACTATCCTGCGCGCGCTCAGTCGTATACCTACGGTGGCTACAATATTAAAGGGTTAGGCACCACGGCAACCCTTGGTGTGACTTACTCATTCTAACTAATACCACCTCGCCTAATACGGGCGGGGTGTCTTTTCCTTCCCATCACTTTCAGTGATGCTTGTCTATTACAGCAATAATCGCTAATTTCGTAACAACTCATTAACAATGAATTGTGTAGGAATTACCGTGAGCAACGCTGAACAACAATTGCATTATTCTACTTGTACGCTTTGTGAAGCAATGTGTGGTATTGAGGTAGCGACGAAAGGCCGTCAAATACTGTCAATAAAAGGGGATAAAGAAAACCCATTTAGCCAAGGTCATATCTGCCCGAAAGCGAGTGCGTTAAAAGACTTGTACGACGATCCTGACCGCTTGAAGCGCCCGGTAAAAAGGGTACGAATTGACGGCGAAGACAGCGCCTGGGAAGAGATTACGTGGGATGAAGCTTTTGATTTGGTCGCAAGCAAGTTACACCACATCCAGCAGGCCCACGGCAATAATGCGGTAGGTGTGTATTTAGGAAATCCTAATGCGCACAATATGGGCTCAATATTATTCGGACCGTATTTCTATCGTGCCCTCAAGTCGCACAACCGCTATTCCGCTACCTCAGTTGACCAGTTGCCCCATCATATTGTTAGTCGACGACTTTTTGGTCATATCTCCCAAATTCCCATTCCTGACATTGATCACACGCAGCACTTTATGATCATCGGCGGGAATCCGCTGGCCTCTAATGGCAGCATTATGACCGTGCCAAACGTGAAAAAGCGTTTAAAGGGCATTCAAAAACGTGGAGGGAAGGTCGTCGTTATCGACCCTAAACGCAGCGAAACTGCCGATATCAGCTGTGAACATCACTTTATTCGTCCAGGCAGTGACGCGCTGTTACTGCTAGCTATGCTGCATGTATTGTTTGAAAAGCAGTTATACAAGGCGGATGAAATTTTACCTTATGCCGAGGATATAAAAGCGGTCGAAAAATACGTTCGCGATTATTCACCACAAAAGGTGAGCGAGCTTACCGGTATTACAGCTTCACAAATCACTCAGCTTGTTTTGGACTTCTGCAATGCTGAGTCTGCAGTTTGTTATGGAAGGATGGGGGCTAGCGTACAAGCGTTTGGTACGCTCACTCAGTATCTAATCATGCTGTTTAATATGCTCACCGGAAACCTGGATAAGCGGGGTGGCATGATGTTTACTCAGCCAGCCGCTGACGTATTACCTGTATCAGGCAAGGGCAGCATGGGCGGATTTTCTTCTCGCGTAAGAGGGCTTCCTGCGTTTGCTGGTGAATATCCGGTAGCGTGTTTAGCCGAGGAAATCTTAACCCCGGGAGAAGGACAAATTAAGGCCATGGTAATTGGTGCAGGTAATCCAGTGGTCACTACGCCAAATGCAGAACAGCTTGATAAAGCATTTTCTCAACTCGATTTTATGGTTGCGGTGGATTTTTACGTTACCGAAACCTCCCGACATGCAGATGTGATCCTTCCTCCGGTAACCGCGCTAGAACGCGACCACTACGACATTGTTTTTCACAACTTTGCCGTGCGAAATTTCGCTAAGTATTCGGAAGCGGTGGTGGACATTGACGAAGACCAGCTTAGCGACTGGCAAATATATCTTTCGTTAGCCGAAAGGCTCGATGCGCTAAATGGAAAAAGCACCGCACACTATGCTGCGCTTTGGGACAAGCAGCCTAAAGGTGTGGTCGATGATTTGTTGCAAGCAGGTCTTTATGGTCGAGCAGCAAGTAAAAAAGAATGCACTGACGCTAACTTAAGCGAAACTCTAACCGCTATTCCGGAAGGCGGGTTGTCGATTGATAAGCTTAAAGCACACCCACACGGTATCGACTTGGGGCCGCTACAACCGTCTTTGCCTCATGCCTTGTTCCATGAAGATAAGAAGATTCACTTAGACTTTGATTATTTTATGGCTGACTTAGACAGGGTTAACACGCATTTCTTTGGAAAAGCGAACCATGGTACGCCGCAAAATCAGTCCGTCGTTTTGATAGGGCGCCGGCATATTAAAACCAATAATTCGTGGCTGCATAACAGCCCTCGTATGGTGAAAGGTAATAACCGCTGTACGCTGCAGCTTCACCCTGATGACGGGGCAAAATACGGCATTGCAGATGGCGATGAGGTACGCGTGAAATCGCGAGTTGGCCAACTAACCATAGAGGCTGAGATAACCGATGCAATTATGCCAGGCGTGGTATCTATTCCCCATGGATGGGGGCACAACAAAAAAGGTATAAAGTTATCTGTGGCAAGTCAGCACCCTGGGGTAAACACCAATATCCTTACTGACGATTTACAGGTAGACGAGCTATCCGGAAATGCGGTGCTAAATGGCGTGCCCGTTGAGCTAGAAAAGGTAAGTTAAGCACATAAAAAACCGGCATTTAGCTGTAAGCTAATGCCGGTTTTTAAAAGAAAGCACTCAATTAAGCGCATATTCCTAGGTCATCGTAACAAACTCTTCTGCACTGGTTGGGTGAATAGCTACACACGCATCAAAGTCAGCTTTAGTCGCGCCCATTTTTATGGCAACAGCGAAGCCTTGCAGAATTTCATCCATGCCATGACCAATACCGTGAAGGCCTACCACTTTTTCGTCTTTACCCGCGCATACAAGTTTCATCTTGGTCATTTGACGGTGGCGGGTTACCGCGGTGTACATAGACGCAAAACTAGAGGTGTACACTTTAACGTTATCTTCACCGTATTCTTCAATGGCTTCTGGCTCGGTTAAGCCAATAGTGCCAATGGGTGGATGACTAAACACAACGGTTGGAATAAGCGAGTAATCCATGTGAGCGTCTTTTTGGCCGTTGAATAAGCGTTCGCTTAGCAAGCGACCCGCTTTAACTGCCACCGGAGTAAGCTCTGCTTCACCAGTAATATCACCAACTGCGTAGACATTCTTCGCAGTGGTGTTTTGATATTTGTCGACCTTAACCGTGCCGTTGTCGTTCAGTTCAACGTCGGTATTTTCAATATCAATTTTGTCGGTAGAGGGTTTACGGCCAATCGCCCAAATCAAGCAGTCAGCTTTTAACACTTCGCCATTGGTTAAGTGTACTGATAGCTCGCCATCGTCAGCTTTTTCCACTTTCTCTACGCTAGCATGGTCGTGCAATTTGCAACCTTCAGCGTGGATCATATCCACTAAGGTTTCGTGAATAATAGGGTCGAAATTTCTAAGCGGAGCGTGTTTGCGAACTACCAGATGCGATTCTGTGCCAAGGGCGTGAAGAACGCCGGCCAGTTCAACTCCAATGTAGCCAGCGCCAACCACGACAGCGCGCTTCGGCTGCTCTTTTAGGGCAAAGAAACCATCAGAATCAATACCGTACTCAGCACCTTCAATATCTGGGATGATTGGGCGGCCGCCTACAGCAATCGTAATATGATCAGCCGTGTACTTTTCGCCGTTGACTTCTACCGTGTTGTTATCGATAAACTTCGCGAAACCGCGAATTAAGGTAACGTCATTTGCGGTAAGAGCGCGGTCGTAAGAAGCATGAATACGCTCAATATAAGCTTGGCGGCTGGCAATGAGACTGTCCCAACTAAAGTGATTTACCGACAAATCGAACCCGTATTCAGGTGCATAGCGATGTATGGCTTCAGCCACCTGTGCTCCGTACCACATGGCTTTTTTAGGCACGCAGCCAACGTTCACGCAAGTACCGCCAATATCTTTCGCTTCAATGATGGCGGCCTTCTTTCCATGTTTAGCTGCACGGTTTGCAGATGCGATACCACCGCTGCCACCGCCAATACATATATAATCAAAATGTGTCATTCAAAAAGCCTTCTTTGTCGGTTAGGCGAACATAAACGATAAGCATAGATGCCTTCGGTAGGTTCGCACAGCAAATCATTCTCTATCGGTCTTGTCATAAAGAGTGATTAAAAGACCGAGATTTGCTTTAGGGAATTTCATTTAGTTTATCAATGGGGACAGTGCAGCCTAATTAAAAGGCTAAGACAAAGCGAGGCATATTCATACATCGCTCATCCTGCTTTCAGCACATAACCTGTAGAACTTATTCACTTATAGTAGCAGAAAGCTCTTCTGGTTCTATTTGAATACTAAACGCTTTTCCACGTTCTTCTTCAAAGTGTACGAGTTTTTGAATGGTGGCATCACTAAACACATGTCCCTCGGGAAGGATAAGGATGTGACTATCGTTATACAAATTTTGGGCTAGTACCATGCCTGCTTTGAGCTGCGAGGCTTTCAATGATGTAGAAAGCAGTTTAGATGTCGTTACATCTTCTGCTTCGAGCAACAGGTCCAAAAATTCACCGTCATAGCGGGTGTTTCTGTGCTTTTTCATTTCTAGTTTGGCATCGCGAGGGCTCATTTCGATACCGCTCATTCTGCCGGTTACTAAGCGCCAGTAATCTCGGGCTATGGCCAAGATACGCGCGCCAGCAGGAATTTCTTTTGCAACTTTGTTGTACAAACCTGAGCCATTATAGTGCTCGAACTGAAATTCAATAATGTCAGAAACTTGATGTAGTTCGTGCGCCGGAGCAAGTATTAACGCAGCCTGCTTGGTTTGCGATAGATAGTTTTGCTGCTGTTGATATTTAAGCTTTGAAAAAGGCGCCTTAAAATCTTCGCTTTCGAGCCCTAGTAACCCAAGCTCGCAGATAAGCCCCGCATAACGCACCTGTTTGATTTCTTCTTTCTCTAACCGAGCAATACGCGCCAGTTTTGATGCCAACTCGCTAACCTCAATGGCAAACTTACCATTAATGTCAGGGTTAATGCTTATCACGTTGAACAGCACCTGCTCCATTGCAAGGTTGTGTTTTTCGATTTTATTTAGCGCCGCTTTTATTTGGCGCGTGCGCTTTTGAACCACTTGTTCTAGTGAGGCATTTACGTCGCGTAGCTTTTTATTTTGCAGTCGTGTTAGTTTTTGAAGACGAAGATTTTCCGCCTTTAACTTAACTCGTTCCAGGCCTTCTTCTACAACAGCGATAAGCTCTTGGTTGTCCCATGGCTTTTGCAGGTAACGGTGTATCTTGCCTTGGTTTACAGCTTTAATTGTTGACTCAATGTCGGCATAGCCAGTGAGCACAACTCTAAAAGTCTCGGGATAATTGATAGCGACCTGTTCGAGTAATTCCGCACCTGACATCTGCGGCATTTTCATGTCAGAAATAACTACATGAACATCGTGTTTACTCATTAGATCTAACGCTTTGGCACCACTATCAGCAAGCAGTAAGGTGATGTCCATAGTGAACAGCGCACGCTTAATAGCGCGAAGGATATTCGGCTCGTCGTCGACAAATAGAACCGTGTAGGTCGTGGCTTGTTCTGTAGTAGGCTCTGTCATAAATTATTATCCTTATAAGCGACATTACAACTATTACACGCAATGCTGCTTGATAACACTATTAGTTGATTCATCCTTCGCTCTCTAATGTTTTGTCTGAGTGTGAAACAAGGGGGAGCGCTAACGTAAATATGCTTCCTTCTCCCTCTTTGCTGGTGGCTGAGAGCGTGCCGCCATGCTCCTGAGCAATGCCAAACGAAATTGAAAGACCTAAGCCAGTGCCTTGCCCTTCAGGTTTAGTTGTAAAAAATGGATTGAAGAGTTTGTCTAAATGACTTGATGGAATACCGCAGCCAGTGTCTTCTACACGAAGCTCGACAAACTTGCCCGCAGTACAGGTGGTAATAGTTACCTTACCATTTTTACCCGTGCTCTCTATCGCTTGTCCCGCGTTAATGAGTAAGTTGGTAACAACCTGAGAAACCTTGCCTACATTCATGGCAACGTCAGGGACTTTGCCTAAATGCGTTTCAACAGTACAAATATACTTTAATTGGTTGTTCACCATGGCAAGGGTAGTGCGTACACAATCATTAATGTTGTGCTGCTGCATGTGGTCACTGTCTACACGAGAGAATAGCTTTAACCCTTTTACAATTTCAGCAACCCGAATTAAACCATCTCTCGAATCGCTGAGAAGGTCGGTGATATCTTCATTGATAAACGCCATATCCTGATTAGCTAACATTTTTTCTAGTTCTGATAAGGCAGAAGCACGCTTACCCTCGTCTTGTTCATTAAGTACCGCGTTAATTTGTGAGAATATCATTTGGTAGGTAGCAACGTACTCGCTTAAGGTGGATATGTTGCTGCTGACAAAACCGACAGGATTGTTAATTTCATGGGCGACCCCCGCTGCTAGCTGGCCAACTGACGCCATTTTCTCAGCTTGAAGTAGTTGTACCTGGGTCTCTTTTAGATCTTTATTGGCCTCTTGGAGTTGATAGTTTTTCTGATGCAGCAATGCGGTTCTATCCTGAACCTTTTCTTCAAGTAGCGTGTTAAGCTCTTTAAGCTCATCTTGCGCGTATTGACGCTGCGCATGTTCTTCTTTTAAACGCTCAACCAGTTGATTAAATGCCTCTGCCAGTTCGCTTAACTCATCAGTGCCGCGCACGGGAACAAAAACATCTTGATAGCTGTTGTTTTTTACTGCATCACCTAAACGTTTAGCGCCTTCGTGTAATTGATGAAGTTGTGACATCAGGTAAGAACCAAGTAAGTAAGAGCACAATCCGACCAAAATAAATTCTAGAAAAGCCAGTGTAACTGTCCAGTTTCTCACCCTCGATACTGATTCAGTTACTGAAGCAATGTTAAGTCCAATCTCTACATAGCCGTACAAAGTCCTGTTTACCATGATGGGGGCTCGGGTGTCGTAAATACCATCATCAGCGTCTGAAACACTTGTGTCGGCAGTAAAAGGCCGGTTTAGTGCGTTGGTGTTACCCTTTTCTACGAAAACTCTGCCTAATTTGTCTTTAACTTTGACGTAAGCAATGTTGGGGTTGGTAAGGATTTCTGAAACGTCGGCATCAAGAGCTGCAAGGTCGTAGCTTAAAAAGGCATTTTTTGTCGTCGAAACAAAGAGGGCAACCGTGGTGTCGGCTGACTTCTTTATGTTACTGTCGACAAGGTCATTAAGTAGCTGAAACACCGTCACAATGAGCACTAGCAGCAAAAGCGCTGCTATTGATGCGATGCCTGTTATTGTTTTTATACGCAACGACAGTTTCATACGAGTCTACTCATAAATGCGGCCTCGATAGCGACGCTATTCCCAATGCTCTCACGTCGTCCCAATCACTGTCGTTTGACGCTATAAAGCCGTTGAACCCAATACCTTTTAAAATCCAAGATTTACTTGTGTCATTCGACAAAGCAAGTAATGCATTAAGAATAGCTTGTCTGTCAGCGAGTGCCATATTTGGATGGGTTGCGATAGCATGAGGCGTATAACCTTTGCTCTTCCAAAGGATGCGTAATTCTTGTTTAACGTCGTCAGGTGAACTGTTAAGCGTACGGACAATGCCACCCCCAGCATTGAAAAAGCCCCGTTGTACTGCGAGGTACACAGAGTCATGAGAATTGACGTAGCGCGGTACAAAAGCAATGCTTTTCATCCGCAAGTGAGCGCTTGTGATAATTGTGGCAGCAAACGCAGCTGGCGCTGGGAAGGCTACTTCAGTACCGCTTAAGTCTTCCAGAGAGCGTATGGGGCTGTCTTTATGTACAACAAGTAAGCCGCGAATTTCTTTATCGCGTTGGCGCGCAAGCGCGCGGTAGTCTGCAGATTCATTAAAGACCACAAAGTGGTAGGGATTCATATAGGCAATATCATATTTGCCGTCGGCGAGATTGGCCTCAAAGGTGGGAATGTCTTTTGCAGTTTTAAAATCAATCTCAAAACCGGTGTAATTGCTCACATAGTCGATTAAGGGTTGCCATGTTTCAGCCATTTTCTTGGCAGACTGCTGAGGTACAACAGCAAAAGTAAGGGGTTTAGCATTTGTCGGTAATGCGCAAACACCTACAAGCAAACTTAAAAGAGCGAATCGCGATAACCAAGCCATAATGTCACTCCCTTTAAATCGATTTACATCGACATAAACTGCTCAAGAACCATTGTTAAGTCATGATTTGAGAACGGCTTTTGTAAGGTGGCATCGGCCCCTATCTCAAGCGCGCGCTCCAGGCTAATTTCATCGAGTGCCGATATGACCACAATTTTGAGATCTTTATATTTACTTTGATCTCGCGTGAATTCGATAACGCTGTAACCGTCCATGCCTGGCATACTTAAATCGAGGGTCATGACTTTGGGCTCGTATTGGCTCAACATAATCCCCGCTTGGAAGCCCCCTGTAGCGATATACGACTCATAACCCGCCCGTCTGGCCACGCGCTGAATAGACTTGGCAACTGGCATTTCATCGTCAACAATTAATATTGAGGGCGTGGCAATGCCTTTCAATGAATCGGGAATTGGCATGTCGTGTCGTTCAAGAAAGGCGACAAAATCTTCTACTAATACTCTGTTGTTTCCACGCCCAGGAAGTTTGAAGCCTTTCAGCTTGCCGCTTTCGATCCATCGAATTACGGTGCGCAGATTTACATCGCAATACGAGGCTATTTCGCCTGAGGTCAACGTTTTCATATCTATGCCTTGTAGATTTATTAATCGAAATTATAGACGCTGAACAGCGAAGGGACAAAGTAGACAAAAGGATGAAATGTGACATTTGTGACAGCGATTGGAGGAGCTGACTGTGTTGTTCAGTTTTTATGAGGGGCATTAAGAAAAACGGTGCAGCGGCATTCATTGAATTCGTAAATATAGGCAATAATCATGATCCATGCACGTTAACGGCAAGTAAGTTCAAAATAGGTCAACTGTGGCTAAAACAATAGCTTGCTTTTAATCAGCGAAGCCCCATCATTATTCTATCAAAGTGTTAAGAGTGAAAAAGATTATGACAACCCCTGCAATTGAAATGGTAGATGGTCTACCAATTTTTTCTGCTATTGAACCTGCCTCTATCAAGCCTGCAATTGAAAAAGCCATTGCGGCGTGCAAAAGCGAAATAGATGAGGTCGTGGCGTCGAAAGATTACTCTTACCAGAATTTAGTGCTGCGCCTTGAAGAGGCCGATGATCGTTTAAGTAAAATATTTTCACCCGTTTCGCATATGAATAGTGTAGTGAGCAGCGATGAATTGCGTGAAGCTCACGATGCGTGTTTGCCATTACTATCTGAATATGGAACTTGGGTAGGCCAGCACGAAGGCCTTTACAATGCTTACGCTTCCCTCAAAGTGTCTGACGAATTTGCGACCTTAAGCGAAGAGCAGCAGAAAGTGATTGAAAACGCCGTTCGCGATTTCACCTTGTCAGGTGTAGCGCTTCCCGCAGAGCAAAAGAAGCGTTTTGCAGAGATTCAGGCAAAGCTTAGCGAGCTATCGTCAACCTTTTCCAACAATGTGATGGACGCCACTATGGGCTGGACTAAACACATTACCGATGAAGCTGAACTTGCCGGTATGCCAGAGTCAGCCCTTGAAGCAGCGGCACAAGCTGCGCACCAAAAAGACTTACAAGGCTGGTTGTTTACGTTAGACATTCCGTCTTATTTGCCAGTCATGCTTTACGCCGATAATCGCGAGCTTCGCGAAGAAATGTATCGCGCCTATGCAACAAAAGCGTCTGATCAAGGCCCTAATGCGGGTAAGTGGGATAACACCAATATAATCAAAGAAACCTTAACGCTGCGTACTGAACTGGCTGAATTGTTAGGTTTTTCAAGTTATGCAGAGCGTTCACTAGCGACTAAAATGGCGGATTCTACCGATCAGGTCATCGGTTTCTTGCGTGATTTGGCGGCTAAGTCTAAGCCTCAGGCAGAGAAAGAGCTTGAAGAAGTACGAGCGTACGCGAAAGACAAGCATGGTGTCAGCGAGCTAGCGGCATGGGATTTACCGTATTACAGCGAGAAACTGAAACAGGAAAAGTACACGATTTCTGATGAAATGCTTCGCCCTTATTTCCCCGAAGATAAAGTGCTGTCTGGTTTATTCGAAGTTGTACATCGCCTGTACGGCTTAAAAATTATTGAGCAGCCTGGCATCGATACGTGGCATAAAGATGTACGTTACTTCACCATTACTGACGATGCCGATGTGATGCGCGGCAGCTTTTACCTAGACTTGTACGCACGAGCTAAAAAGCGTGGCGGCGCGTGGATGGATGAATGTCGCGTACGTCGTGAAAAAATGAATGGTGAATTGCAGCTACCCGTTGCGTACCTTACCTGTAATTTCAACGCACCTGTAGGGGATAAGCCAGCGCTATTTACCCACGATGAAGTGGTGACCATGTTTCATGAGTTTGGTCATGGGATCCATCACATGCTTACTAAAATGCGCGTAGCCGGTGTATCCGGTATTAACGGTGTGCCATGGGATGCGGTTGAACTGCCAAGTCAGTTTTTAGAAAACTGGTGCTGGGAAGAAGACGCACTTAACTTTATCTCTGGTCACTATGAAACGGGCGAACCGCTTCCTGCTGATTTATTGGAGCGCATGCTTGCTGCACGGGATTACCAGTCAGCGATGCAGATGGTACGCCAGCTTGAATTTAGTCTTTTCGACTTCTTACTGCATAGCGAAAAGGGCAGTGAGGTAGACGTACAGGGCACATTGGATAAAGTGCGTGAAGAAGTGGCCGTGGTCATTCCTCCATCGTTTAACCGTTTCCAAAACGGCTTTGGTCACATATTTGCTGGTGGATACGCAGCGGGCTATTACAGCTATAAGTGGGCCGAGGTGCTTTCTGCCGACGCGTACAGCAAGTTTGAAGAGGATGGCATTTTTAACCGCGATACGGGCAAAGCGTTCTTAGAAAACATTTTAGAAATGGGCGGCAGTAAGCCTCCTATGGACTTGTTTGTTGCTTTTAGAGGGCGCGAGCCGCAAGTTGACGCTTTGCTTCGTCACAGCGGTATTAAAGGCTAGGCACACATGAAAGAGTCTAAGTTAGAGTCTTTTCAATCTATCTACCGCCGAGCGTGCGAGCGCAAAGGCGGTGAAAGGGTGCTTGAAGCCATGCTCCAAGCACCACTTTCTAAAGCGCAAATTGAAGCAATTCCTGATGACCGTTTTTTAGCGGCGATGACCAAAAAAGTGTTCCAGTCGGGCTTCGTGTGGCGAGTTATTGAGCAAAAGTGGCCCGACTTTGAAACCGTATTTTTCGGGTTCGACATTGATAAAGTGTTGTTGATGCCCGATGAAATGCTAGAGCAAAAAGCGTCAGATAAGCGCATTGTTCGCAACTATAAAAAAGTGATGACAGTGCGTGACAATGCCATGATGATTAAAGACGTAGCCCTGGAGCACGGTAGCTTTGGTAAGTTCGTAGCAGGCTTTGAAAAAGACAATATCACTGAGCTTTGGGCGTTTTTGAAAAAACGCGGTGCGCGATTAGGTGGCAACACCGGCCCCTACATGCTTCGTGCACTCGGCATAGACACGTTTTTATTCTCTCGTGACGTGGAAGATTACTTGCGAAAGAATGAAATTATCGACGGTGGCTTAACCTCGAAAAAGTCGCTGTCGGCGGCCAATGCGGCATTTGCGCAATGGCATGAGGAAAGCGGCCGTTCTTTGCAAGAGATCAGTGCCATTGTTGCCTATAGTTGGGGCACAAACAATCAGGTAGCGTAGAGCAAGCTGCTCTAGTCTTCTAAACAAGCGAGCTTGTGCCTTGCAGGCTCCGCTTTTGTAAAGGTCAAAGGCTTGATTTACATCAGGAGACAGTCAGGCATAAAGCTTTTGCTTGAGCACACAATCCTATACACTTCGGCATTAATAAAAATATTCAAATTACAGGACTGTCATGAGCGACAATCAAACTCCCGCTACGCAAGCAGACTCTGCAATCGACAATGCTACTGAGCATACAACGCACTTTGGTTTCAAACAGGTGGATAAAGGGCAAAAAGCCTCTTTAGTTGCTAATGTTTTTGACTCTGTTGCAGCAAAGTACGACGTAATGAACGATCTTATGTCGATGGGAGTGCATCGTTTATGGAAGCGTTTCACAATAGACTGCAGCGGTGTTCGCGCTGGCAATAAAGTATTGGATATTGCCGGTGGTACTGGCGATCTAACCGCTAAGTTCTCTCGCTTGGTAGGCCCTACAGGGCGCGTAACCCTTGCCGATATCAACTTGTCTATGCTGAAAGTAGGCCGTGATAAGCTTCGCGATCGCGGCTTGGTAAGCAACATCGATTATGTGCAAGCTGACGCGGAAGCACTGCCTTTCCCCGACAACCATTTTGATGTGGTGACCATGGCATTCGGCCTCAGAAACGTAACGGAAAAGCAAAACGCGCTAAATTCTATTTTTCGCGTGTTAAAGCCAGGCGGCCGTTTACTGGTATTAGAATTTTCTAAGCCTACGTC
>Ga0208639_1001667_pt1 | contig 14192 bp, 13 predicted proteins | sample ETNtaG_33_FD_185772 | JGI IMG/M metagenome (GOLD analysis project Ga0208639, IMG submission 185772) | Marine microbial and viral communities from oxygen minimum zone, Eastern Pacific Ocean - ETNP201310SV76 (SPAdes) (version 2) | ecosystem: Environmental > Aquatic > Marine > Oceanic ...
GTGTAATTAATGATCCTGATGGGTATACAAATGTGAGAGAAGAGAAATCAAGCAAATCAGAGATTGTTTTTAAAGTATATGAGGGAGAAAAATTTGAAATTATTGATGACAGTGATGATAATTGGTGGCTAATTGAATATGATGGAGAACAAGGTTACATATATAGTGATAGAATTGATATTATTAAATAAAATGAAAAAACTACTATTAATTTTACTATGCGTGCCTATAATCTTTACAACCTGTAAGAAAGAGGAGGAAGAAACTCTTAACTCTCCATTTGTTGGATATTGGTCAGGAACTTATTCTTATGATGGTGACGTAGTTGGGCTTTGGAGTGGCACCATTTCTACAAATGGAGATATAAATGGAACAGCTTCAAATATTATGGGGGAAGAGACTAATTTAAATGGAACTGTAACTATTAACGGAGATTTTACGGCTACATTAGAGGAAATTGGAATTAATTTTATTGGTCAATTAAGTAGTGATTTTGGCAGTGGAACATGGAATGTTAATACAAACTCTGAGACTGGAACTTGGGAAGGTAATAAAGAATGAAAAAATTACTATTAATCTTACTCTGTTTGCCTTTGATATTCTCTTGTGGGAATGATAAACAAGATAATAAGAAAAAAAGTGATGATCGAGAAAAAACAAAAGAACAAAAGAATAATGTGCTAAAAAATATCTGTAAAATAGAAGCCGACTTTATTCTTACTGCAGAAGAATTAGAAAATGAATTAAAGGAAAATAGGGAAAAGACAGACGAAAAATACCAAAATAAAATTATTCAATTAACTGGAGGAGTGTATAGTTGGGGAAGTAATGATGGAAAACCTACTATTCAGTTATATCCAACTATGATAATAGAATTTCAAAACGATTCAATTAATCGAATTACTGGATTAAATGTTGGTTATGAAGAATCGGACAACTATATGAGATCTCTGCCAAAGCATAGGGAATATTCATATAAAACAAGGAAAAGCGGAAAAGGCGTAGGCAATATAACAATTAAAGGTATATATAATAATGGTAGTTCAGTGTTCCCAAAAGAAAATAGAAGAAGTGGAGATTATGAAACTGATGTAAGCAATGTTTTTATTAATTGTTGTATTGTAAAAGAATAAATGCCCTTTAAGAAAGAAACAAAATGAAAAAACTATTACTACTATTACTATGTGTGCCTTTGATATTCTCTTGTGGAGAGAATGAGAAAAAGAAAGAGATTGAAAATGAGAAAAAGAAAGAGATTAAAAATGACTTAACCAGACAAAATTTAAAAGGCAAGGTTAAATCAACTACAAAGACTATTTTACACAAATGGAATAGTTCCTTATCTTCCATAGTAGTACAATTTAACAAAGATGGAAATATGACGGATTCAAGTTCTTATGATAAATATGGAGTATTAAAGGAGAAGTGTATATGCAAATATGATAAGGATGGAAATAAAACAGAATACAGTCATTATGATGAAGATGGAGAATTAAATGAGAAGTGTATATACAAATATAATGAGTATGGGAATAAGACGGAGGAAAGTTATTATGATAAAGACGGAGAATTATCAGATTATATTATTGTAAATGTTGGAAAGGATGGAAATGCAACAGAGGAAAGTTATTATGATAAAGACGGAGAATTAATCTGTAAGTGGAAATACAAATATGATAAGGATGGAAATAAAACAGAATACAGTCAGTATAATGCAGATGGAGAGCTAGATGGGAAGTATAAATATCAATATGATGAAGTTCGAAATAAGACGGAGTGGACTTGGTATAATGAAGATTTAGAGGTAAAACGGAATGAGAAATACAAATATAATGAAGATGGGAATATGACAGAGAGGACTTCTTATAATGCAGATGGAGAGCTAGATGGGAAGTATAAATACCAATATGATGAGGATGGTGAGATAACGATGTATGATAACGGGCCTAATAAGAAAGCCAAAGCTGAATATATCTATGACAAGAAAAGGAATTGGATAGAAAGAACTTATTCTGAAAATGATAAACAAATAACTATTATTAAAAGAGAAATAGAATATTACGAATAAAATGAAAAAACTATTACTACTATTACTATGTGTGCCTTTGATATTCTCTTGTGGAGAAGAGAATAATGAAACGGAGAAGACAAATACGGGAAATTCTGAGAATAAATGTGACGTTAAACCTGATTATTCTATGTCAATGGAAGATTTCTTAAAAATGACACAAACATCAGATGATAAATTTTACGGTAAAATTTTTGAGATAAAAGCATATATGAAAAACAGATTATATTGGGGAGGTATGGAGGTATCTAAAGGAGAAGTGTATATGCGACCGCAGGTTTCTTTTCACTTTTGGGAACTGAAATACCAGAACCAGTTTGAATCCGACTATTCAGGGCAACTTACTTTTGATCTATTACCATTTTCACAAGAAGATGAGGATTACTGGAATGAATTAGAGGAAATATATGAGAAGAATGGAGATGAGTCAGTTAATCTTAAGATTAAAGGGATTTTAGATAAAGAAAATAGTAGTCCTGGAGGATCTTTCTTCTTCAAAAATTGTTGTATAGTTATACCAAATCAAAAAGACTCAATAATAGAAAAAGATAGTGTTATAATACAATCACCTAAAATTAATGAAATAATTGAGCAAGAAACTTCAATTGATACTTCAGAAATGGAAGATATTTATAGAAGTTCATTTATTTGGGGTGTAATTAATGATCCTGATGGGTATACAAATGTGAGAGAAGAGAAATCAAGCAAATCAGAGATTGTTTTTAAAGTATATGAAGGAGAAAAATTTGAAATTATTAATAACCGTGATGAAAATTGGTGGCTTATAGAATATAACGGAAAACAAGGTTACATATATAGTGATAGAATTGACATTATTCGATAAGCACAAATAAGATATAAAAAAGTGACTCTGGAGGGAGTCGAACCCCCAACCTCCTGATCCGTAGTCAGGTGCTCTATCCAGTTAAGCTACAGAGCCAAAATTTTTGCAAATATATCTATAGAAAATAAATATCCTTTAGATAAGGTAGGAATAATTTAAATTATTTTATTTCTAGGTCTAGTCCATAAATTGTTAAATCCTTCTTAAAATTAATCATATCTAAAAAAGAACCACTCTTTATTACACTCCGTCCTTTACAGTGAGTAATATACGCTAATTGTTCAGCCTGAAGAGGAGTTAAATTACAAATCAAAACCAAACAATCAATTACATAATCAAAATCGTTAAAATCATCATTTAATAAGATTAATGATTTGGTCTTTAGATCTGTCTTTTTTTTGTGGGAGGAAAATTCTGGTGTATATTCCATAATAATTTATTTTTTATCAAATTTAACTTTATTTTCTTCTCCCCTAAGTAATCTTTCAATATTTTTTTGATGAGTTATTAACGTAAGGATTGGAACAAAAACTGAGAATAACTGTAAAGATGAATTTATATCTTTTTCATCTAAAACAATAAACACTACAAAAGGAAATGCTATAGAAGCTAAAATCGAACCTAAGGAAACATATTTACTAATTAAAAAAACAATTACAAAAACTACTATTGAGGCAATCGCAGCTATATAATTCAGACCAATTAATAAACCTAAAAGAGTTGCAATTCCTTTTCCACCTCTGAAACCAGTATAGATTGGAAACAAGTGACCAATAACCGCAGCAATACCTAAAGCAAGTTGAATTTCAAACTGAGAAGAAGAAACTGGGTCTGAGAATGGATTACATCCGTCAGTAATAAAATAAATATAATTTACAGATATCCAACCCTTAAAAACATCCATCATCAATACAGGAATACCAGCTCCTTTTCCTAAAACTCTGAAAGTATTTGTAGCTCCAGCATTTCCACTTCCATATTCTCTTACGTCTTTTTTATAAAAAGTTTTTCCTACCCAAACCGCTGAAGGAAAAGATCCTGTAAGATAGGCTAGAATCAAAAATAATATATGTTCGGAATTTAACATTTTTAGTTTGCGAATATAACAATTAATCTCTCTTTCTCATTTCCTTTTCAAACTGCTCCATTCTTTCCTCATCACAATAAACAAATCGGTAAGGAGGTTTACCTTTCTTCTCCTCAGCTCTTCTTTTCTTTGCTTTCATTTCAATTAGTAAATCGTTAAAGTCATCATTAGTTGAATACGAGAACATTACATTATTCTTATATTCAAAGAAATAAACATCACCATACTCAGTCTTTAATAATATATCTAATACATCAACTCCTCCTTTTTTACTTAACCTTACCCATCCATCCATTACTGAATTTAACTGTCTGTCATAAATATTACCCACTCCAATTTTACCTTTATTTACATAGGCCTGATGTTTATCGCTCCACACTAAAGTAATATCCGTAAAAGTTATCGTTTTGTCAAGTTCTTTCGGAAGATCTTTAAATTCGTCTAATGCTTCAATATCTATTATTAACTCTTCCGACCTTTCTTTTCCAACTAATCTAGCAAGAGTTTTACTATAAAATTCACCGAAAACAAAATCGGTTACTCCGTATGCTTCAAAGATATTTTCTGCCATTATTGAGAGTGCATTCTTATTAAACATAAAGTCTAACGTCAAGAACATCTGTAGTTCAGTTCTGTTGTTTTTCTCATCTCTACTTGCAAAACCAATACTATTAATTTTTAGCTGACCGAAATCCATATTTAAATCAATAACACCTTCCGCATTAGACTTACAAGTATTTTCATTTATTGTAAAAATATTCGACAGAGAATCTTCTCCTTGCATAACAAATGATGAAGTTCTTTTATTATAACTCAAATAAGTATTTGCTGAAATTATTTCAACATCAATTGGCCTTTCTTTAAGACTTAAAAAAGAAGTATACATATGGGTAGAATCCAAGTTCATCAGAATTCCTGAAGATAATTTATCTCCTTCTTCATTTCTTAGTACATCATCTAATTTAAACTTGATGAGTTTTGGATTTATCTCTGATTTAAATCCTACCCATTCTTCTGAAATCAAGTCACATTTATTATCTATCTTAAAAAATCCATCAAAAGTTAATAATCTATTTGATGCGAATAAATTCACATTTCCTTTAAAAATAAACTTAGATCCAATATTAAAAGGTTCATTATTTCCAACTTCTCCAATAGCAACAGTAGAATCTTCTTTGTTAACAGAGATCTCTTTAAAGAAGATATGCTGCTCCTGTCCATTTACATCTTTATAAGTATAGTCTCCGCTAGCGGTATATTTACTACCTCCATCAATATTTACGCTAGCGTTAGAAAATTCATGATATTGTGTGCCAGTATTCGCTATAATTCTGGCAGCTGTAATAGTAGGGATAAATGCATTCTTTTCAACAATAAAACCTTCATCAGACGGGTAAATAGCCGCATCTGCAATCAAAATGTCATTTACGCCTTGTACACTTATAATATTATCTTTTAAGTTATAAGTAGATGTCTTAGCAATAAAGGAAAGCGAATCTTGCTTAGGATGCACTGATACAAATTTTGACCCTTTTGAATTTTCATCCAAATCACCCAAAGTTAATAATTCTTCATCCATGTCCCAATGAAGTTTGTCAATATAACAAATGTATTGATTTGCTGGGAGTTCTACATAAGATCCTTTCCCGTTAGAAAAGAAATCTCCAGTTCTATCCTTCAAATCAATATGTGTTTTTAAATTGTTTGATTTAAAAGCAGTCTCTTTTTGCTGGGTAAACACTGATAAATCGGCAGTATCTGCAGCAAACCAATTTGCATTATATGTAAATAATTCTGACTCCATTTCTGAATTTTCTAACGACATAATTCCTGCTCCTGTTAATCCTGTAGGTCTTAATACAACATTCCCATCAAAACTAGCCAGATCATTGTAGAAATCAAATGGAGTTTTTAATTTATGTACTTTGTATCTTTCATTATATGGATGATAAATCCCAAAAGTTTCCTTGTTTTCAACCTGTGGAAATTCAATCCCACTTTCGACTTGAGTTAGCACAAAATCCTGAGTAAATAATGCAGTAGAATCTGGGAAGAAATAGATTTCCTCAGATTTCGTTTTTGAAGTCAGATATTCAAAATCACCACTTCCTCTAAGACCTTCGTTACTTAGAAATATTTCATTAAAATACTTGGATTTTCCACCATACATTTCATACCCATCAGAAGGTGTTTTGGTTCTAAATCCTAAAGAATAGTCATCCATCATAGTAAGAGTATCCTGAAATATTGGAAATATATTTGCTGATTCAAAAGTACCTGGGAATCTTAATCCTCTACCATCAAAACTCTCCAAACTGTCTATCTCAAAAGTATCTAAATGGAAAGAAAAGTTTTTACGATTATAAACTCCTCCAAAAGTTGATGATCTGTCATAATACGCATAAGAATCATCAAAACTCTTAAAAATCGGGAATTGAGGGAAACTATCTTTTCTGAGTCCAGATTTATTTGTTGGTTCATCAATTCTTAAATCACCTGTAACCGCCTGAATAACCGTTTGTATTCTTACTAATTTTTTATTTCCATATTCATCAAACTGATAAGGTTCCACAGGCACTGCAAGTTGCACAGAATCAATTTGATTCAAATCAATTTTAAAATCATCATACTTAAAATTAAAATCTTTTCCATACAATACAAATCTACCTCTACCAGCAGAAATTCGTCCTGAAAAATCAAAATCTCTATTCTTTTTAACCTTAACATTTCCATTATATGGCTGAATGTAAACATGTTGAGAATCACTCAATCGAACAAATTCTACACCTGTAATATTTAGGTCTTTTGTATTAATATTCAATTTTGAATTAACAATCATATTTTGACCTGAAGTATTAGTAACTTTTGAATTAAAACGAATAACATCATAATCCCCAATTTGAAGCCTTGCATTTATGTAATTATAAAGTTTCTCTTGTACTATAGCTCTATTTGTCGCTACATCATAAAACAAAAATCCTTTATTTGATAAATTCATTAAATACGGCTCAATCTGATGTAAAGGATATCCTGCATAATTAGCAAATTCTGCAGATGAAAAATTAGAACTCCCATATCTCTTTACAAACTTACTAACTAACATTAATGGATTTACTTTATCAATCCCTCTTAACGAATGATACATCTGATCGTTGTAGGAAGCGATAGACTCAAAATGTACATCTGAAACTGAAGTTGCAGGCAATGAACCAAGTAAAATATTATTCTCATCTATTTGCCATTCTATCAGTTCTGCATCAATTGTTAATTGATGATAGCTATTGTAAATTGGAGCTCCAGAAACCCCTTTTTTATCTCTATAAAGTTTTAGTTTTCTTTCACCTTGATTGTAAGTGAATTGTAAAGATTGATGATACATAGAATCTTCATCAAAATATAATTTAATAGCAGCTGATTCTGAAAAAATAATATTCTTCTTTATATTAAAACGAGAAGAACTTGCAACCAAAATTTCCTTTCCATCTTTTCTTATGATTATTCTAGCAGAAGCATCTTTTCTTCCATCTGCAAGAAAATCTTTTCCTTTTAAAGTATATCCTCCTTTATAATCTACATCTGGCAAAATATTATCGAGTATAATATCTTTTTTATAAGATTTAAAAACAGGGTAATGTTCTGCTGAATTTCCTGAAACCGCTTTATTTGAAAACTCCCCAATTACAGGAACAGGAAATAACATTTTATTAAAAAAATTAACCGAATCTGCCTTAAACTGAGATTCTTTTACATTAATAGAAAAAGTTGATAAATTTGCATAAACAGAATCTGAAGACCACCCTCTTTCTGTCCAATCAACTTTACCTCCGAAACCTTTAAATATATTATTCTGTATCCAATATTTCCCTTTTGTGTCAGAGATCTGGAAAGAGCCACTTCTATTACTACAACTTAAATCAATAGCAGAAATAAAATGTATATATGGCACTCCATTATCATCTTTAAAATAAAAAGTATTGCAATCTGCATGCCACCTAACTGATTTACTATTTCTTAGTGTTTTCGTAGATAAAAAAGAAGATGAGAATTCACAATATTTTAATAACTGACGAGAAGAAGAATTCAGAACAATATTTTCAGAAACAGTAAGCCAATCTGAAAGTTTTGATTTATTCATTTCATCATCTTTTAACTGAATCACTACATTTAAAAAATCTTTAAAATATGGAGTAGCCTTCATCTTTTTATCTAACATTAGATTAGATATATTTCTAATGCTTCTCTGGTCGTTAGAGGGTATTTCTCCTTTATCAAAACTCTTTGAAATTTTCTTTGAAATTTGTTTTAGTTCATCATTTTTTGTTTGACTAAGAAAGATGTCTAACTCAGATAAAAAGGTTTCAGTATCTTCTGAAAAAGAAGTTATTTTTTGAGAAAAGGCAGTAACCGAAAATAAAAAAAACACTCCGAAAATGAAGTTTCTTTTTAGTTTGTAAAATGTAATAAATTCCATCTATTTTTATTTTTATGAGAAATAAACTTCAGGTTTAACTCTTCAGATTTTTCTCTAATTATTTTAACGTCTTCTGATAGGAAGCCACTTAATAACAAATCAGAATCTTCATGCATTGAATCAATATATTTATTAATATCTGATAAAATAATATTTCTATTAATATTAGCAAGAATCACATCAAATTTTCCATCTAAACTATTTACATCTCCTTTAAGAAATTGGATATCTGATATATTATTTAAGACAGCATTTTCCACAGAATTTTCATAACTCCATACATCAATATCAACACCCAAGGTGTTGGAAGACCCTAACATCTTTGATAAAATTGCCAAAACTCCAGTACCACATCCCATGTCTAAAACAGATTTATTTTTTAAATCCAATTTAAACATTTGGTTCATCATTAGATAAGTAGTTTCATGATGACCTGTGCCAAACGCCATTTTTGGAGTAATAATAATTTCATGTTTACAATCTACTTTATCATGAAAATGAGCCCTTATTACACAATCTTCATTTATTTGTACAGGATTAAAACTTTCTTCCCATTTCGAATTCCAATTTTCTTGTTCTATAGATTTTATAGAATAATCAAAAACAAATAATGATTGTAAATCAAATATTACTTGTTCTAATTCTTTCTGATCTAACAAGATTTCCTGAACATAGGCATCTACTCCATTTTTAGTTTCTACATAACTTTCAAATTCTATTTCGTTTAATCTAGCAGCTACTATATCTGCAAAATCTCCCTCTTCTGGAAAAGTAAAAGATAGTTCTATATAATTCATTAAAATGATTTTATAATTTCAATAAAACTTTCTGCATTTAAAGAAGCTCCTCCTATAAGCCCTCCGTCAATATTATCTTTAGAGAATAACTCTTTTGCATTTGTAGGATTACAACTTCCTCCATATAAAATTGAAGTACTATTTGAAAGTTCTTCTCCATATTTTTGAGCAATAATTTTTCTAATAAATTTATGGATTTCTTCCGCTTGATTAGATGAAGCTGTTAATCCTGTGCCAATAGCCCAAATAGGTTCGTAGGCAATAACAATTTTACGAAAATCATCTGATAAAAGATGAAATAAACTCTCCGAAATCTGACTTTTAATACAATTGAAATGGACTCCCTCTTCTCTTTGATTTAAACTCTCTCCACAACAAAATATTACTTCCAGATTGTTTTTTAGAGAAACATCAATCTTTTGTTTCAAATCTTCATTAGTCTCCTTAAAATATTCTCTTCTTTCCGAATGACCTATAATAGCATATTTTACATTTGCAGATTTAATCATCTCTGCAGAAACTTCTCCAGTAAAAGCACCTTTCTCTTCCTTTCCTACGTTTTGAGAAGCAGTATTTACTTTATCTAAACCTAAGCACATCTTATTTGCTTTATATAAATGAATAAAAGATGGAGCAAATACAACTTCCACTTTATTGTCTGAAGGAAGTAAATTTATCACATCATTTACAAGATTTAAACCTTCATCTCGTTTTAAATTCATTTTCCAATTTCCAGCTACTATATTTTTTCTCATTTTTTTAATTTAATCTGATTCGTGGATCTATTGTTGCATATATAACATCCACTAAAATATTTATTAATACAAATACCGTAGCAATAAGCATTACAGAACCCATTACTACTGGCATATCTAAATTATTTAAAGCATCAACAATTTCCTTTCCTATTCCGTTCCAAGCAAAAATATATTCAACAAATACAGCTCCTGCCAAAAGTGACGCAAACCAACCAGAAACAACAGTAACAACAGGATTTAATGCATTTCGTAGTGCATGTTTAAAAACTACAATAAATCTATTTAAGCCTTTTGCAGTTGCAGTTCTAATATAATCCATATCTAAGACCTCTAACATGGAACTTCTACTTAATTGAATTATTACTGACAAAGGACGAATGCCTAAAGTAAATGCGGGTAATATCAGATTTTTCAGATTAATATACTGACCTCTACCATAATCATCAACTTCATATAAACTTCCTGTCATATTTAGTCCGGTATAGTCGTGAAGTAAATATGCAAAGAACCATGCTACAATAATTGACGAAAAAAATGATGGAACTGACATACCTAAAACTGAAAAAAACAAAATAAATTTATCTAAAATTGAATTTTTCTTTAATGCGGAAACTACACCTAAAAAAATTCCTAAAATAATAGCAAAAACTATAGAGGTAATCGCCAAAACTAAAGTAACAGGAAATGTTTCTGATAAAATAGAAGTAACTGGTTTTCCTGTTTTTACAAAAGATGTTCTAAGATATGGAGTTTTTAAAACAATATTAGTAGATTCTGTTTTAAGAATATTTACATAATTATATTTTTCTTCAGATAAATAAGTATAACTTTCTTTCTTTTTATCATGGAAAGAAATAGGAGAAACATCATTTAAATAATAGAAATACTGATGAATAATTGGTTTATCGAAACCATACTTTCTTTTTGCTTTCTCAAGATGCTCAGGATCGTCTCTTTGTGAAGACATCCCACGTGCAGGATCACCTGGCATAACCTGAAATAAAAAGAAAACTAAAGTTAATACTCCCCAGAGTACAAAAACTCCATAAAATAATTTTTTTAGAATATATTTTATCACAAGATAAATTATTCGTTGTCTAAAATTCTTTTTAAATCCTTGGGGTCAAACTTATTTTTATTTGATCCTTCATACATCCTAATTTGCAAATTTCTAACAATGTCATAATCTAACTTACCATCATATAAGATTACAACTGGATTGTCATACATTGGATACGTAATCTCTAAATAACTATCAATCTCTTCTGTTTTATAATTATCGTTTGGCATAACTTGATATGGAAATTCAGAGCCTGCATATTCAAAAAAATAGTCAATCTGATTTTGTAGATCTTCAGAAATAATTGAATCATTTGAAATATCAGGAAATATAACATGTAGTTTCGGAAATTCTTCAGAAAGATTAGAGAGAGAGTCTAAACTCCTAGCAGCTTTCTGACAATGTTCACAATTCGCATCAAAAAAACAAAGAATCTTATCACCTTCTGCATTAACAAAATCGTCATTCTCTACATATGAGATAAAACTATCTCCTTGATTTTTACTTTGTGATGAAATTGGAAGTAAAGCAAACATTATTGTGGAAATTACAAAAAATAAAATCAATAAATTTGACATCTTACCTCTAATATCTTCTAAACTCTTATAAATAAAAGCTAAAATAATTAAGGTCACAATATTCTTTATAAATGCTTCTAAAGGAGTCATAGGAATTAACTCTCCAAAACAACCACAGTTCTTTATTCCTCCAAATAATTGAGTAGATAAATGAACACTAAAAATGGTAATCATAATAAAAGCAAGTGGTACTATTATCTTTTTCAAATAATTATTAAATAGAATTGTAATTGCTAAGAAAAACTCTGCTCCAATAATAAATCTAGAAAAATAAGGAGCAATACCTTCTGGGAACCCCATAGGTATCAATTGCCCTTGCTCAAATACCTTTGTAATTCCATATATAGGTATGGGGTATAATTTTGCAATTGCAGAAAGTAAAAATAAGGATGATATTAATACCCTGAGAGCAAAAACTAATTTCTTGTTTTTTATTTTCATAATTATTTTAATTTAATAAGCGCAAATACTGCATAATTTAACATATCTAAATAATTTGCATCAATTCCTTCCGAAATCAATGTAGAACGGTCATTGTCCTCAATTTGTTTTACTCTCAAAAGTTTTTGCAAAATTAAATCTGTCAAAGAGCTACCCCTCATATCTCTCCAAGCTTCTCCATAATCATGATTCTTATCTAACATTAACTTCTTTGCTTCAAGAGCATACTTATCAAATAAATTCATTACTTGATCATATTGCATTTCTTCTGCCTGTTCAGATACACCGAGTTCCAATTGAATCAATCCAATAATAGAATAATTTACAATACCAATAAATTCAGGAATAACCCCCTCGTCCACTTTCTGTAATCCTTTATCTTCAATACTTCTAATGCGTTGAGCTTTGATAAAAATCTGATCTGTTAATGAACTGATTCTTAAAATTCTCCAAGCAGATCCATAATCTTTCATTTTTTTAGCAAAAATGTCCTCACATTTCTTTATTATTGAATCGTATTCGGATATAGTTTTTTCCATAGATATTTTTAAATTATAAAGCCGAAATATACATCTTTTTATAAGGAATAAAAATGAACAGAAAACAGAATAAAACATACTTTTCAACAAGTAAAGTTATGGGTATTTTAAACCTTAGTGACAACTCATTTTATGATGGAGGAAAATACAATAGTACTGAGAAAATATTAATCCAAACGAAAAAGATGATAGATGAAGGTGTTAATATTATTGATATTGGATCTCAATCATCTAGGCCAGGTTCGAATGAAATTTCAGAAGATGAAGAACTAAATAAAATCATTCCATCTCTAATAGAAATAAGAAAACATTTCCCTAATGTACTAATCTCTGTTGATACATACCGAGCTAATGTTGCAGAAGAAAGTATTAACAATGGAGCGAATATCATCAATGATATCTCATCTGGAGATTTAGACAATAAGATGTTCTCTGTTATTGCAAAATATAAGGTTCCCTACATTATTATGCACATGCTTGGAACTCCAAAAAACATGCAAGAAAATCCAACTTATAACAATGTAGTTGAAGAGATTATTAATTATTTTCAACAAAAAATTGAAACACTTCACGACTTAGGTATTAATAATTTGATAATTGACCCGGGGTTTGGATTTGGAAAAACTCTAGAAAATAATTATGAAATTTTGAATAATTTGGAGAAATTTAAATGTTTAGAATATCCTATTTTGGTAGGAGTTAGCAGAAAGAGTATGATTTACAAATTATTAGATACTGATGCAAATCAGGCTCTTAACGGAACGTCTGTTATAAATACTATATCACTTACCAAAGGAACTGACATTTTAAGAGTTCATGACATAAAAGAAGCTGTTGAGTGTATAAAAATTGTTAATTTCGCACAAAACTTTATATAAATGAAGGATTTTCTTGAGAAAATTTTGCTTTCTTATTCTAATTTTGATCAGTCTATATCAATAAATGATCCTATTTTTCAAGATGCAAAAACATATATTGCAATAAAGCTAATAATTGACGTAGCATTAGTAAGTTATTTACTTTATAGAATATATAAATTAGCAAAAGGCACAGCTGCAATTAAAATATTTTTTGGATTATCTGCTATATTAATAATCCATCTAATAGTATCTGAAATTGGACTAAAATATATTAGTCAATTGATAGGAGGTTTTGTTGCAGCTGGATTTATTGTTATTGTAATACTTTTTCAGCAAGAAATAAGAAAGTATCTAAGCCAAATAGGAAAAGGAAAGGTTATAAAAAACCAAAAACTATTAAAATTCTTTAATACTGAAAATGATAAAAACCTCAATATTGATGCTATTGTAAAATCATGCATCACTTTTCAGAAAAGTAAAACAGGAGCTATTATTGTACTAACTTTAACTGACGACCTAAACTACATAACAGAATCTGCCGTGCAGATAGATTCAGAAATTACTTTTCCTCTTTTAGAAAGCATCTTTTATAAAAACTCTCCTCTGCATGATGGAGCTGTAGTTATAAGAAACAATAGAATAGTAGCAGCTAGATGTATATTGCCTGTTAGTAATGATGATGATTTCCC
>Ga0208639_1001670_pt1 | contig 14188 bp, 11 predicted proteins | sample ETNtaG_33_FD_185772 | JGI IMG/M metagenome (GOLD analysis project Ga0208639, IMG submission 185772) | Marine microbial and viral communities from oxygen minimum zone, Eastern Pacific Ocean - ETNP201310SV76 (SPAdes) (version 2) | ecosystem: Environmental > Aquatic > Marine > Oceanic ...
ATCAAAGAGGAGAGGCTTCACCCGGTAAGTAATGGCAACGCCTGAACCTACCCCTAACTCCAATCAGAGTGTTGAGCGTAGACTTTCTGATTTGAAGCGGGAAGTTGATGCAATTAAGCGATTATTGTCCCAAGCATCACTAAACAGATTAAACACTGAAATAGAGCGTCAGGCATCCGATATCGATGTAGTTGAAGCAGAACTTTACGGTAGTATTTGAGAATGATAATTCATTCTTCTTCGGAGATTAGTTGTCTGTATTCTTCAAGTTTTTTCGAATATGTCTTGTCAACAGCCCACTTCTTCCAATCTTGACGCATTTTTTCCATTGCTGAGGCATCAACTGGAACTAAAGTAAAATTCCCAGACTCTCGAGAGATGAGTAACAGTAGCATCCAGTCATGCCCTCCACCTTGGAGATAAAGAGCAACTTGTTTACTGTAATTTGCCTTCCATTTGTAGGTAAAAATTGATTGTTGATTTGATTCATTGACTTCATTTGGAAACACCTTCAGTGTCTTAGTTTCGACAGGAACACCTTGGAAAGAAAGATCTGGAGTGCCACTAACCTTAACCCCCAACTCTTCACATTCAAACCAAACTCTTTCTCCAGTACTCCAATCTTTTGATAAGATATTCTCAAAGGTTGAACTCAATAGTTCGTCAAACGAATGACCAATCTCTATGATACCTAATGGAGCACTATTCTTTGGGCGCAATTTACTATTTCTCCATTGTGCAATTTTCACTATCACTTGTTTGAATTTCTTGAAATCTTTTAGATCAGATACGCGCAAGTAATGGGTCTTATAATTATACAATTCAAAGAATTCTGGTGGTTTCATCTCAACTTTACTCAGTATCTTTTCAAGGCTTTTTCCCGCTTTTTCAGCAATTAAGTCAGCATCTTCATCTTCAACCACACCAATTTGACCCTTGCTGATAGAGTGATGTGGAATATACTTCCATTCTATCTCACTAAGGAAATTGTTGAACCACTCTGTTGAGGTTTTGGATACCCCTGCTAGTTGTCTTGGTTGCCTAGTACAGTGAATATTTGGCTTATTAGATTCAAATTGTTCACCACAATCTCTACAACGCCACTGGTAGGGCTTAGAAAGTGTGCGAGAAGCGACCTCCTTCTTTTCACCATTTGTTTTATTCTTCTTTGGATTTAGCAGTGAGCTATTTTTACAGGCAAGAAGTAATGGTGGTTGCCCCGTGGCTGTGATAATAACCAGTCCCTTAGCGGGTGTTACCCCTTTGGAATTCTTATTTTTCCATACTTTTGATTGATATTTTACTGCATCTTCAGGGGCTTTGCCATCCTGTGCAATCCAAAGTCTAACAAGTACTGTATCATCATTGATTTCTTCTTCAATAGATTCTACAACTTTGTTTTCTTCTGAGCGATTCTCAGAGTACCATTTCTTCCATTCATTTAGCGTTGCTTCTTGCATTTTTCTCTTCTCAAGACAATGTGAGCACACGGGGTGCTCTCTGTCACAATGAGGTTGGTGGGCGATACTATTTGAAATATTGCCAATATATTCAATTTATTTTCTCGAGTGAGCAATAACCAAACATATTCGGCAATAACAATAGATGTGCGATAAGAACTGTGACATATATGGAGAAACGAAAAGCCCACCGTGTTGGGCGAAGTAGTACCGCGGTAACTCTTCCTTACGAATGGGTCCTTCGCAATGGAATTAGTCCTGGTGACGAACTACAATTACTAGAATCAGGTAGTGACACACTGATATTGACTAGTTCTAAAGACAATGCAATAACGAACAATAAGAAATCTTTCGATGTACATTCAAATACACCTGCAGAACATTTGGAAAGACTACTGATAGGGACCTACATAGTTGGAGCTAATGATGTCTTATTCAATTGTACAGATGCACCATTTAGTGCATCTCAACTTGAAGTATTGAATGAAAGTGTAGGGCGTTTGACTGGCTTTTTGGTGACCGAGCAAACAAGCCAACTTTTCAGTGTCCACAACTATTTAGAACCCACTGGAACTCTTTTCAGTGAACACCTAAATCAACTACTTTCCACAACGATTAGAATGGTCAAAATGGTTCCCAATTTACTCAGCAACTCAAAAACCTCTGAGTTGTGCAGAGTTATATCCACTCTTGGTAATCAATCAGATATGCTTTATTATCTAATTGTCCGCATTCTTCTGAAGTCATTATCAAATAGAAAATTAATGGCCGATCTTGGAATTGATTCGCCACAAGAAGTGGTTGGTGGTCGATTAATTACAAAATCACTTGAAGAGATTTGTGATCGAATTGAAAGCATCGGCAGTCTTGTTGAAGAAAGTGACAATGGTGGGCCGGTTGATAATGAAGAATTGAATGAACATCTCAACAAGAAAATTAATCATATTTGTGAACTGATTAATGTGTCAGTAGAGGGTTATTTTTCTGGTTCAGTCTTATTGCCAAACTCTGCTTTACAAGAGTTATATGACTTAGAAAGAAGTAAGGATAAACCCTTACTTGCCTATATCAAGAATGAAAAAAATGCTGAGGTTTCTAGGATGCTAACCGGAGTTCGCTCATTGGTTCAAGAAGTTGGTAGACTTACAAGGGCCATCGGTGAAGTTGCCATGAATAATTCCCTTCGCAGGACGTGATGCAATGGGGCATGACAGAGTGGGTGATAATCGCCCCCCAACAAATCCTATTTTGTTAGGGTTCTATGGACACTCAAATTCAGGCAAAACTACTCTCCTTGAAGCAGTCATTCCTCGTTTAGAAGATGAAGGAATGAAAGTTGCCACGATTAAACAGACACATCATGATGTAACTGCTGATGCAGAGGGAAAAGATACTTGGCGGCACCGGCAAGCAGGGGCAGACCCTGTCTCTCTTTCTTCAGATGTTGAGACAGCACTCTTCTTAGGGCGTAAATTGAGTCTAGATGATACTGTGAAATTAATCACTTCAGTCAATGCAATAGACGTCATTCTGATTGAAGGTTGGAAAAAAGAAGCAATCCCCAAAGTCTTTCTTGGAGGTGGGGAAGAATTGCCTGGAACACTTCTTCATTATCACGGCGATGTTGAAGATGTAATTTCATTAATACATCAAATGATTGATAAAAAGGCTAGATTATTAAACTAAATAGCCTATTTAATAAGGGATTCTTATTCACTTTCATTATTAGGAAGTTGTTCAGTAATGCATTGCATAGAACACTCGGGAGGGCAAACGCCACGGTCCCATGCTTGACACCATTCCACGGTCATACTTGGTGGGTCTCCTGGTTTGATTCTCAGACGGATCTCTTTGTCATTATTTGAACTAGGGCAGTGTATGTTTACTGATGGGATGTATGATGTCGTGGGCTCCTCTATCAAACGAGAAATATCAGGAGCTCGTCGATGAATCATTCTCTTAATCACAATATGCATCCAGATAAGACACGCCGCAGATAAGATTGCGAAGAATGCCCATGTCACCGTCCACAAACCGGTCCATTCTAGTAAGTATCCAAAAATGACTGGACATACAAAGCCGCCCAAACCACCAATCACTCCTACAATCCCTCCAACAACCCCAACATCTTCAGGATAATACTCTGGAATGAACTTGTACACCGCTGCTTTTCCTATTCCCATCATGATACCTATCACAAACACGAATATTGTGAATACGCCAATGTTTGCTTCAAATGAAATATGTGAAACACCCTCTGCCAACAATTGTTTGCGTTCAACATTTTGACCTTCAACCACTATAGGTTCCTGCCAACTAGTGACTACTGGCAACAAATCCCAATCATCTGAACCCGCACTCTCATCATCAGCATCAATCCCATCATAATTGTAAACTGTATCATTATCAATTGTGATTGTATTGTTAACTTCATCGATCTCAGTAACAATACCTCCACGCATTGCCATAACCCCTTCACCTGGTGAAGTAACATCCATTTTTGGGGGAAGGAGGAGTAATGATGAAGCAAAACAAATTATCAATAGCCAGTACATCACTTTGCGTGCGCCCCAACGATCTGACATCCACCCACCCAATGCTCGAATGACTCCAGATGGAAAACTGAATACCGCAGTGAGCAATCCAGCAGTAGCAATGGAAACAGTATATACATTTACGTAGTAAGGAACTAACCATTGAGCTAAAGCAACAAACCCACCAAATACAAGGAAATAATAGAAACCAAAACGCCAAACTTGAATCTCCTTTAACGGCTCTAAACGTTGACGTATAGTTGTGCCCGCTTCTTCCTTGACTTTGCGTTCTAATGTAAATAGCCAAAAAATAACTGCTGTTACAACTAACATTGCGGCGTATAGTTGAGGCAATGTGCGCCAGGCCTCTAAATTTGCGCCGTCATTGGTCAAATAATCAAGCACTATCGGTGCAAAAATAACAGTAAATGCTGCCCCTGCATTCCCCGCACCCAAAATACCCAGTGCGAATCCCTGTCGTTTCTTTTCAAACCAAACAGAAGTGTACGCTATGCCTGCAGCAAAGGTTGAACCTGTCAAACCAAAGCCTAAACCTGCGAAAAAGAAACCCCAAAATGAATCTGCCATACTTACCAAATACATAGGAACCGCCGCAATCAACATCACCATAGTGAATACTTTACGCCCCCCATACATGTCTGTTAATACGCCAACTGGTAGACGAAAAATGGCGCCAGTCAAAACAGGGACTCCAATCAACCAACCAATTTGTGCCCTATCCCAATCATAAAGACGGTTTACCATGAGAAAAGTGATTAGCACGCCATAAATCATCCAACATGCAAAATTGATTGTGAATGCTATCGTATTCAATGATAACATCCTAATTGATCTAGATTTTGTTGCTTCAACACCGGAATATTCGGTTACAAATTCGGACCCCATGTCTATCCCCTATCTTCCCGTTATTACTTACTGAAACAATCTATTTGCCGAACATATTCTATGGGTAATTACTGCTTGTCACCCCTACCACTGTTGAATACCGTGGTTCCATCATGTGACTACCATTGGATGTATGAATCAAAATCCCAGTATGAATCGGATAATCATCCCTGGCACCTTTAATTCAATCATGTACAGTAAATGGGCTTGCACCTGAATTATATTCTGGCTCCTCCACCTCAACCACGCTTTCAATCCATGCATCCAAATCAATGGGTGGAGTTGCTTTCAAAAGCATCAATAATTCCTCGCGACTTTCTGGAATCAACATACTTTCAACTGCTTCATAAACAACATTTTCCTCTGCTTGATTATGCTGTAATAGAAGTCCTTGTAACGTACTAGGTAGTGTCAAATCAAGTGAGTCATTTCTCACCCCTTGAAGCAGATCATAGAGAAGTTCCTGAATTGTATGGTGCTCAGCACGCATAACGAAAGTTGGTCCTTTATCATCCATCCCACTAACATACTCAAATACTGGGAATAAGTATTCGTTTTCCCAAATTATATGCTGAATTAATCCCGCTGCAAACTCGTTCAATTCTTCTTCAGTATCCTTGAAACCTGCAACCATGCACTTATGAAATAAGTTATCCAAACGCGCATGGTCGTGGCTAAAAAATTCGTGTAATCCGTGGTTTAATTCCGTTTTCTCTATCATAATATACACCTCAACATGGGATTTCAGCACCCTTACGTGCGTAATACCACCAGTTCACTCCAAGACAAGAAATGTAGTAAGCAGCAAAGCCATACATTGCATATTCTGGAACTTTAGCAGCAATTGATACTGCGAATACTGCTGGAATGATAAACGCTCCATATGCTGCAATAGAAGAGGTCCATCCAAGTACTGGGCCAACCTGTTTCCGAGGGAAAATAATAGCAATCATTCGGAATGTTGAGCCATTACCAATGCCTGTTGTGGTAAACAGAATCATGAACAATATCATGAATGTAACGAAGTAATCTTCCGGAGTTTCAGATACCTTTGCCTTGACAATAACTAGTCCTACAGCAACAGTAGCGACTATCATCACTACAGTTGCCCAGTGAGTCACTCTAGCACCGCCCCACTTGTCGGCCATCCAACCACCCGGTGGGCGTAATGCTGCACCAACTAACGGCCCGAGAAAACCGTAAGTAAGCGCTTGATCAATATACCAAGGGTTTGGGTCACCATTAGGAAGATATCCAAATACATCAAGGATGAGTTTGGGAAATACTGCAGCAAAGCCGATGAATGATCCAAAAGTCATGACATATAGCCATGTCATTATCCAATTATGTTTTTCACCAAATATCTTCCATTGGTCTAACAAACTCTCCTTTACCGGGCCTGGTGTAGCATATCGCATTAGAGCAAGCGTGGTTACCACTGCTACCACGACCATGATGAATATTCGAACAATACCCATGAAAGATGAGTCGAAAATGTCACTATTTCTAGTGGCAATCAATACTGAAACGCCTATGCCAGCTGCAAGATAGCCAATCGCTTCAAGCCAGAAATATTTCTTCAGAGAGTTTGCTGTGTTTGCTACATCATGCTCTGGCATGTTATTCATCCATAACCATGCGGCAATCATGAAAAAGGCGCAGAATGGCACCCACAACAAACCTGCATTGGCCACATAATAGCCACCGGCTGCAGCCCCTGACATCCCACCGAAAAGTGCGAACCCCATCACGAATGGTACTGTGAACTGCATCGCACTTACACCTAGATTTCCAATCCCTGCATTAAGACCGAGTGAGAGACCCTGCATCTTACGTGGATAGAAAAAGGAGATATTAGACATTGAAGAAGCGAATGCTCCACCTCCCACGCCGGACATTAATGCGAATATGATTAACACTGTGAATGAAACATTAGGATCCTTCAAAGCGATACCTGCCCCAACCATCGGCAGCAGCAGTAACATTGTTGTGGCAGCGATTACATTACGCCCACCAGAAATTTCAATCATGAATGAATTAGTTATGCGGAAGGTTGCACCAGCAAGTCCGGCTACACCCGGGAGTATGTACAGTAGAGCCTTGTATTCATCTCCCATCAATCCACCCCATCCATCAAATGAGAATAAGGAAGGATCAATGTCATGTATTCCTTGAATTTTGGTGATGATTACGCCCCATACCATCCATATAGCAAATCCCAAAAACAGGTTGGGGATAGATATCCACAAATTACGCGTAGCTATTTTCTTACCGTGCTCCTCCCAGAACACCTCATTCTCAGGATCCCAGTAATCAAACTGGATTCCTGTTCCCGGAACCATTGATTGAGTTTCAACATCTTCAACATTTACTGTTTCGTTTTCACTCATTGCAACCCTACCTATTGATGTGATATTTGATTAGATGCGCCTCAAATCTTTACTTAACCCAGCGACCAGAACTTCGCATTGAAATGTAAGGGCGCCATGCATAGATGAATGGGTAACTCCACATGTGAACCATTTTGGTAAATGGGAAATAGCAAAAGAAAAGCATGCTTGTTGCAATATGAATTTGTGTTAATAATGGAGCATTTGCCATTCCTGATGCATCAGGTGAGAAAGTGAAGATTGATTCCAACCATGGGAAGACTGTCGAAGACATTCCCCATGTTCCATCAACAATAACCAACCAAAGTGAAGTGGATGCTGCGGTTATCAATAAACCAAGTATTGCATAATCCTCAAACTTACTCATCTCCTTTACTTCTGGAATCATTATTCTACGCGAGAGAGCTACTACCAAACCAAAGAGAAACATTAGCCCGCCTGCAAGGCCTACCCATTGGAAGTAATCCACTAGAATTATTGGACCCCAAAGTGCACCAACAAGACCTAGGAAAATATGGCCGAAAATTAGAGTTAATACACCCCAGTGAAGTGCTAAAGCACTCATGCCCATCATTCTTCTACCAAAAATACCAGAAGGACGTGGTGTCCATTGAAAATCTCCTCTTGAAGACCAATCCCAATGACCTTTGAATGCTCGCCAAATCGGAGCAAAGAAGAAAAGCAATATCGTCACATATGGTAAAGCCAAGAAAAACATTTCATTCCAATTCATTATTCATCACCTCTAATTTTATCATTTACTTCAAGTTCTATCAGTAATTCCGTTGCTTCAATAAGAAGAACCCAAGGTTTGCCTTTGAATCCCTTCTTCAATTTTGGCAAGAATGGAGATACGAGTGAATCAATATATCCACGTCGTAAGATTCGAGAGTCTGGGTGCTTTTCTACTAAAGAAATTGCCAAGAATTCATTTACTGCTGGGACATAATCGGGCATTTCGCCATGTTCCATTACCATCCCATAGTGCTTGTAGACTGCTGCTATCTCAATCATGTAGATATTACGCTCACTAACACCAATTTCGCCGCACGACTTTGGCGCATCAAAACCATAGTGGCCGAGATATGGTGGTGATGTTGGTGTCATCTCAAGAGCAAACATGTGCTCATCAGAAGTAATCTTCCAAAGTTTCTTTTGGAATTCTGAAAATTTTGCTGCTACTTTGTGAGCGCCTGCTTCACGCAATGCTTCACAGAGTGTAGAAATTCTTTCGTCGGTTGATTTCTTATCCATCTGCTCTGGGTCTGCATATAGTATAGAATTGAGTAGATATGAATCTGCCAACAAATCTTCAGAGACACTTGCTGTTTCGTTCGTTAGCATTCAAATCACCTGGTCTCCTTGTACATCAAGGTGCATGAACTCTCTGCGCTTCATCTTCTGTGGAGCCATCTCTTGGAATCCAGCAAATCCTCGCTCAGAGAATGGGCTAGTATCGCGATCATCCTCTCTATGAGTTGTTGGAATGACGAACCTTTCATCAAGGAAGGCAAGAGAGAGAAGTCTCTGCATGTCATTCGCATCTTTTTCGGTCAATCCTGCTGCTTCGAGAACTTCTAGATTTGGTGTTCCGTCTACTCTTACGCTTCTGCGATATGCCCGTACCGCAAGTTGGCGACTGAGTGCCTTCTCTACTTCACTAACATTTCCTGCAGAAAGCATGGTTGCTAGATATTGAATAGGTACTCTGAATTTGTCAAGGCTTGGCAATACTGAATCTGCGTCAGCTGCAGAATGCATTCCATTTTCATCCAATACTGACTCTACCGGGCTCTCTGGTGGAACATAGAATAAACTTGGCACTGTTCTAAACTCTGGATGTAATGGTAGAGCAATCTCCCACTCTACAAACATACGATAGATAGACGATCTCTGTGCCGCATCCATCCAAGAATCTGCAATCCCCTGCTTCTTTGCCTGAGCAATGACTTCAGGGTCATGTGGGTCAAGGATGATGCTGCGATGAACAGCGACCAAATCTTTCTCATCAGCAGTTGCTGCCTCAATAACTCGGTCTTCATCAACCATAATTGGACCCATATATCGTATTCTACCAGGGCAAGCGTGGAAACATGCTGGTGGTTGTCCAGTCTCAAGACGTGGATAACAAAGAAGACACTTCTCCATCTTACCGCTACGCCAGTTGTAGTATGGCTTCTTGTAAGGACATGCTGAAACACAATATCTCCAGCCACGGCAACGGTCTTGGTCAATCAAGACAACACCATCTTCCTCACGCTTGTGTGCTGCACCTGATGGACAGGCTCCAACACAAGCTGGGTTCGCACAGTGGTTACAGATACGTGGCAAGTAGATCATAAATGAGTCCTGATATTTCAGATAAGCATCCTTCTCTTCTTGGGTCATGTCATCGAAATTAACATCAAACTGTCCGGTAACATTTGCACCTGCAGCATTGTCTTCCCAATTGACACCCCAATTTGGCTTTACATTTTCTTCACCGGTCAATTCTGATTTAGGGCGAGCAACTGGTTGCTGCTTCATTTGCAATGGGGTGTGCAAATCTTCGTAGGTGAAGGTGAAAGTTCCTGTATCACCGACATAGTCCTTCATCTCAGGCTGTTCAGGATTGTAGAACAAGTTTGCCAATTCGTACCACTTTGGTGCTATCTTCAATCTCAATGGACTACTCTTCTTGCCTGTGAGAATCCAGCCACCCTTGTACTCTTCTTGGTTTTCCCATTCTTTTGGATATCCAATTCCGGGCTTTGTTTCAACATTGTTCCAGAACATGTATTTGGCGCCTTCGCGGTTGGTCCAGATATTCTTACACGCTACCGTACAAGTGTTACATCCTAGACATTTATCCATGTTGAATACCATTGCCATTTGTTGCATTATTTTCATTTTCAGACCCCCTTCAACTTGTGCAGATTTTTCTCTTCGTAGATGACTTTGCCCTCCACAAGAGGCATCTTTCGCACAATAACACCCATATCTCTCTCAGACGGACTTGGTCCGAGATAATTGATGAAGTAAGTAAATTGAGCATAACCACCAATCATACAGTTTGGATTCATCATCACACGAGTTGGTGCGTTGTTCCCACCTCCTCTAAGATCCGTTGCTCCATACTTCTTCGCTAATGGTGAAAATGGTACGTTGACGTGGCGTTCGTTCTGATGGTAAACAATACATGCTTCTGCTTTTACTGTGTGAGAAACAACAGCTCTTGCAACCTGAATACCATTATTTGTGAAAATTTCAACCCAGTCGTTGTCAACAACACCAATTTCTTTCGCATCGTCATCATTAAGCCAACATAGAGGACCACCTCGGAAGAGATTGGTCATCTGCCATGTATCACGGAAGTTCGAGTGAATCTGCCACTTTCCATGCGGTGTCAAGAAACGAAGCAACTTAGAGTTGCCATTCTCCAATTCATGCATTGGCAAATCGCCAATTGCAACTGTATCAACTGCAGGCTTGTAGGTTGGTAGTGCTTCACCAAGATCTCTGAAACCTTGATGGTCAAAATAAATCGCTTGACGGCCAGTCAAGGTATGCCATGGCTTGAGTTTCTCAACATTCATTGTCCATGGACCATAGGTTCTATCTGGGTCCTCAATTGCACTCCAATGAGGTGAGGTGATTGAACGACGAGGTTGGCTTGAAAGGTCCTTGTAGGAGTGAGCAATATCTCTCTCCCCCTCAACCATATCAGCTAGTGGTAGCCCTACTCTCTTCTCAAGGTCAGTGAAAATCGCGTGCGACACTTCACCATCACTTTCTGGTGACATTCGCAAGATTGCTTCGGCAACTTGACTCGCTGAGGAAATATCTGGTCGACCATGCTTCTCACCAATTTGGCGATTCTTCTTCATCGCTTCATAAGTTTCAGTCAAATCAAAATTGATTCCTTTTGCACCATAACCTTCAGGCTGGCAACCAAGTGGCCCAATCGTTGTGTATTGTTCATACAACTTAGTATAATCACGTTCAACAATCTTGACATGTGGGAATGTCTTGCCTGGAATTACCTCGCATTCACCAGATCTCCAATCCTTAATTTCACCGAGTGGCTGAGCCATTTCATCCGGACAATCTGTGTAAATTGGTGTTAAAACAACCTCTTTGACAGGACTTGGGAAGTAATCTTTCGCCATTTCTGAAAATACTTTACCAAGGAACTTAAACGCCTCCCAATCAGACTTTGCCTCCCATGCGGGGTCGTGTGCCGGGTTGAATGGATGGAAGAATGAATGCAAATCACTGCAAGTCAAATCGTGCTTCTCATACCAATGAGCAGCAGGAAGCACAACATCAGCATAATTTGCTGAAGAGTCCATTCTTAGATTCAGTGAAACAACCATGTCGAGTTTTCCAACATCCACTTCTTCGTGCCATTTCACTTCGTTTATCATATCCTTTGAACGCTCTTTGCCGAGAACATTGTCATGAGTTCCAAGTAAGTACTTCTGTCCATATTCTTGACCGCGAGTACTAGTTCCAAACAAATTGCCTCTCCAAATAGTGAGAACCTTTGGATGGTTGGCTTTTGCATCGGGATCTGTAATTGCGAAATCCATTTTTCCATCTTTGAATTGCTTTGCTACCCATTCTGCTATTTCGCCATCATCTTTGCAACCTGCATCAATTGCGTCTTGATAGACATCGATTGGGTTCTTCTTGTCAAATTCTGGATGGAAAGGCAACCAGCCGTTTCTTACTGCCAAGTGATTAATGTCAGCAGAATGGTTTCCATGCTTTGGGAGAGTCTTAGCATCTGGCGACCAAAGTGGTGTCAATGGCATTCCATCGTAGCGCCATTGGTCTGTGTGGAAATATTGCCATGAAGTACTGTTAGTATGACGAGATGGACGATACCAGTCTGTCGCACCAGCGAGGAATCCAACTGCTGCATAATTACGAATCTTTTCAGTTCCGACATAGTGAGCAAATCCACCACCATTGTTTCCTTGACATCCACAGATGATACCCATAACTGCTTCAGCACGGTAAGTCAATGGGCCACCATGATACCAATGTAAAATACCTGAACCTGTGATGAACAGCGACTTTCCTTTGGTTGCTTCTGCATTGTCGGCCCATTCACGAGCTACACGAATTGCAAGATCACGGCTAACACCAGTTTCTTGTTCCTGCCATGCAGGAGTGAATGGTGCATCGGCATCATCGTAGTCTTCGGGATAATCACCAGAAAGTCCACGCCCGACACCATATTGTCCCATCATCAAGTCGAAAACAGTAGTGAACAGAACTTTGCCATCCTTTGTCTTGACTTCACGGGCTGGAACTCCACGAATGCTGTTGATTGCTTTGTTACCGGTGTTCTTTGTTTCTCCAAGTTTATCGTATGTATGTGTAAAGTCAGGGAATCCAACCATCACTTCCTTGCTGCCCTTTTTGTCAAGCAACGAGAGCATGGGGTCATATTCCTCTCCAGTCAATGCGTCTTCATGAGTTAAATTCCAACGACCTGTGTTTTCTGTTTCCCAGCGATGACCAAGAGTACCGGTTGGAATCTTCATATCACCAGAATCATTGTCTACCTGAACAGGCTTCCACTCATCATATTCTTCACCTTCAAACTGAGCAAAGTCAGATGCACGCAGGAATCTTCCATTTGTGTAATAACCATCTTCTTCATCTAGCATTACCAAGAATGGCATGTTTGTATATCTCTTCACATAACTGTGGAAATACTCGGCTTTTCGCTCATGGTGATACTCATTAAGAATCACATGGATACAGGCACTGAGGAAAGCATTGTCCGCGCCCTCCTTAATCTGCACCCACAAATCCGAGAACTTGGTGATATCCGAATAATCAGGAGAAAGATTGGTAATCTTTCCACCGTTATACTTGTGCTCAGAAGCAAAGTGAGCATCAGGAGTTCTTGTCATTGGTAGGTTTGAACCCATGACAATCCAGTATGTCCCTTGATACCAATCTGCACTTTCTGCAACATCAGTTTGATCACCCCAAATCCATGGCATGATATGAGGTAGATCGTGGTACCACTCATAGAACGAAAGCATGCTTCCGCCCATCAGTTGGTTATAGCGCTGACCAGATGAGAATGATACCATACTCATTGCTGGAATCGGCGAGAATGCCTGAATGTGATCTGCTCCATACTTCTTAATCGTGTATATCTGGCTTGCAGCAATAATCTCTGCACTCTCTTCCCAAGTCCCTCGCTTCCATCCTGCTTTTCCTCTTGCATTCTTGTACGCCTTTGCAAGTGTTGGATTTTCTACAACTGATGCCCACGCCTCTACAGGTCCACTACCCCTCTTACGCTCCGCATTGTAAGCCTTCCATAACCTTCTTCGAATGTAGGGAAACTTGGGTCGTACTGGTGAGTAAGGATACCAAGATGCTGAGATGCCTCTCTGACACCCACGCGGCTCATAGTTAGGCGTCTCATCATTGATCTGAGGCCAATCCGTTTTCTGCAATTCCCAGCAGATGATTCCATCCTTGACGAAAACTTCCCAACTACAGGAACCTGAACAGTTGACACTGTGACTAGTTCTTACTGAGTAATCGTGTGCCCATCTGTCGCGATAGAATTTCTCCCACGTTCGGGACTCTTTCGCTTTCTTAAACCAAGTGAATCTTCCATTTCCATTTTTGTTGTCATCCATAATATCACCCTTTAATCTTAAATTTCCCCGCGCCTACCACGCGGCTTCTTACTACTTCCAAATAGTAACATGAGTGCCATTAATACCGCACATCCTGCGATAATTGCATTCATTGTCCAGTCAGGAACATCGAGCCTTGCTTCGGGTTCAATAAGAGTTTGAACGATGCTACCATCTGCATTCAGATAGAAAGTGGCCATATTCCAATCGTCATCATCAGTAGCTGAATTATCGCCGTTGAC
>Ga0208639_1001688_pt1 | contig 14122 bp, 15 predicted proteins | sample ETNtaG_33_FD_185772 | JGI IMG/M metagenome (GOLD analysis project Ga0208639, IMG submission 185772) | Marine microbial and viral communities from oxygen minimum zone, Eastern Pacific Ocean - ETNP201310SV76 (SPAdes) (version 2) | ecosystem: Environmental > Aquatic > Marine > Oceanic ...
TAGAAAAAATCATTCAACATAAGAAAGAGGAAGTTAAAGAGAAATCCCGTTTGACTCCTCTTGAGAGAATTCAAGACTCGCAACGGTTATTTGCCATTCGAGACTTTAATTCGGCGTTATGTCAAAATAAAATGCAGATTATTGCAGAAATAAAAAAACAATCCCCGTCAGAAGGTGAAATAATGCCGGAAGCCAATCCTGCAGAAATTGCTGTTGAATATGAGCGTAATGGTGCATCTGCCATATCGGTATTAACTGATAGTCATTATTTTGGGGGTCAGTTAGAATATATTCAGCAGATAAAAAACGTAGTAGATATTCCCGTTTTAAGGAAAGATTTCATCATTTCTGAATATCAAATTTGGGAGTCCTTTCAGTTGGGAGCAGATGCCATTTTGTTAATTGCAGATGCTATTGATAAAGAATTGCTCATATCACTAAACCAATTAGCCTTGGAATTAGGGTTACATGTATTAATTGAAACCCATAATAGTTCACATTTAAGCTGGATTAATGATTTAAATCCTCAAATAGTAGGCATAAATTGCCGAGATTTACAAAATATGAAAACAGATTTAACGTGGCTGAAAACGGTGGCAGAGGAGCTTCCTGTTGATTGTATAAAAGTAGCCGAAAGTGGAATACGTACGAATGATGATCTATCAAAGATTGATCAGTATGGTTATGATGCTGCTTTAGTAGGAACCAGTCTTATGAAAACTGGAGATCCGGGTAATGCATTGGCAACATTATTAAATAGAGTACCCGTTTGATTCACGTAAAAATTTGCGGGATAACTTCATTCAATGATGCTATAATGGCTACAAATTATGGAGCCTCTGCATTGGGGTTTATTTTTTATGAAAAGAGCCCTCGGTACATTAATCCGGAAATATTAAAAACGTGGATTTCAAATGTACCAAGTTCTATAAAGAAAGTGGGCGTATTTGTGAATAAAGATGTTGATAAGGTGAACAAAATAGCAGAAGAACTTAACTTGGGAATGGTGCAGCTCCACGGTGATGAATCGCCGGAGTATTGTAATCAAATGATAAGGCCAGTCATAAAGGTTTTTAGAGTAAATAAAAAGTTTGATTCAATTATGTTAAAAAATTATCAGGTAGCTACTTTTTTGTTTGATACCTATAATAAGGAAAATCACGGTGGTACCGGGGAGTCTTTTGATTGGCAGTCTATTTTACAATTAAACACAGAAACTCCTGTAATTTTATCAGGAGGTTTAAATATTGATAATGTATTAGAAGGAATTGAGGTTGTAAAACCCTCTGCTGTAGATGTAAATAGTGGGGTAGAAACAGCTCCTGGAAAAAAGGATGAGGAGAAAATAAAAAATCTTTTTACAATATTGAAAAATACTAAAGGGAATATTGAAATATTCTAAACTTGATAAATTTATGGTAATTAATAATGGTTTATAAACAGCCAGACAGTAGTGGGCATTTTGATAAATTCGGTGGGAAGTATGTTCCGGAGACTTTAATTCCTGCAATAAATGAATTGGAATCTCTTTATAAGGAGGCACTAAATGATGATGTGTTTCAAACAGAGCTTTCTCGGTTGCGTACTGATTATTCAGGGCGCCCCACGCCCTTATATTATGCCAATCGAATTTCTGATGAACTAGGGTTCAATGTTTTTCTGAAACGGGAAGATTTAAATCATACAGGTGCCCATAAAATAAACAATGCATTAGGTCAAATATTATTAGCAAAACGAATGGGTAAAACCCGCATAATTGCTGAAACCGGTGCAGGAATGCACGGAGTAGCTACTGCAACTGTGGCTGCCCAATTTGGATTAAAATGTATCATCTATATGGGTGAAGAAGATATTCGTCGTCAGAAACTTAATGTATTTAAAATGAATTTATTAGGGGCAGAAGTTCGTCCCGTTTCTTCTGGAAGCAAGACTTTAAAAGATGCCACCAATGAAGCTATTCGGGATTGGGTCACCAATGTGGAAAACACATATTATTTAATAGGCTCTGTAGTTGGTCCTCATCCTTACCCTTCCATGGTGCGGGATTTTCAGTCTGTTATAGGAGAAGAAACCAAAAAACAGTTTGCCGAGAGCCAGCAAGCTAATAGTCAAGAGCTCCCAGATGTGCTTATAGCCTGCGTAGGTGGCGGTTCCAATGCAATGGGCATATTTCATCCCTTCTTAAATGATACTGTACGTTTAGTGGGTGTAGAAGCTGCCGGGCACGGTGTAGATACGGATGCTCATGCCGCGACCATGACCAAGGGCGAATTTGGTGTGCTTCACGGGTCGGCCAGTTATTTATTGCAAACAGGTGATGGCCAGGTAAAATTGCCACATTCGATTTCTGCAGGATTAGATTATCCCGGTGTTGGTCCTGAGCATAGCTATTTAAAATCGTCAGAGCGAGTGGAATATGTATCTGCAACTGATGATGAGGCTATAGAGGCGTTCCAATGGCTATCTGAGAAAGAAGGAATACTTCCTGCGCTGGAATCATCCCATGCATTATCATTCTTAAAACAAAGGGATAATAATGTTCAAAAAGATGAAAATGTAATCATTTGTCTATCGGGACGAGGTGATAAAGATGTGCATACTGTGGCTGATTATTTGGGAAAGAAGTTTTGAGTATAAGATATAACCGCAAAGATTGCTGGGCACACGAAGATATTTAAAGAGATTCTCTGTTATTGCTATGTCCTTTGTATTAAAATAAAACAATGAATAGAATTCAGAAAATATTTCAGGATAGAACTGAAAAAGTGATTCCATTTCTTACTGCAGGCTACCCATCGAAAAAGGATACGGCGCAGATGGTTTTGGCCGCAGAGAAGTCAGGTGCTGCCATGGTGGAATTGGGAATGCCATTTTCTGATCCATTAGCCGATGGACCCATTGTTCAAGCTGCCAGTCAAAAAGCCATTGAAAATGGAGTGAATATTAGTTGGATTTTAGATGTGGTGACAGAAATTCGCAGAGAATCAGAAATTCCTCTGGTGCTTATGGGATATATTAATCCCATAATAAATTATGGAATAGGAAAGTTTATTCATGACTGCAAATTGGCGGGGGTTGATGGTTTAATTATTCCTGACCTTCCCCCTGAAGAGGCAACTGAATTATTACAAGTAGCGAATGATGCGGGAATTTGTATTATTCTCTTGGTGGCTCCCAATACTGGAAATGAGAGAATTAGGGAAATTTCTAAATTGGCGGGATCTTTGATTTATTGCGTAGCTATTTTAGGAATAACTGGAGAAGCCGGAGCAAATAGAGGTGAATTGCAACAATATTTGAAACGGGTGGAAGAAAATAGTGAATGTCCTTTTGTGGTGGGTTTTGGGATTAAAGAGAGAGCAGATATAGTTGAAATAAACCGAATGGCGCATGGCGCTGTGGTTGGCTCTGCAATTATAGAGCAGTTGCAGAATTCTAATGAACCCGTTAATGTCATTAATGATTATATAAGAAAATTAACCAAAGGTACTGAATGAAAATAGGAATACAGGGTGGTAAGGGAAGTTTCAGCGAAGAAGCTGCCAAAACATTTGCCAAAAACCATGGAGTTAAAGATTATGAGATAGTATATTTGATTTCATCAATGGCTGTTTTAGAAGGTATTGAATCAGAGTCCGTTAAATTTGGAATTTTCGCTATGGAAAATGCACAGGGAGGAGTCGTGATCGAATCCGTGGAAGCTTTGGCAGAGCATCGTTGTAAAATTATAGAAATGTTTCATATATTGGTAAATCAAAACCTATTGGCATTACCTGGAATTCATGTGGGAGATATTACGGAAATACATTCTCACCAACAGGCATTGAGGCAATGTAAAGATTATTTATCAGAACATTTTTGGACACGCCCTCTCATTGAGGCAGATGATACTGCTGAGGCTGCCCGGCGTCTCAGTGAAGGGAAATTACCAAAAACAGCAGGTGTGGTGGGGAGTGATTATTGTGCAGAGCTTTATGACCTTAGTATTGTTCATGAGGCAATTCACGATTTGAAGAATAATCTCACCTTATTTTTAGGGGTAGAAAAAATGGGGAATGAGAAATGAAAAAAGTAGGCATTATTGGGTATGGTCGATTTGGTAAAGTGCTGGCAGACCTCCTTATAAATCAATATGAGGTGAAAGTATACGATCCCCAGAATCAAGCAGGAGAATTGGCTGCCGAATTAGATGTTGTATTAGAGTCTGTTTTAGTATTTGTTGCGGTACCCATCCGTGCATTTGAAACCGTAATAGGAGAAATAGCAGAATATAAATTGTATAATACAACTATAGTGGACGTATGTTCTGTTAAAGTGTATCCTGTTGAAATTATGGAAAAAACGTTGCCAGAGCATGTGGGGATTATTGCTTGTCACCCCCATTTTGGACCTGATTCTTACTCGCCTTTTAAAGAATTAAAGACTACTTTGTATCCGGTGCGTGATACTTATAATAGATATAATGAATTAAAAGAGTTTTTTGAAAACCAGTCAATTCGAACTATCCAATTATCTCCTGATGAGCATGATAAAATGGCGGCTTCAAGTCAGGGAATTACCCATTTTATTGGTAGGGTGCTTAATGAGTCGGGAGTGGTATCCACTCAAATTAATACTTTGGGATTTAATGATTTATTAGCTGTTATTGAGCAGACTTGTAATGACAGTTGGGATTTATTTCGGGATCTGCAAAAGTACAATCCATATACCAATGAAATGATAGATAATCTTATAGGTGAAATTAGCAAACTGCATAAGCAAATAAAGGCAAATGAAGATTAGTGGAAATATCAATTTGCCAGGTGACAAGTCAATATCTCATCGGGCACTTATGTTTGCATCGTTGACTGATGGAGAGTGTATTATTAACAATATATCCACAGGTGAAGATGTAGAAACTACACGAAAATGTCTTGGGCAATGTGGTATTCTGAGTCAAAAATTGGGTAATAAAGTTCAAATTACTGGAGGCACATTTTCAACCCCTAGACTACCATTAGATTGTGGAAATTCTGGAACCAGTATTCGATTATTAACTGGGTTACTTTCCGGAAAAGGTATTACCGCGGAATTTATTGGTGATACATCTCTTTCTAAGCGTCCAATGAATAGAATTATAGAGCCTTTAAATGAAATGGGAGTGGAGATTGGATCAAATAATGGATACCTTCCTTTGACAATTAAACCAAATATGATGAAGGGGCTTTCTTTTTCACCTTCTGTTTCATCGGCACAGGTGAAATCATGTATAATGTTAGCAGGATTAGGCGGTGAAGGTGAAACGATAATTAATGAGAAAATAAAAACACGAGATCATTCTGAAATAATATTAGAGGAATTGGGAGCACCAGTTTCATCAAATAGTGCAATAAGAATAAAAAATTTAGAAAAGCCCTTACAACCATTTAATATGACGGTACCTGGAGATCCTTCCTCGGCAGCATTTTTCGCAGCAGCAGCAGCTATAATTCCAAACTCTTCAATTACAATTACCAATATGTTGGCAAATCCAACCAGAGTTGGTTTTTTTCAAATACTTGAAAAAATGGGTGGAGGCGTAGAATGGAAAAATATACATAAGGAATGTGGTGAATTGGTGGGAGATGTACATGTGTACTTTGCACCTTTGAATGGTATTGATATTACAGAAGAAATGGTACCATCTGTTATTGATGAACTCCCAATTATTGCCATATTAGCTACTCAGGCAGATGGACCCACTTCCGTTTCAGGTGCAGAAGAATTGCGAGTAAAAGAATGTGACAGAATAAAAGCAGTTTGTGAAAATCTATTGGCAATGGGGGGTAAAATTATTGAAAGGAAAGACGGTTTTATTATAGATCAGTCTAATAGATTACATGATACAAATATAATAACATATGGTGATCATAGAATTGCCATGTCTTTTACTATTGCAGGACTGCTTACGGAAGGAAGAAATAAATTAGATGATGAGGCTTGTATTAATATTTCTTTTCCAGAATTTCATAAAGTATTGACAGAAGTTATGGGATGAAACAATTTGCGGTTATAGGTAATCCCATTGGACATAGTCTAAGTCCCTATCTTCATAATTTTGTTTATAATTCGCTTGGTATAGAAGCTGTTTATGAGAGGAAACGAGTATTAAAAAGTGAATTGCCTCAAATAATAAATCTTATCAAAAATGGAGACCTCTCAGGTATAAACGTAACCATTCCCCATAAAGAGAATATTATGGAGTATTTGGATAATATAAATCCTAGGGCACGATCAATTGGGGCAGTAAATATTATCATTAATAATGGAAATAAATTAATTGGCAATAATACGGATTGGTTTGGTTTTTTAATGGCGCTAAAAAAAAATAGAATTGACCCCGCAAATAAAGAAGTGATTGTTTTGGGTGCAGGAGGGACAGCAAAAGCTGTTTTATTTGCCCTGAAACAATCGGGAGTAAATAAAATTGTACTGCTAAATAGAACCCTGCAAAAGGCCGAGGAATTAAAGGAAGATATTGTATTTCCCTATCCGTTAACACATCTAGCAAAAATGATAAAGAACGATTCCATCATAATCAATACCACTCCAATAGGGATGCAATCTGCACAATCACCCATTGACTTGGGATTGATACATAAAAACCAGACTTTAATAGATGTTATTTATACCCCATTTGAAACGGCTTTCTTAAAATTAGGCAAAAAGATTGGAGCAAAAACACTCAATGGTTTGGATATGTTTATTTATCAAGGTTTAACTTCAATTGATTTGTGGTTTGGGAAAGATATTTCAAATCAGGTAAATTTCACACAATTAAAAACTTATTTAGAGAGCAAGTTATGTTAGAAAAAATAAAATACCTTACAGCCGGTGAATCTCACGGGAAGGGTTTATTGGGAATAATCGATGGTTTACCTGCCGGATTAGATATTTCTGAAGAGGATATCTCGCAGCAGTTATTCCGACGCCAACAGGGACATGGGCGGGGTGGACGGATGAAAATTGAAACTGACTATGCGGAAATTTATTCCGGTGTGCGTCATGGAAAATCTATAGGCAGTCCAATAGGATTGGTACTACTTAATAAAGACTTTGAGAACTGGACACAGAAAATGTCTACTACTCCGGTTAGTGAAGATGTGAAAAAAGTAACTCTGCCTAGGCCAGGCCATGCAGATTTGGCTGGTGTACAAAAATTTGATTTTGATGATATTCGAAATGTGTTGGAACGATCTTCTGCTCGGGAAACTGCTATGCGGGTGGCGCTGGGAACGATTTGCAGGAAGTTACTAAAAGATACTGGGATTGAAGTGGGTAGCCGGGTGACGCAGATTTATAATGTGAAAGATGAAACGCCCATCCCGGAAGGTATTACTCCGGAAGCTTTAAATGAAATAGTGGATAAATCATCCGTCCGCTGTCTGGATAAAAATACAGAAACTGAAATGATTGCAGCCATTGATAATGCCAAGGCAGAGGGAGATTCAGTTGGGGGCATTTTTGAAGTTATAGCCACAGGGCTCCCATATGGTTTAGGTTCCCATACCCAGTGGGATCAAAAACTCCATGCCCGGATCGCAGAATCCATTATGTCTGTAAATGCATTTAAGGGGATTGAAATTGGTATGGGTTTTGATCAAGCAGGGAAGTTAGGCAGTGAAGTCCATGATGAAATCGGTTGGGATGGCGAAAAATATATCCGTCACTCCAATAATGCTGGTGGAATTGAAGGGGGCATGAGCAATGCTCAGCCCATTGTCATCCGGGCGGTGATGAAACCCATACCCACACTCATCAAACCTCTGCGCTCTGTAGATATACAAACTAAAGAAGATAAGCTGGCTCATAAGGAGCGAACGGACTCCTGCTCCGTACCGGCTGCTTCCATTGTGGCAGAATCTATGCTCTGTTTTGTCTTGGCAGATGCAATGTTGGAAAAGTTTGGCGGTGATACCATGGAACAATTGAAAGCACATATTAAAGTTTCAGGTAAATACTAATGAAAAATTATATAATGGATTAGCTATTGGCTTTGGATTCCAAGTTATAGATGTTGACTAGTAAATCAACAGAAAATCTCTTCCTCATTGGGATGATGGGTAGCTGGAAGTCCACAGTGGGTCGGAAACTGGCAGAGGCTCTCAAACTGGAATTTATTGATACAGATGATGCCATTGAAGAAATGACTGAAATGAAGGTGGCTGATATTTTCAGGGAATTCGGTGAAGAGAAATTTCGAGAAATGGAAACGGCTTTTTTTGTGGAGAAAGCAAAGCAAAAGGGACAGTTATTCTCAACAGGAGGTGGAATTATTTTGAGTGCTGAAAATAGAAAAGTACTACAGGAAAATGGTATTACCTTTCTCTTGGATGCAACTCCTCAGACACTAGCCAATCGAATTCATAATACTACTAAACGGCCACTACTTTCAGATTCTGATAATTTAGAAGAACGACTTCAGAATATATGGAATGATCGTCATCAATTGTATATTGACTATGCAGACCACGTTATTAATACAGATAATCTGGAACCACCTCAGGTTTTAGCAGAAATATTAAATATTCTGGAAGTATCTAATGCAGACCATTAGTGTGCCCCTTCAAAATCGCTCTTATCCCATCTGGATAGAAAAGGGACTTTTGATAAAACTACCCGAATTGTTAAAGCCCATGAATCAAGGGCAGAAATGGGTAATATTTTCTCAGAATGAAATAATTAGTTTATACGGTAATTCACTGTACAAGGGATTAAAATCTACAGGATTCCAAGTTGAATTAGTTGTTTTTCCCGATGGTGAAAAGGCAAAATCTCTTAATGAATTAGAAGGAATATTTTCCCAGTTAATTGGTATGGACTGTGATAGATCAGCGACATTCTTGGCATTAGGAGGAGGTGTTGTGGGAGACGCCACAGGATTCATTGCTGCATCCTTTATGCGGGGAGTAGACTATATTCAAATCCCTACAACCTTATTGGCAATGGTTGACTCCTCCATAGGTGGAAAAACCGGTGTGAATTTGCTGGATGGTAAAAACCTGGTGGGAGCCATCTGGCAGCCCAAAGCTGTTGTGATAGATATTGAACTATTAAAATCTCTACAGGAGCGAGAAATCACATCTGCAATGGGGGAAGTCCTAAAATATGGTGCTATTTTAGACCGTAATCTCTTTGAGGTGGTTGCAGAGAATTTAAATGATATTCTAAATTTATCAAAACCTGAATTGTTAACAGAAGTGATTGGCAGATGTGCCAAATTAAAAGCTGATGTGGTGGTAGAAGACGAATGTGAAGGTGGAAAACGGAGAATTCTGAATTTTGGACATACCATAGGTCATGCCCTTGAAACCCATTTTGGATTTGAAACTCTCCGCCATGGAGAAGCAGTAGCATATGGGATGCTGGCGGCAGGAAAGCTTTCAAATGAAGATGGAAGATTGGAGATTGAAGATTTTGAGTTGTTACAAACTACCATTAAAAAATTACCATTGCCCAAACTGCCTGAATTTGATGCTGAAAATATTCTGAAAATAATACAGAGGGATAAAAAAGTAAAGGACAGAAAAATAAATTTTGTACTATTGGAAGCAATTGGAAAAACGGTTATTGTGGATAGTATTGAAAAGGAATCTATTATTAAAGCAATGGAGAGTTTATGAATATATTGGTAATAAATGGACCAAACCTGAATTTGTTAGGCACTCGAGAACCAGAAATATATGGTACCGATACTCTAGAGGAGCTGATGATGTGGTTGGAAACCAGCCCTTCAGGAGCAGACCATTCCTTTAAGTTTTTTCAGTCTAACCATGAGGGAGAGATTATTGACACTCTCCATGATGAGCGGCATTGGGCACAGGGAGTGTTAATAAATCCTGCTGCATTTACCCATTATTCCTATGCAATCCGAGATGCTATTTCAGCTGTGGAAATACCTACGGTGGAAGTGCATTTAAGTGATTTGCGTAAACGAGAAGAATTTAGACAAATATCTGTAATTTCATCTGTCTGTGTAGATCAGGTTTCAGGATTTGGTAAGGACAGTTATTTAAAAGGATTAAATATTATGCTTAAACTTATTGGTTAGCCTTCTCTCAATTATCTTTATTTTTGAAGATAAATCTTCTATAAAATGCTTACAATAGCTGAAAAAATTACTATCAAGGCGGACGTGAATAAAATCTGGGCTTTTCTTACAGATTTTACCCTCAGCCTGAATTTCAACCGATTTCATACCAAATTGGAACTTCCTGCCCAATATTCAATTGGGAAAATGAAAAAATTCAAAATTGCTCATAATTTTGGTTTTGGGAATTATGAAATGGTTGCAGAAATCACCGATTGTATTCCACCAAATAAAATATGTTTATGGGAATATTGTATCGATGATAAGAAAAAAGGTTTCCCTCATAAAGTTGAATTTCAAATCGAACCTAAAGGGAGGGATTGTATATTAAACTATAGAGTCTCCGGAAGTTATGGAGGAAAAGTTCAGGATATGTCTTTCAAGCCGATACTGAAAGGTGTAATAATTGAAGAGTTATTAAAAATTAAAAATGCTATCGAATCCTCAGAGAAAGTACCCAAACCATTGACATCTGAAACTGTTAAACCAATTTAAGCTGTTGGGTTGATTGTACATTCAATAAGTCGTAAATTTATGCTCTCGAAAATAACCAACATTAAAAGAAAATATTAAATGGAAACCAATTTAAAAGAAATAAATAGTTATACCCGACAGTTAGATATTACAATTGCGTGGGAATTAATTCAGGATGAATATAAAAAGGAGTTCTCCCGTGCACGATCAAGTTACAGTATGAAGGGCTTCCGCAAAGGGAAAGTACCTGAAAATATTGTAAAGAAAAACTTAGGACCATCAATAGAAGCACATTTTGCAGAAGATTCAATTAATACTTATTACCGTAAGGCTTTAGATGAATTAGAATTAGCTCCAATTAATCAGGCATCAATTGATAATTTAGAATTTAGTGAAGGATTAGCCCTTTCTTTTTCTGCACGATTTGAAGTTAATCCTAAAATAGAGTTACCCAAATATAAAAAGAAATTTAAAGTAAAAGCTGTCCGATATATTCCTGAGAATGACGATATTGAACAGACGTTAACCCATTATCAGGAGCAACATGCGTCGATAAAGACTATTGAAACTGGAGCAGAAACGGGTCATTTTATCCGGGGAGATTTCAATGTATTAGATGAAAGTGGGTTACCAATTATTGGAAGTAAAATGGAAAATCAATATATCCGATTGGGGTTTGGTCTATTTAAAGATGATGCAGAAAAAGCATTTATTGGTGCTAAAGAAGGTGATGAAGTGGATGTGTCCATTCAGAATAAGGAAAATACTGTAAAATATCGAGTTAATATAAATCGCATAGAAGAACAAATATTACCTGAAATTGATGATGAATTAGCAAAAATAATAAATGAAAAAACTAATTCTTTAGGTGAATTGAAAAACATTATTAAGGAGGAGATACAAACTTCATTGGATAAAGACCATAGTGAATTGGTTCGAAAGGAGATTATTGATTATTTCGTCAACAATTCTAAATTAGATGCCCCAGAGTCAATGGTATCTCTATACTTGGAACAAATAAAAGAAGATTTAAAAAAAAGAAAACAGCCAATTGATGATCCCCAATTTAAAGAAAACTATCAATCCCATGCTGAATGGAATATCAAGTGGTATCTTATAAAAGATAAAATTATTGAAGCTGAAAATATCGATATTTCTGATGAGGGATTGCATGCTAAAATTGAAGAAGCAATTTCAAAAAATAAAGAAAATGAAAAACAGATAAGAACTTTTTATGGGCAATCTGAAAATAAACAAAAACTTTATTCTGAAATGTTGAACGATAGACTTTTTGAAAGACTGAATGAATTTGCAAAAGTAAAAGTGGTGGAGGAATCCACCAATGAATTACGGAAAAAACAAGCAGCCTAAAAATGGAGAACAAAAATAGAATGTTAGTACCAATGGTGGTAGAACAGTCCCCTCAGGGGGAACGTGCATATGATATTTATTCACGATTATTAAAAGAAAGAATAATTTTTCTTGGGACTCAAGTGGATGACCATATCTCCAGTCTAATTATTGCACAACTTCTCTTTCTTGAAGCCGATGATCCTGAAAAAGATATTTTTATGTATATTAATAGTCCTGGCGGTGTAATTACCTCTGGGTTTGGAATATTGGACACAATGAATTATATAAAACCAGATATTGCTACAATTTGTATGGGACAGGCTGCAAGTATGGCAGCGGTACTTCTATGTGCCGGAACAAAGGGGAAACGCTCAGCTTTAGAAAACTCAAGAGTAATGATTCATCAACCATTAGGTGGATTTCAAGGACAGGCATCCGACATAGAAATACATACCAAGGAAATTCTGTATCTTCGTGATAAATTGAATAAAATATTAAGTGTTAATACCGGTCAATCTGTTAAAACTATTGAAAAAGATACCAACAGAGATAATTTCATGTCGGCTGAAACAGCTCTTAAATATGGTTTAATTGACCAAATAGTTAAAACGCGCTAATGAGGGAAAAAAATATTACTGAACAAATTTTGGACTGCTCATTCTGTGGCACATCTGAAGGAGATGTAGATTTTTTAGTTGAAGGTGAGGGAGTATATATTTGTGATGTTTGTGTAAACAAAGCAAATGATATAGTGAAGGAAAATCTTCAAAATGATTTTTACGGTCTAACTTTCAACCTTCAAACTCCTAAAGATATAAAATTGATGCTTGATCAGTATATTATTGGTCAAGATATTGCAAAACAGACGGTTGCTGTTTCAGTTTATAATCATTATAAACGAATTAATTCTAAGCATGATGAGTCAGATGTAGAGATAGAGAAAAGTAATATTCTTCTCGTTGGTCCTACTGGTACTGGTAAAACATTAATTGCAAAAACATTGGCAAAATTACTAAATGTTCCCTTTGCAATAGCCGATGCAACTGTTTTAACTGAAGCAGGTTACGTGGGTGAAGATGTGGAAAACATTTTAGTTCGATTATTTCAAGCCGCAGATTTTGATGTTACCCGAGCTGAAATGGGAATTATTTACATTGATGAAATTGATAAGATTTCCAGGAAATCGGGCAATCCATCTATTACAAGAGACGTGTCAGGAGAAGGAGTACAACAGGCACTTTTAAAAATGTTGGAAGGGACGAAAGCTAATATCCCTCCCAAAGGTGGTAGAAAACATCCCGAGCAACCATTGGTTACCATCGATACTGCCAATATATTATTTATATGTGGAGGTGCATTTCAAGGATTGGAGGAAATTATTGAAAAGCGTGTATCAGGTGGGGGGATAGGTTTTGTTAGAGAAATTAAAAAGAAAGTTGAGGATAGTCATCTTTTTGCAATGACTCAACCTGAGGATTTACTTAAATATGGATTTATTCCTGAATTAATTGGCAGACTGCCAGTTATATCACCCTTAGAAGAACTATCAGATGAAGCATTACTTTCTATTTTATCGAATCCAAAAAATGCACTGGTAAAACAATATCAAAAATTATTTGAGATGGAGGATGTTCATTTAGAATTTACTCCTCAAGCATTAAAAGAGGTGGTAAAAGAAGCAAAAGCACGGAAAACCGGTGCACGAGCTCTTCGATCAATTTTAGAAAATACCATGTTGGATATTATGTTTGAAGTCCCGTCTTTAGAAAATATTGACACCTGTATTATAACCGATGAAGTTATTAGAAAAAAAGGCAAACCCGTTTATAAACTGCTGCGTAAATCAGCTTAACCCCTTCTTTCAACGATTTTTAACCACGTAAAATTGTTGGTTCCGTCACAAGATTGTTCAATATTCTACATTAAATTCCTTCAGGATTCGTATGCAATACGAAATTAATAAATATGAAGAATTTAAATAAAATCACTAAATACTTTATTACACTGTTTTGGGTTGGGTTTAGTTGTTCAATTCTTAAGGCTGATTCATCCTGTGGTGATGGTGTATGTAATAGTGATGAATCATATGGCACATGCCCAGAAGATTGCAAAATTGCGATTACGGAGCTATTTATTAAACAAGCTGAAGGCACCCATACACCACAATATATAGAATTATATAATAAT
>Ga0208639_1001691_pt1 | contig 14105 bp, 13 predicted proteins | sample ETNtaG_33_FD_185772 | JGI IMG/M metagenome (GOLD analysis project Ga0208639, IMG submission 185772) | Marine microbial and viral communities from oxygen minimum zone, Eastern Pacific Ocean - ETNP201310SV76 (SPAdes) (version 2) | ecosystem: Environmental > Aquatic > Marine > Oceanic ...
CGTTTTTTGTCTTGTTAACTACGGATACTTCCATGGGGTTTTGCGGACTTAAAGGGGTATTATAAAGATTGGGCGCGTTCTAAAGCTTCATTTCTTTTCATTTCAGGGGCTGTTGTTTTTATTCCAAGGGGCGAAAAGACACTTGAACTAGCAAAGTATCCTAAATCTTGTAATATCTTTACAATTTTCACCCTCCGTGGTGTTTGTCCAATACCTGCCTCTTTAGCCATGTCATTGATGTCATATAACCCCGGAGGCCCATCAGATTCTTCTTTTAGAGTGCTAAAAAAACGACCCAATAGCCCTTTACAGTTTTCAGGTATTAGTTTATTTTGAATAATTTTTTCAGTCCACAAAGGCCCTGCAGCACCTTTAACTTCTTCGTTAATAATTTCCATTTGTGGACTAATCCATTTTAAAGAAACATTATTTTTTGTCGTAACTCTGATAAAAGCACGTAAATGATGTCCTTCTGAATAACATAATAAAGGCTCAATTCCTTTCCCCATTAGTAATGCTAAATTATGAATTCTTGCCAAAAGAATTCTGATACCTATCTCTTTTGCAGCTACTCTTTTCATTGATATAGCCCCATATCGTTTGATACAAATTGAAGGTTTAGCACCACAAAGAACGGCAGTATCGGTTGCTGAAATCCCTAAGATCCCATTATTCTTCAGTCCTTTCAATGCAGCCTCAATATAGGGTGCAGGAGTTCCGAATGGATCAATATCTATTCCATCATATTTTTTTTTAAGAAGTAGTTCTTCCACAGGCATATTATGAATTTTGCTTTCAATTCCATTTAAATCTAAATTCTTAGAAATAGTTTCAGTTGCTAAAGTAGAAGTATCACAAAATTCCACATTAAAATCAGCTTCAAGAGCTAGCCTAATCCCTCTTATTCCTGAAGCTGCAAGCCCATCTAATAAAACCCCTTTAAAATCCAATTTTTTAGCAAAAGCAACATGTAAATCCCGACTTAATTTCATTGCCGGATTATAGAAAACACCTTTAGCTTTTCCAGGTCCTTTATCTTTTCCAGAAAGATTGGCCCTGAATACGGCTTTACCTTCTTGGAATTCTTTCACACCATTCCGGTTTTTAGAATATTAACCGCTTTAGATGGGAGTATTGCTGAATTTATCGGAGTAACTTCTAAGGTTCTTAAGTCATCTCTTTTACGAATAGATTGTAATAAGGGATTTCGGGATCTTTTATGCATTGTAATCAACATAGGTTTACCGCATTTTAGAGCTTCTTTTAGAACTGCGCTAAATTCTTTTGATTCAGATACTAATTTACCGACTTCATCAACTAAAATTAAATCACATTCTTCAATTGCTTTAGCAACAGATTCTGTAGCGATTCGATTGACAGCATCTAATCTTATTCCTAAAGGAGTCGATTCGGGCGTTTTTCCAGGAAGTCTTGGTTTAACATCCCATCTAACTGATGCCGATAATTCTTCTTCACCAGTTATGAAATTCTTCAGATTATATCCTACAGTCTCGCCCTCTTCAACTATGGGATGTGTTGTGAACCCTCCAATAGTGAATTTATCTTCCACCATTTTGGCTATTCTTAGAACTGTGGTTGTCTTTCCTGTCCCCGGTTGGCCTGAAATAGCTACTTTTACTGGAATCATTGCTTGGCCGCCATTAATGGTATGTATGTATAAGCATATGTCTCATTCTCCATATTTAGTTTCTCAACCTTTCAGGACATCCCTTTCTTCTAGAACAATTATTGCATTTTCCAGCTCTTTTATGATTTCGATGTGCTTTCATATTTCCATTAAGAATATCATTCATCTCTTCCAATTTTTCAGTTACTAAATTTTTTAGTTTAGAATCCCATAAAACCTCATGCGGTTCATTATCAAAACCATATCTTATTTGGCCATTAGTAGGTTTAGTTCCAAATGTTTCTTCAGATAGTAAACAGTAGGCTCCAATCTGCAAAACATGACTAAAAAATGGAGCTTTAGGTTTTCTACCAGTTTTAACTTCTACCGGAATTTTCATATTTTCAGTTTTAATTAAGTAATCAGGTCTGCCTGCTAAATTATAATTATTTGATTTCAACACAGGTGTATCTTTTGTTAGCGCATCAGGTGTTTCAATATCACTCTCACCTAATTTATAATCATCACGTAATTTATCTATTTTTTCAGTAGATAATAATAATTTGTAAAGGAAAAGAGATGCCACAAGCATCCATCCAATTCCCAAAATTAATAAAATAACTCCTAAATTTCTTTTTAATAAATCATCATCAAAAGTCCATAATATTACAATAGCAAGTGTTACAAGAGTCATAATTAATCCTACAACTGTCATTAAAGTAGTAGATGTTTCTCTTGATTTTTCTTCTTCGACTAAAAGATTCTTTAGTGAATCTCCCATTTCTTTATGCTTTTCAACACCTGTATTAACTTCTTCACCTTCAGCATCGATTCCTTTGAGGTCTAAGTGCCACGATAGTGGGCAATAGCCATAGCGTTCCATTTCAGAAGCCGATATAATCTGCTTGGGCATGAGTGTTGAGTCCGGGGTTAAGTCCAGTGCTTACACACTATACTAACCCCTAATAAAGGATTACATTATATTTAGAAACTAAAATATTGATCGTGCCATGCTAGATTTCCATAATCTGCAATTTTATAGTTATAGATTATATTTTTCTTATCATTCTCTTGATTAAAATCCAATACAATAACCAAATCATATTCATCAGCATGAGGTCCATCAAACATAAGAGCTTCAAGTTTAACTGATTGTTTTGCCTTTAAAATGCCCGGATAATGTGTATCGGTTTCGAGCATTTCAGTCCCATTCCATACACTAATTTTCACTTTTAAATCCGTAATTTCTTCAGTACCTACATTGCTAATTCGTGACTGTACAAATAATCCTGAATAAGAACTATGATATACCGTATCAATTTCAATTTCAGTTCTTGGAAGAATGTAAGAATAAGATACAAATATTATAAAAAATGCAAGAATGATAGTCCCAAATTTAGCTATTATTTTTTTCTGATCTTTGTTAAAGTTCATAAGGTAGCCTCCAAAGATGCAATCAGACTCATACCAGGTTCAGGAAGAATGTAATGCTTCTCATTATTGCCTAATTCAGTATCTATTCCATTCTTTTGAACACCTAACCAAGTAGGTAATATATTTTTCCCTCCTACTTCCTTGATCCTTAAATCCATTAACACTGCCGATGTCTTAAGTTTAATAGGCCCAATACTTAATTCTCCACCAATAGCAAATGATAATTCTCCACCGTCAGCATTAGCTAATTCAAATACAGGATAAAGACCAAAAAGTTGATTTGGTACAATTTCAACATGTTTCACATCTTTTGCATGTATAATCATATAATCTAGATAAAATTGAGGTGTAGCTGGAGAGTTAGTGGCCCTTAGATATGCACTATCTATCCCATTAGGTGCGTCAATAATATAATTCACCCCATCTAAAATCATACTAGTATTATCACCTACATTTGTGACATCCATAAAAGTACCCGAATGCCCACCAGTATATCCTTCATCAACCATTAACAATACATCAATTTCAGAGGAACTGGTTGAAACAAAAAGATTGGGGAATCCTTGAAAGGCAAATGCCAAATCCATATCAAATTCATAATTTGGATCAATTCCCATATGGAATGATTCAGGAACATCATGCACAATAGCTTGAGCAGATTTCCATTTTCCGTAGTCTTTATTAGCAGTTTTTACCCAGATATAGTCTAAAGTTCCTTCAGCTTCATAGATAATGTCTATTTCTTTTCCAACAATTAAATCAGCCTGTAAGTTCTTAGGTATTTTTGAAAAATAAATTTCATTAAATGAAGGTCTTGTTTGATTATGCGTTTTAAGATAGGCACTACCAATCCCTCCTGTTTGGTGAATGTCAAATATTGCATCTAAATCTCGCCCTTCACTTTTACCAGTTTGGAAATAAGCATTTATGTTATTATTATCTCCCACTTCATCTAAAAAAAGTTCGATAGCAGTTTCTTCAGTTCCTCTGTCTAAATCAAGATAAATCCATTTTGTAACTGGTGACCAATCACCTAAATCCAAGTTAATGATGTCAGGCTCACCAAATACTGTAGAAAGTTTTGCAGACGTAACAGTTCCTTCCAAATACAATAATAATGCATCTCCAAAATCATTTTGCCTCAAGACAATTCCATGGGTCCATTGCAAGTCCATCCCAGTTAGATTACCAGATTCTAAGCTTAAAATTACCCTTGAAGGTGCGCTCGAAGAACTAAAATCAACTCCGATTTCATCTCCAATAATAACATCTAAATTAATTTTTTCAGGGACATCAGGTACTGCAACTTCTAGATTACTTTGAGAGTTACTATCGCTTACTGTTGCATAAATTGATCCTAATTGTTTACTAGATTCAAGAGTAATATTCCCTATAAGTGCAGTCCCCTCCATTCCATTATCATCTAAGTAAACAGATGCGTTTAGATTAAAATTATTTGGTAATTCATCAATTCGAAGTAAAACACTTTTATTTTCGAAATTGTTAATGTCTACTAATATTTGTTCCATTGCCGGAACATCATTATTGAAATCTTCAAGTGAGAGTTCTAATTGTGTACCTTTTTCTATCGGATCCCAAAGCTTAAGTCCAATATTAGGAGATATTCCTCGAAGATAAGCCTTCATGTTCATTGCACCTTCATCTGACATGTCAAGACTAATTCCTTCAGTCCAATATGTTTCTAATTCATTAGAATCTCCTAAATCAATTTCAAGAGCTACAGTGTCAATACCTTGGTCTGAACTTATATTAAATTCTAATAAATCATCGTGAATCTCCATATTTAGAGTCATACTTCCGGGAAGATTTGATACAAAAGCTTCAACACGATATGGATTTTCTTCATCAAATTGTTCTAGAACTAAATAAATCGGACCAACAGGTTGACTGGTATTCATAGCGATACTACCACTAAGAGTTAAATTTTCAACTGTAGCATTTAGTACCAAGTCTGCATTTAGGTTCAAATCCAATCCTACTGGTATTTCTTCAATAAATGCAGTTACTTTAGGTCCAATTATCCCTTCTTCTTGGAATATAATATAATCGGCAGTATCTCTATAATTAAAATCTTCTAAACTTAGTTCTAAATCTATGTCATCTCCCTTTGAAGTATAATTTACATCTACAGATTGAGGAAGCCCTTTAAGGAGTAATCTAGCCCCTAAAATAGTCCCTCCTTCAACTTCTTTCTGACTAGACCAAAGCCCTTCTACCCATCTTGGCGTCTCATCTAATAATTCAATATTCCCTTTATTGACCCAAGCCGTTACAGATACTTCTTCATTAATATTGTACAAAAATCTAGCCACAGTTTCAAACGATTCTACATTAGTAACTAAATTAATTGACAAATCAGCAACAGTATTTACCAAAGCTTTTCCAATTTCAGAAAGAGCTTCAATAAATCGTGCAACATCTCGTAAATCATTAATGTTTCCAACATCACCACTGATAATACTTTCACTATCAAGCATAGGTACTGTCACAATAATTTCAGCAGGCAAGCTATCAATGAATACATATGCGTCCAATCCTTTGTAATCTTCTTCGTATTCAGTATCATCAATTGCCCCTACTTTGAATTGTACTGGTTGTTTATGATTAATTTTAAAATCAGCCAATTCTCCACTTCCATCATCATCTAATTGTAAAGATTGAATCCAACTCAAATTTCCAGATAAACTTGCAGTTTCGTTTTCTAATCCCATGTTATTTTGGTATAACATGACTGAGCTTCCATTGTAAACGGAATGATCCCAAATCCATGACATTGCTTTTTCATTCTCTGTAACATTAGTTATTGTAAATGTAAAGTTAAACCAACTATCAGTAATTAGTCTCAAATCACCGTTAGAACTAACAATTTCTGCAGAACCAGGTAAATGTTCTAATTTTAAACGAGAGTAAATTCCACTTGCAAAACTTGTAAAAATTATATTATCAATTATTTCATTAGCGTCATCTCCTCCCGCATAAACTAAATTACCATTATCTACATTCAAAGTTATATTATTAGGTACATTGCTAAGTGTGATGTTTGCCCAATGCGATGTTTCGCCAGTCTCATTTATCCCCTCAAAATAAACTCTGAATGGTTTATCTCTTGTCGGATTCATAGATAGTGAAATATTAGTTATTCCTTCTCTTGAATAAAAATCAATATCGCCGATATCAGTTATCCTAGCACTAAAACCATAATCTTCATTTTTCGAGGAGATTGAAGATCTAGAATTAACAGCATTATTATCTAAATATGAAGATTCGTTATATATTGCAAAATAGTCATCACCACTTCCATCATTAAGATCTAGATATCTATCACTTGTAAGATATACAAATATTTTATCGATGTACGCAAGTTCATTTTCTCGGTTTCTTAACCTGATTGCAACTTCACCATCACCTTCACCAATCGTGGATTGCAATACAGCTTTCGGAATAGATCGTAACAAATCTCCAACATAAACAATTCTTCCAGCCAATCCAATTAATAAATCGCTAATCAATCCTCCGACGAGCGAGCTATCAATGCTTGTTACATCATCATTTACTGGAATTGTACTCCCTCCGCTTTCATCCAATTGAAGATTTCCTTCCAAAACTAAACTTTCAGGTAAATTATATATTTCTAGTCCAGTAAATAGTTGATAATCATGGTCGTCCCATGTCGCCCCTCTTCCGTCTTCAGTATAGTATTCGTAATCTCCATAGACTATAGATTCAATTGGTTCCGTTGAATGAAATTCTATTACAGTCCAATTCCTCTCAGAAGTTGATTCATTTCTTACTTCTAGCCACAATGAAGCTTTAGGCATATTTAATTCATCTAAGCATATTTCTTCACCTGATATTGATGAAGAAGAGTCACAAACTGGGACTCCAGTAATATCGGCTTCAATATGTGATAAGAAAGGATCAATGCCTTCTCCTGGATTCAGATTATATTCATAATACTGAAAGTCTAAGTTGAATTTTTTGTCAGGTTCATTTGGATCGGTCGTTTCAGTCTCAGGAGCGTATAATTCAATTGAGTCTCTATCGACTCCATCTTTTGTTTGGGACACAAGTCTGATGCCCAGTTCCCGAGGAACTTTTCCTCTAGGATTATCCAAATCAACTTTTATGAATGTTATTTCTTCTAATGCATCACCGGGATTTATTGTGGTCCCACTACTCCAATTATATTTAAGATACCCAATTGCAATTTCTAAATTATCGATTCCATTATTGAATGGATCGCTAGTCTCATTATTCATTAAGACATTAATTTGGTATGGTGCATTAACATAATCAACATCTCCGGGATTTAATCCAATACCACCACTACCATCTGTACCTATAGTAAAGATAAACTCTTCAATGACGACAGATAAGCTATATTCATCTGGAATTTCATTTGGTGGAAATTGTGTATTAACGCCCCACACATAAGTTTGATCAACATCATTTTCATCAGTATATGTTATCCCTCTTACGATAGCAATATCTAAGGTTTGATTTAATTCTTCTAGTTCTTCAAATTCAAAACTTAATCCAAGATTAGCCTCTAACCCCACATCACCATCTAGTGGATTAACGTCTGTATCCTCATTTATAAGATCATTAACTACTGGTACTAATCTAGCACGTATTTCGTTATTTCCATCTCCATCTATGTCGATTAGCATCCATGAGGTATCACTTTCATCTAATGCATTAATGAAAGATAAAATAAAATCAGCTGCAAAGTTATCTAGACCAATTGATTCTACCCATGCTCCAATTAAAGCTGTTGAAGCTCCCCAAAGAGTAGATACTAAGTTTGCTTCTTCAACTCCTTCTTCACAAGGTTCACCAGGAATAGGTTCAGGTTCACAACCACCTACATCAATAATTCCATTTCCGTTTGCATCATATGCCCAATAAATTAAATATGTTTCAGTGAAAATGGATAGCGCCGTGCCTAAAAATGAATCTTGATATAAATCAGCATCATTTTGCATAGTATTAATTATATCGGTTTTAACAGGTTCTAGATCGTTTACGTCAGTAGGTTTTAATCCTCTTTCAGAATAATCATAGATAATCGTCTCATAATCTGAGATATCTGCAATTACATCCTCACTTTCATCTTTACTATTCATTTCAGAACGACGAGTATCTAGTAAAGATACGGAAAGTTCATTTCCTTCATGTAGTGATCTTAGAAAATTCAATTCTTCAATAACTGTTTCGTTTATTTCATCATTCCTTTGGTTAACACTTTGGAAAAAAGTATCCAATTCTTCAGCAGTACCATAATTTGCTTCTATATTGGCAGGTCCCACTACTGTAGGTATCATTATGACTTGAAGCATCATCAATAAAACCACTGAACTTGCAAGTACTCTTTTTCGGTTCAATAATCTGAAAGAAGATTTCTTCATTGTTAATATTGAGAAACCATCTCTATAAATAAGGTATTAGTTAAAAATATAGATTGATTTTATATAGTGAATCAAAATCGATAGTAAGATGGATGAAGAGTCTTTACAAGAGATGCTCGCCGATGATGGCACTTTCAAAGGTGAAACGGATGAGAGTGAATTAGAAGCTTTGGTATCCAAATTAAAGACGAATATTTTGATTATAGGTAGTGGAGGGGCTGGCAATAATACACTAACTAGATTATACAAAGAAGGCATGAATTCTATAGAGCTACTAGCTTTGAACACAGACGCACAGCATTTACTCAATACACCTATTCCACATAGAATGTTGATTGGTAAACAACTGACAAAGGGTTTAGGGGCAGGTTCAGAACCAGGGACTGGTGAAGGTGCAGCTGAAGAAGCTAGAACTGAATTATTGGAAGCTTGTCAGGATGCAGATATTATTTTTCTTACAGGAGGCTTAGGTGGCGGTACAGGTACCGGTTCATTGCCAGTTATAGCTCGTTTAGCTAAGGAAAAAGGAGCATTAACTATAGCTATAGTAACGCTTCCTTTCAGTAATGAAGGCGCCCGTAGAACAAGAAATGCACGTTTAGGACTTGAGAAATTACGAAAATCAGCAGACACCGTAATTGTAATTCCAAATGATAAATTATTACAAGATGATATAATGAATCTACCTTTAAATTTAGCATTTAGGCATGCAGATGAGATATTAGGTAATGCAATAAAATGTATGACTGAAATTACTTCGCATGGTGGATTAGTTAACATAGATTTTGCAGATATGCGTTCTATAATGGATGGAGGTGGCGTGGCTATGATTGGTATGGGTGAAGGTCAAGGTGCAAATCGAGCTTCAGATGCAGTAATTGCAGCCCTAACATCACCATTACTGGAATTAGATATAGGTGAATCAAAAGGAGCTCTAGTGAATGTCACTGGTGGAGACGATATGACTCTCCAGGAGGCGCATGAAGTAGTTAAAGAAGTTCATAGTAAGATTAATAAAGATGCTCGAATCATTTGGGGAGCTTCGGTAGATTCTACCCTCGAACATCAGATACGAGTTATGCTCGTAGTCACTGGTGTAAAGTCTTCTCAAATATTGGGACCTCCATCGGGTGTGGATAACGAAATGCAAAACAGATACGGCATAGAATTCGTACAATAATACCATGAGTTTCATCGATAACGTCTGGCAAATGCAACACAAGCTCGAAGAACGCTTTAAGCGAATAGGTAGAGGTCAGTATGGTCGTGTTTTACGTCTTGCACGTAAGCCAACATCTGATGAATTTGTAAAAAGTTCTTGGGTTGTTGGTATTGGAATAGGTATTGTAGGTGCAATTGGATTTGTAGTATATTATGTTTGGCTAAAAGCTCCACCTATTGTAGCAGATTTATTTGGAATTTAGATATTATGGCAAAATTCATTGAAGAAGAAGAAGAAAGTCCAGTCGAAGCCGCTGAAGGTCCCTCATCAGATACTCAAATTTATACGATGAAGTCTCAAATTGGGCACGAACGAACTGCAAGCGAAAGACTTGCTGATCGAGCAAGAAGAAGTGGAGCTCCAATATATGCAATTCTTGCCCCTTCAAAATTAAGAGGATATATTTTTGTAGAAACTGATAGTCCAGAGGCACTTAGAGATAATCTGAAAGGTTTAACACATGCTAGAGGTATGGTGATGAATAAAGGTAAAGGCTATGGAAGATCGAAAGAGCCAGATACTTTTGGCACAACAACACTTGAAGAATTAACACCTCATTTGACCCCACCGCCAGCAGTTTCAGGAATTGAAGAAGGTAATATTGTTGAAGTAATTGCAGGCCCCTTCAAGGGTGAGAAAGCAAGAGTCCAACGCATAGATCAGTCTAAAGAAGAAGTTACAGTTGAATTATTCGAAGCTATGGTTCCAATCCCTATTACTGTTAGAGGAGATCATGTTCGAGTTTTAGAAAAGGAAGTTAATTAATGGGAGAAACAGTTGAAGCATTAGTTGATGCCGGTAAAGCCTCAGCAGGACCTCCATTAGGTCCAGCATTAGGCCCATCTGGAGTCAATGTTAAGCAAGTAATCGAAGAAATCAATTCTTTGACAAAAGATATGGAAGGCATGCAGGTACCTGTAAAAGTTAAGGTGGGAGACGACAAAAGTTTCTCAATTACAGTAGGTACGCCACCAGCATCTTCTCTAATAAAGCAAATATTAGGAATAGATAAAGGTTCAGGAGAAGCAGGTACAGTAGTTGCAGCAGAGCTACCATTGGAAAAAGCAATTAAAGTTGCTAAACAGAAAGGCCCTGGTTTAACTGGTGGAGATATTAAAGCCATGACTTCAGAAATATTGGGAGTTGCAAAATCAATGGGATTGAGCTGTGAAAGCAAAGATCCTAAAGAGATTCAAGCTTTAATTAAGTCTGGAGATCTAGACGATAGATTTTAATTAAATAAAAGTTATATTTTCTTCTTCTATTTTACGTCCACAGTAGGTACATTTAATTTGGAGATTTTCTTCACTTAGTAGTTTAAAGTTAGTAGAGACTCCTCTTTCATTATTGCATATGCAATTTTCATTTGGGCAATGAACTAATTCAGAAATAAAGGGTGGAGTTTCAATTTTCTTTTTTTCAGCCACAGCATAATTTCTGATAATATTAACAATAGCATCAGGAGATAATAGAGCTAATTTTTCTATTTCAACTTCATTTAATTCCCGATCTTCAATTTTTATAATATCCTTACGTTTTTGAATTTTACTTTGAACATTAATCAATAAACTAATAGTTGTCTCACTTCCACTTAAACCAAGAATGTCAAGGACTTTTTTTCCACGGCCAGCTTTGATGTGATCAATAACAGTTCCATTTCGTATAGGTTGTACACGTAGCAAATTTTCGCCCATTATTTTCCTCCAATTAATTTTTCTAGTAATGCCATTCTTACAGGTATTCCGTTGAATGCTTGTCTAAAATAAGCTGCATGTTTGGTATTATCAACATCAGTTGATATTTCATCGACTCTTGGTAGAGGGTGCAATATTCTCATTTTAGTTTTTGCGCCATTTAATAATTCGGAATTTATTCTGTATGCCCCAGCAACTCGTTTATAATCCTCAATATCTGGAAATCTTTCTTTTTGTATTCTGGTAACATAAAGCACATCTAGTTCACCAAGTATTTCTTCTAAACTTTGATGAGTTGACCATTCATTTGTTAAGTCATCAGTTACGTGTTCAGGCATGGCTAAACTTTCAGGTGAAATAAAGTACAATCTTGTCTTAAAACGGTCAAGTGCTTGTGATAGAGAATGAACAGTCCGTCCATATCTTAAATCTCCTAACATTCCAACTTTTAAATTTTCTAGTTTTCCAATTTCTTCTTTGATAGTAAATAAATCAAGAAGGGTTTGTGTAGGATGTTGCCCAGCACCATCTCCTCCGTTAATAATAGGGACATCAGAGACTTCAGATGCTAATTTTGCAGCCCCTTCTCTTGGATGTCTAAGAACTACAGCATCGGAGTATCCAGATACCATTCGTATTGCGTCCGATAGAGTTTCACCTTTTAGGTGAGATGTTGCAGAAGGATCTGCGAAACCAATACAACTTCCACCCAGTCGTTGCATTGCACTTTCAAATGACAATCTTGTTCTGGTTGAAGGTTCAAAAAAGCAAGTTGAAAGAATTTTCCCTTTTAATTTATCCGATTTTTTCTTTCCTTTAGCTACAGGTAACAATTCACTTGCACGTTTTAGGAGGTCCATGATGTTTTTGTTATCTAAATCTTCTATTGACACTACGTGCTTCATGGTGTGCTAACGAAGGGGGTTTTTTAAATGGTTTAATGAATTAGTAATCTAGACGTTATTAGTTTAAACTAAGTTGTTTATTAGAAAATAATTAGAGGAGAATAAGTATCATAATAATTTAAAAATGACAAGAAAAATATCAACTGTTGACGATATCGTAAAAATATATTTCTCGGCTAGTAGTCCTCTGCGTAGTAAGATATATGTGATTTTAGGTATTGTATTTGTTTTTTTTGCAATAATAGGGATTTGGATTCCAGGTTGGCCAACAGTCTCTTGGGCCGTTCCAGCTGCATTTCTTTTTTCTCTTTCTAGTGAAAAATTATTCAGATGGACCTTAACCAATGAGTATTTTGGTTCATTATTATTTAATTATTATGCTTCAGGAAAGACTCTTCCTAATCATGTTAAAAGAATTATTGCATTATTTATTCTTTGTATGTCATTAGCATCATCTTATCTAGTTTGGTTAGTTTCAACTAAGGGAGATGGAGAGTTATTAGTAATGTCTTCATGGAATGGAGCAGATCCTGGTTTTGGGTTCAGTACAATAATAATAGTTGGTTTTATTGGTGTTTGGTATATTTTATTTCAGGTTAAATCTCGATAAACTTTCTGTTAATAGTATAAACCATCACTTATTGATACACTTGTGACTAAAAATAATCGTACTCATAGACATGGAATTTACAGATTATACGCACCCATTTATGATAGATTTATGGCTCCTTCATTTGCTGATGGCCATTCAAAAATGTATAAACCTCTTAATCTTAAATCAGGAGATCATATACTAGAAGTTGGCGTTGGAACAGGTATTTCTTTAAAAAATATTCCGGATTTTGTTAAGGTAGATGCTATAGATTATAGTGAACCAATGTTAGTGAAAGCACGTAAACGGCAAGAAAATGGAGATTTTGCAGCTAAAATAAATTTCCAACAGATGGATGCACATGTTTTAGAATTTGAAGATAATCGTTTTGATCATTCAGTTGTTGCGCATACTTTAGCAGTTGTAGCAGAACCTGAAGTAGTCCTTAGAGAAATTATAAGAGTTACGAAGCCATCAGGTATAATAGTCATAGTTAATCATTACAAAGACAAGAAGGGAATTTTAGGCACAATATGGAATCCTTTTAGAAAGCGTTTGGGCCTTGGAAAACATGTTGACTTTAAACAAATAATTGAGAACTGCGGACTAGAATTATTGGTTGAAGAACGAGTAAATAAAATTACCACACATTCTAAAATGTTGGTTTGTAAAACACCTTGAATTAGTGTAAAGTTTGTTTAATCCAACTTAAAGTATCTCTTAAAGAATCTTTAAGTTCCATTGGGTTCCAACCTAAAACATTCTTAGCTTTACTAGAATCATAATTAGTTATTTTCCCCATATATTCTTTTACAGTCTCAGGCGAAACAATCGGTATATATCCAAAGATTGTCTTTATCGCTTGCCACCTTGCAAATATTTTCATTTGCCACATCGGTGCAATTTTATTAGGTAGTTTAAGTTCAGGTTCAAGTTCTTGAATTAAATCCATTAATTCAAATCCATCTAAACATTTAGTACAAAGAATATGTCTTCCTTCAGCATTATCATTTTCATAAGCTTTCAAATGTCCAAGAGCCACATCCCTTACATCAACATATCCAAAAGTTTGAGGAGGCAGTACACTCAATTCACCTTTCAAGAGTTTATCAAAAAGCATAGTACTTGGTGTATGTCTATGAAAATAAGGACCTATTACTGCAGTTGGATTAATTACTACTAGATTCATATTAACTTCTTTT
>Ga0208639_1001697_pt1 | contig 14083 bp, 9 predicted proteins | sample ETNtaG_33_FD_185772 | JGI IMG/M metagenome (GOLD analysis project Ga0208639, IMG submission 185772) | Marine microbial and viral communities from oxygen minimum zone, Eastern Pacific Ocean - ETNP201310SV76 (SPAdes) (version 2) | ecosystem: Environmental > Aquatic > Marine > Oceanic ...
CCGTGTGATCAGGGATAAACAGTATAAATTGTTTGTTGGCAAAGACCGTCAGCCGGAGAAACTGATTGATTTACATGCTGATCCTGATGAAAAAATTGACCTGCTATCAAGTGCGGATGTCAACGTGATAGCTGCAAAAAATAAATTGATTGCAGCAGCAGCTTCATTTCCGGAAAAAGATGCCAGACCGAAATATGACCCCACTCCGGCTCAGCCATGGGATAAGACACCCAAAAGCATGAACGATTTCAATAAAGCCTATAATCCGGAAAAACCATAATGTCTAGCAAATTGCATATTATATATACAAAATGGTTGCAGATTTTGTGGGTAATGATGTTAATCTGGGAAAATAAAGGAAAATTTTAGCCATATGAATAAGTATTCAGTAAAGTCGATACGGGTAATAACCAAACCATTTTTAATACCTTTTATTCTTGTAGGGCTGCTTTTTCCACTTTGGGGTTTTGCCAATGATATAACGAATCCACTGGTTGCAGCTTTCAAAAACATTTTATTGATCAGTCATTTTGAAAGTTCGCTGGTGCAATTTGCCTTCTATGGCGGGTATTGCCTTATGGCGATTCCCGCAGCGATTTTTATTAAAAGATTTAATTATAAGCAAGCTATTCTCATGGGATTAGCTTTGTACTCCATCGGATGCTTTCTTTTTATCCCTGCAGGAAAAATGATGGTTTTTGAAGCATTTCTCGTTGCCTATTTTATCATGACCTGTGGATTATCTTTTCTTGAAACCAGCGCAAATCCTTACATCCTGTCCATGGGGGATGAAAGCACCGCCACGCAACGTCTAAACTTTGCACAAGCATTTAATCCATTGGGATCCTTGACAGGGATGTTTGTTGCGAAGGAATTTATTTTAGCTCAATTAAACCCTGCTTCAGAAACATCCCGGCTAGAATTGGCACAAAATGATCCGGATGCCTTTTCCAAAATTCAACAAAATGATTTGAATGTAATAGTTGATCCATATCTGATCTTGGGAATAGTTGTTGGTGTAGTATTTTTCATTTTTTTATTTTCAAAATTACCGGGATCAAAATCATCAGTTGAAAGTAAATTGGATCTTAAACCAACTTTAAATCGATTATTATCGAATAGGCATTACAAAGATGGTGTCATTGCCCAGGCATTTTATGTGGGGGCACAGATCATGTGTTGGACCTTCATTATACAATATGGAGTTAATGAATTGGGATTGACCAAGGCAGAAGCGCAATCTTATAATATGGTCGCTATGATTATTTTTGTCACCAGCCGGTTTATTTGTACATACATTTTAAAATTCATCAATCCGGGTCAGTTGCTCATGATCCTTGCTATAGGTGGTGGTGTATTCACATTGGGTGCCATTTTCATTTCCGGGATGGTGGGTATCTATTCACTGGTAGCAATTTCTGCCTGTATGTCCTTGATGTTCCCTACAATTTATGGTATTGCCCTAGATGGATTGGGAGAAGATGCGAAAATAGGTTCTGCGGGATTAATTTTAGCCATTGGCGGCGGTTCTCTTATGCCGCCTTTACAAGGCGCCATCATGGATATGACACCATTTTCGATGGGAGATTTTGTATTATCCAGCACCCGAGCCAGTTTTTGTTTACCTTTTATTTGCTTTTTAGTTATCGGTTATTATGGTTGGAATACCAAGAGAGATCCCACTTAAAATAATGGAGATCATATGTTAAAAGGAATATCACCTATCATTTCACCGGAATTATTATACACACTTCACGTTATGGGGCATGGAGCGTAATACAGTAAACCGCCACCTTGCGAATGACTATGGAATCACTGGGAAAAAGTGTATAAAATGAAAAAAGTTTTTATATCGGGATGCTATGATATAATTCATGGAGGCCATGTTCAGTTTTTCAATGAAGCCAAAGCATTGGGGGATTATTTAATAGTGTGCATTGTATCGGACGATGTGCTGTGGATGGAGAAAAAACGAAAATCATCTTTACCCAATGGGCATAAAAAAAGCGTAATTCAATCCCTTGAAATGGTTAATGAAGTTGTTGTGGGTGAATCCATGGAAATGGGCTTGGATTTCAAAGATCACTTTTTAAGAATTAAACCGGATATTTTGGTTGTAACGAAAGATGATAAATATGAAAAAATAAAACGTGAATTGTGTGCACAGATTGGCACAGAATATCATGTGTTGCCAAAAACTCCACCTACTGTTAATCCAGTAAATACTGCCGGTATTATCAATCAGATTCAGGCACCACAGGAAGCTCCGTTGCGGGTTGATTTTGCCGGCGGATGGTTAGATGTGCCCAAATTATCTATAAAAGGTGGATTTATTGTGAATTGCGCCATTTCCCCTACGGTTTCCCTGAATAATTGGGATTATGAAAAGCGATCAGGAATCGGAGGGAGTGGTGCCTGGGCTATCCTGAATGGAAAAGATGGCGTCCAGAGTGAATTGGATTTGGGTGTGGGCTGGCAGGATCCTGCTATCATCCGCGAAACAGGTTTATATGTTTGGAAGAGCGGAAATGAACCCGAACTGCACTTGAAACGAGATGGAAAAATGTTAAGTGGGCTCATGGCTATTTGTTATTGTAAAGTCAGTCATGACACGCCTTCCATGGTGAATAAAAACAGAAATTATGATTTGATATATCAAGCAGGGCAGGCTGCCCATAAAGCCGTACTCAATCAAGATTTGACCCAATTGGCGGATGCGACTAAAATGAGTTACAAAGCCCAGTTAGATGAAGGGATGGAGCCATTAATGGATGCAAAAAACTGTCTTGCCAAGAAGTATTGCGGTAGCGGTTGGGGTGGTTATGCTCTTTATTTATTTTCATCCAAGCAAGGACGGAATCATTTCGTTGAGATGCATACACTGGCAAAGGCTATTGAGCCTTTCATGAATTGGAGTTGCTCATGATCCTTGCAATGGGTTTTCTAAAAGAGACTGATTCATAGGTGAGACAACGACTGGTGTCTTTTATGCCTAGGTGAACTATACTGGTTGAATAAAAAGAATTATAAACAGGATAATTGATGAAGCGAAGAGAATTTTTAAAACTGACTAGTGCCGGTCTGGTGTTGTCAAGTTATGATATTATTAGCGGGCAAATGAATAAAAAACCGAATATCCTTTTTATCATGTCCGACGATCATGCCACCAATGCCATCAGTGCCTATAAATCAAGGTTAGCGGGGATCGCACCGACCCCTAATATTGATCGTCTGGCAAATGAAGGTATGTTGTTTCAGAACGTATTCTGTACCAATTCAATCTGCACTCCCAGCCGTGCTACCATCCTCACAGGTCAATATAGTCATATTAACGGTGTGCATAGCTTAAAGGGCAATCTTCCATCTGAAAAACAATATCTCGCCCATGAGATGAAAAATGCAGGTTATGTCACTGCAATGATAGGTAAATGGCACCTAAAGCAAGAACCAGCTTCCTTTGATTATTACAAAGTTCTACCCGGTCAGGGAAAATATTACAATCCTAAATTCAGAGTACGTGGCAAGAAAAAATGGAAGCAGAATGTAGTTCGAAGCACGGGTCATTCATCTGATGTGATTACAGATGCTTCATTGAAATGGCTACAAGAAAGGGATCGAAGCAAACCGTTTTTCCTTATGCATCATTTTAAAGCACCTCATGGGAAGTGGGAATATGCAGAAAGATATGAGAGCTATCTTGAGGATGTGGTAATTCCAGAACCGGAGAATCTTTATGATAGCGGTAACCATGGATCTGTAGCCACTCGCGGCGGTCATGATGACAAAATTCATGAGATTGGTTCTTCATTAGGTCGTAGACATAATCAGCGCATACAGCATCTGTCAGTGGATATTCCAGATACAGCTTCAGATGATGAATATAAACATCTTGCCTACCAGAATTATCTTAAAAGATACCTTCGTTGTTGTAAAGGTGTTGATGATAATATTGGTAGACTGCTGGATTATCTAAAAAAGGATGGCAATCTTGATAATACTGTAATCATTTATACCAGTGATCAGGGTATGTTTCTAGGAGAACATGACTACATCGATAAACGCTGGATGTATGAAGAATCCTTAAGAATGCCGTTCCTGGTAAAATATCCGGGTATAGTAAAGAAAAAATCACAGAATCACGATATGATTTCGAACGTCGATTTTGCAGCCACAATACTGGAGATTGCGGGGACTGAAAAAACTCCGGATTATATGCAAGGTAAAAGCTTTTTGAGGAGCATGAAAGGTAGGACTCCATCTGATTGGTCTGATGCAATTTATTATCGCTACTGGATGCATATGGCATCTCATTATAATCCAGCACATTTTGGGATAAGAACAAACAGATATAAACTAATTTTCTTTTATGGCACGGGTTATGGGAGCAAATTAGATCCCAAACATGAAAATACTCATCCTGGATGGGAATTATATGATTTACAACAAGATCCATATGAGATGAACAATCTTTATGATAAACCGGATAATCAGAATTTGATAAGAGAACTTAAATCTAAGCTTCAGAAAATGAGGATGGAAATTGAAGAAGATGATAGTAAATATCCTGAAATTCAAAAAATAATTGAAGAACATTGGGACGATTAACAATAATCAGACTGAAAAATAATTTTATGAATGATGATATTTATAAATATTTGATTCATAATTCACCCGTTAGTAATTCCTGGATGGCTAATCAATCCGAAAGGATTACAGATAAAGTCATGCAGAAAGGATAGATTAAATGAAATTAAAAAATATCTTAATAATGATATTATTATCGATACTGATCAGTAGTGGTATGATAAAAGGAAACAAGATGGAGTCCGCTGATGAGAGGTATTCTTCCAGTGTTGTCCAATACACCGATAAATGGGAATCGTTACAACAGCACCCGGATCCGGAGTGGTTTCGGGATGCGAAATTTGGTATTTATACACACTGGGGTCCCTATTCTGTCCCGGCTTGGGGAAACGAGTGGTACGCCCGCAGGATGTATTGGGACAAGAAAACAAAGCATGGGAATTTTTTTGTATTCCATAAGGATCGATATGGTGATCCCGCTGATTTCGGCTACAAAGACCTGATTCCCCTTTTTACTGCTGATAAATTTAATGCTGATGAATGGGCAGATTTATTTGTTAAATCGGGTGCCAAGTTTGCCGGACCTGTTGCTGAGCATCATGATGGATTTGCAATGTGGGATAGTGATATGACAGAATGGGACGCAGTGGATATGGGGCCACACAGAGATATCGTCGGAGAATTGGGTAAAGCTATAAAGGAGCGCGAAATGAAATTTGTAACATCTTTTCATCATGCCAGAAAATGGTTTTGGTATGAGGTTACCTACACCAAAGATAAACGCCATGATACGGAAGATCCGAAATATGCTGGGGCAAATAAGATTTATCCGCCAGTACATACTGTAAAAGATTCACCAACTCGGGAATACATGCAGGCTTGGGAAGACAAGATCATTGAAGTGATTGATAAATATGAACCCGATCTCCTGTGGTTTGATGGTGGTTTGCAAAAAGAAAAATTCTGGCGTTCGTCACAACAAGAGTTTGATGGGCATAAACGCAGTTTCCTCAGTTATTACTACAATAAAGGATTGAAGTGGGGCAAGGAGGTTGGGGTTACCTATAAGCATGAGGATCTGCCCCAGGGTGCAGGTATATTGGATTTCGAACGCGGCAGGAATGATACACTTAGCAAAATTATTTGGCTGACTGATACATCAATCGATGAAAAATCATGGAGTCATGTGGAAGATCCACAGTATAAGCCAGTCAATGAACTGGTTGATATCCTAGTAGATATTGTCAGTAAAAATGGCTGTCTGTTACTGAATGTTGGACCGCGGGCTGATGGCACGTTCCCGGATGAAGTAAAAAAGCGATTGTTAGGATTAGGAGATTGGCTGAAAGTTAATGGTGAGGCTATCTATGGTACCAGGCCCTGGGTGAAATATGGAGAAGGTCCCACCAGACAGCGTGGCGGCGCTTTCAGTGAGAAGAAGAATAAGGTGAGCTACACTGCCAAAGATATCCGTTTTACCACTAAGGGTGATAACCTCTATGCCATAGTGCTTGACCATCCAGGGAACGAAGAAACCGTGATAACCTCACTGTCAAACCACAATCAAATTGGATTTGGGAAAGTAGAATCAGTGAGCCTGTTGGGTTCCGAAGAACAAATACAATGGGAACAAACCAACGATGGTTTGATAATTAGAGTCCCAAGAGATTATAATGAAAGCAATGCTTTGGCTTTCAAGATTATTCCTAAGGAAAAGAAGTAACAGTTATGGACAAAATAATTTTAATACTAATTCTTACTAATTTTATTACAATTGGATACGGCGCAGAGTACTTTGTTTCTCCAGATGGTAATGATAAGAACCCCGGTACATTAATTAAACCGTTCCGCACAATTCAAAAGGCGGTTAAATCAGTTAAGTCCGGCGATATTTGTTTTATCCGGGGTGGTCGGTATGATGAATCAATTAAAATAAATAATCTTAAAGGAAAAAAGCGGAAACCAATCATATTTACCGCCTATAAGGATGAGAAAGTCATTTTAGATGGGACCAGATCTATCACTAGTAAGTGGGAGGCTAGTAAAAAGGGAGTTTTTTCTACCCAATTGGATTTTGATGTATGGCAGCTATTTTACGAAGATATTATGATGACTACCGCCCGCTGGCCAAACGCCCATACGGCTGACGAAAATTTCTGGAAGATAAAAGAAACTTATCGCCATGCTTCCAAGAAAAGTGTGCCTGGTACCTTATACGATGAGCGTCCATTTGATTCAAAACGTGAACGTCAGAAAGAACAAGATGGATATTATCATCAGAATATAAAAGACGGCTTCAACACAGAGTCTCTGGCGGAAACCGGAGTAGACTTCACCGGTGCCATTGCTATAATGAATATTGCTTCCTGGATGTCATTTGCCAGTGTAGTGACCGACCATGAGTCTGGGAAGGAATATTTTAATTATGACACTACATTTGCCAATAGCGGTTCGCTTCAGAAATCTGCCAGAAAGTGGTGTAACCCAAATGATTTCCGTCCTGATTTTTGGGAGAAAAAAAATCAGAAAAACGGACAATCTTATTACTATTTTGAAGGTCCCATGTGTCTGGACGTACCGCGGGAGTGGTGGTTCGATCCAATCACCAAAACAGTCTATTTCATTCCTCCCGATAAAAAAAATCCTGATGGGAAAAATGTACGTGGAAAAGTGATGTCTTATGCATTAATAATTAATAAATCCCGTTATCTGCATTTTCGTGGGATTGACTTTTTTGGAACCACATTTAAAATAACGTCATCTGAAAATATAACAATTGAAAATTCACAACAACTTTATCCGGCCTACTCAAAAAGAGTACTTGGGAATTTGGATGTACCTGAATCGCCATTAATAAAAAACAAAGGGAATAAAGCTGAATCCAATAACCGTATCATTAATTGTCGGTTTGAATACACAGATGGCACCGCGTTAGAGATTAAAGGGGGTAACGACATTATTGAAAACTGTCTTTTTCATGACATTGATTATAGCTGCATGGGTGCCGCCCATTCAGTTCAGGTCAGTCGTCAAACTACCATCAGGCGCTGTACGGTGTACAATGCCGGTGCTTCTGGGGGATTCCGTAATGGTGGTCTTATTGAGTATAATCATATCTTTAACAATGGCAGCTTGCAGCATGATGGGTCTGGATTTCAGATGGGCGGTTTCACCGTTAATAATCCTCCCATTGTTCGCCGTAACTGGGCTCATTCCACACTTAAGCTCGGCATCCGGTTTGACGCGGGACTGAACCCGAAGACGGTTAATGGCGGAGGGCAGGTTTTAGGTAATGTAACCTGGAATAGTAGTGGTATTAAGGTCAAAGGCGACAAGCACTTGGTGGCAAACAACTTATGTTTCAACAGCTCTGTTGGAATTATTCCCATGATCGCCCCGAAATGGAAAAGCACCAACAAGAATACCATTATGGCTAATAATTTGTCGAATCGCATTAGTGCAAATGGTCGCAAGGATGTTCAACCAATTTGCAAAGAGGTGACTAATCTTGTTGATGCGGCTGAATTATATCTGCGCGATCCAAAAAACTTGGATTTTCGTCCTCGGGCTAATTCTAACATTATTGATGCTGGAACCATTCTCACTAAAACTGAATTTTCAGAATTAAATCAATCGTCTTATCTTGGAAAAGCACCCGATATCGGGCCCTATGAATTTGGAGAAAAAAATTATTGGATTCCCGGTTTTCAGTATCCCCATGCTTCCACGCCCATACCCCCGGATCGAGCAACAGATGTGAAGCTCGACGCAGATCTTATGTGGTTAAATGGTTATAAATCAAATATCCACGCGGTTTATTTTGGTGGTGACAGGGAAGCCGTGCGAAATGCCGATTCTAAATCTAAATTATATTTAGGTAAGCAGGAGAACAACATCTTTACACCACCGGAGTTAGAACCTGGGAAAACATATTTTTGGCGTGTCGATGCCTACAATGCTGAAAGAATAGAAAGTGGATACGTTTGGCAGTTCACTGTTAGCAACCAATGATAACAAATTATTAAAAAATAGAAAAAAAGGATTAAAATGAGCAAGACATACAATATCAAGCGTTTTGGAAATGTAATTGAACTGAAAGCTGATAAGCTGGAGGAGTATAAAGCCCTCCATTCAGATTCTCATCCCGGTGTTCGGCATTTGCTTACCAAACATAATATCAAGAATTACTCTATCTTTCTGCACCAGTTTGATGATGGTAAATATTTTCTATTCAGTTATTTTGAGTATGTTGGGCCTGATTTTGACCGTGATATGGAACAACTTAAAACTGATCCGGAGAATCAAAGATGGTGGGAACTTACCGATCCCTGCCAGATACCTTTGAAAAACCGGCAGCCTGATGAACAATGGTCACAAATGGAAGAAGTTTATCATAATGATTGATAATTTACCTGGGGATCAAATATTATCTCCTAGCCAACGGTAAAACTGTGGAGCAATATCGTTCGCTTTGACTGTGATTTAAACTCTGAAATTCATGTCAGGCATTTTAGGAGACACAATATTCGGCTGGATTGTGAGTCGCTATTTAAATGTACATGTGGGCTTTAGCTTAAATAAAAGCGTTTTCTGATTATGATGGCTATAATTTTGTTGCGATCATATAAATTATAGTAGATAAGAGTGGCAAAAAATTATTTATAAATTACAATGGTATGTTTAGCATACCAAATGTAAATTGATGGAGGCTAATAACAGTTTTTTATTTGTTACTATGGATGCTTAATAAAAAATGCGAATAAAAAAGTCATCAATTGCAAAACGGTTAAAAATACTTGAATTTTTTTCAGCCAGTGTTTTATTTAGCTCATTTCTTATTTCCGGGACAACTGGTAAAATAGCTGGTTTGATAAAGGAAGGTGGTTCTCAAACTCCGCTTGTAGGCGTCAATATTATTATTACATCTGAGTGGGTAAACGATGAAAGAGTTGACCTTTCAATCCCCTTGGGTGCCGCTACAAGTCTAACAGGTGAATACTTCATTTTAAATCTGCAGCCGGGATTCTATGATATACAGGCACAAATGATAGGCTACCGGAGTGAAAAACGATCCAAGGTACGTGTTGATGTGGATAAAACCACCTGGGTCAATTTTACATTGGATATTGAAACCCTGGCTGGTGAAGAAGTACTGGTGACTGCACAGCGGGAGGATCGTATAGAAATTGATCAGACCGTGACCAAGCAGGTGTATATGGTCGATGAGATTAGAGAAATAGCTGGTATTGCCGATATAGATGACATAATGGATCTGCAGGCCGACGTTGTCGATAACAATATCCGTGGCGGACGCGATGGTGAATCATTGTACCTGATCAATGGTGCGACCATTATTAACCCTCTCAGCAATCGACGGGCCTATACACCAATGACTGCAGGACTGCAGCAAGTAGAGGTTATCACCAGTGGTTTCAGTGCTGAATATGGCAATGCGCAATCTGGCGTTATCAATATGGTGCCAAAGGAGGGTAGCAGTAAGTGGATTATTCGCGGTGATTTTAGTGGTACACTGCCACACGCTAGAAATTGGGGCGGTAATTACTATGATATGGAAGATAATTCTCCGTTTGATATTTTTTATAGTGGCCCAGAGACATGGATAAATTCGGATCCGAACGACCCTTCCCGGGCTTTTTTCACAAGTTCTACACCAAACTGGACTAAGTATATGCCGGAAGAAATGACACTTGAAGACAGTCTCAAGTTTGCCGAGCTAGCCTATAAACAATTTTTAGGTTTTGCTCGTGAACTTGGTATTGATAATGAGAGTAAAACAGATTACCGTGCCAGCCTATCCTTGGGAGGGCCTATATCTTCCAGGTCCCGAATATTTATGGCTGGATCACAACAAATTGAGCATGAAAAATTGCCTACAGTATGGCCAAAACGTAAGCGCCAAGTTATGGCAAACTTAACCAATGATATAGGTTCTTTAGATAAACTGCATCTATCACTCAATTATTATAATGGATTTGATAATACGATTACGCCAGGGATTGGTGTCCCCTACTTGTTTGAACTGGAACATAAAAATATTTATCATGAAACAAACGTATTAGAGTCAGGGCTCAGGTATTTACATGTCTTTTCACAGGCGGCACTGTTTGAATTGAATGTTCGGTATCTATATACAGATGAACAAGACCATATTGCGACGCGTGAACCTGGTGTATATCTCATTAAAAATGCGAATAGCTATATAACTAAATATTCAGCTCCCGGGGGATTGAGTAATAATATTTTTGCAAGGAATCGTGGAGGAAGTACCACCAAAACATTCAGCCTGTCTGGTTTTTTAACCCACCAAATAAATAATAGTATTCTGTCAAAGTTGGGCTGGCAGTACTACCTGTATGATTTAAATGTTAATAGGGAACAGGCTATTGATAGCCCCGGCAGTGTATCCATATTTAAATTTAACGGGAATCCGTTCGAAGGTGCGCTATACGCTCAGAATAAACTGGAGTTTCAGGGAATGATCGCAAACCTGGGGCTGCGATACGATATTTACGATTTTGACAATGATTATTATTCTGATATATTTTCTCCTCTTCGTAATCCAGAGTATAATCCTGACCCATCAATACCATACAGTGAGCGAGAGCCATACTATGATATGGATAAAGCATTGCAAACAAAATCAAAAACTTTTACAAGCTTACAGCCGCGTATTGGTTTAGCATACCCTGTATCTGAAAAAACGGTCGTACATGTCAATTATGGGACCTTTACCCAGCGTCCAGACTTTACAAAAATATATGATAATTACATTACAACAAGTCTCGGCGATGAAACTGAATCCTTTACAGTAAGTCGATTAGGAAACCCAAGATTACGTCCGGAAAAAACAACAGCCTATGATCTTGGTTTTGTACAATATATTACAAGGCTTAGCTCAGTCCTGGAAGTCAGTGCCTATTACAAGGATGTAAAAGATCTTGTGCAACATGTTTACTACGAGGATGAAAAAGGGAATCTCTACGAAACGTTTGCCAATCGCGAGTATGCTGATATTAAAGGGTTCCATACAAACTTTGAAAAGCGGCATGGGGATTTCACGGTAATTATGCGCTATAATTTTCAAGTTGCTACAGGTAAGAGCGCTACCCCTTTTGATGCAGATATCAAATTTATAGAAAAACCGGATGAAGGTGAGCTTCCGGTTGAGTTACCAGATCCAGAAGATGAATACCTCAATTTTGATCGAACCCATCGATTTGTATCCAATTTCAGCTATAGAACAGGAAGAGACAGTGGCCCCATAATTTATAAGGATTTTCGGCCCTTGTCTGATTGGGCACTTAGTTTGAGATATTCTTTACAAAGTGGGCGTCCGTACACATATGATGATGGCGGTCTAGGTGTCAAGTTCAACAAGCGTACACCTGTTTTTCATAATGTTAAACTTAGAGTGCAAAAAATGCTGCGGTTAAAACAAACGAGTTTGTCAGTTTATATGGAAGTTTATAACCTATTGAACCAGAGGGATTATGCCTATACATTGTTTAATGACGCAAATGCTGTGGCACGGTGGGAGACATATTATGACGATGACCAAACAAATGATGTTGGAGATCCGATGCTTTTCGATGACTGGGACCCATTACTATATCGACAAGAACTAATCTTTTTAAAAAATACACCAAGATACTTCAGGCTGGGCCTGATAATAAACTGATGATAAGACTGTATGAAGTAATAACCGCCTGTTTACATCTTGTGTTTGAGAGCACATTAGTAATTGTTTTGTTGATTTCAGCACTGATTTGGAGTAGTTGCGAGGATGGATTAATTGAAAACAATGAAGGCGACCTGGCCGTTTTGCAGGACATTATTGACCTGAACAATCTGCAGTCAAGGGAGCCTATGCTGGTTGATTTGAATGGTAATGGTGAGATGGATGGATCTGAGCCATTTGATGACTTAAACGGGAATGGCATTTGGGACACTGCTGAACCATTTGATGACTTAAATGATAATGGTATTCGTGATGAGGGAGAGAATTTTTTTGATCTGAACGGAGATGGTATGTATAATGTGGGAGAACCATTTTCTGATGATAATGATAATGGTGTCTGGGATGATGTGGAGCCATTTGATGATCTGAATGGGAATGGCATCTGGGATTTGGGTGAAGATTATTATGATTGGGGGCTGGATGGCGTTAGCTCTACAGGTGACTATGGGGAAGACAATGGTATATGGGACCAGGAAACCTATATTGATTATGATGCTGATGGAGTTAGAAATATTCCATTAGTGATCGAACCTCTGGGCCTGGGCATTCAGCACTGGCGTGGTAGCCGCCTGGTATATCTCTGGCTGTCTAATCCTCGCGTATCAAAGCTTCCGGGATCAATCGATGCCTTAGAAGAGCTTGAAGAATTACACATTATAAATACATACTTGGATTCACTTCCATCTGAGATCGGGAATCTGTTTAAATTAAGTGAGCTTCAGTTAGAGTATACTAGGCTTGCACAATTGCCTGAGTCGATTGCCAATCTTTCAGGGCTTCAGGTTCTTCAAGTTCAGCACAGTTTTTTAGATCAGGTTCCATCTTTTATTAATGAACTTGTTGGGCTCAAAGAATTAAGGTTAAAAGGAAATACTATTACAGGCATTGATAATCTTAACTGTGCTTTGATCGAACAGTTGGACGTGTTATCTATTCAGGAAAATTCAATTTGTCCAATGCCTGAAAGCTTGTCTGATGTAAATGGAAATGGGATCTGGGATCCGGCAGAGGAGAACATTCAGGATGTAAATAATGATATGGACTCGGTTGATGTTTTGTTTGAGTTTTTTGATGCAGACACAAATGGGGTCTGGAGTGAAGCCGTAGATTCATTGCTAATTGATTATAATGGCGATGGCGATTCTTTGGATGTTATTTTTGAATTTAATGATTCAAATAATAATGGGGTTTGGGATCCTGCTGAGGAATTTTCAGATTTTGGATTAGATGGTATCACAGACACCGGCGACGAAGGTGAAGGTAATAATGTGTGGGATTTCTGGGATTATCCAGAGTGTCTTGCTGTGTTTATTGCAGATCAGGAATGCACCCAATGATGAATGCAAAGAATTCAGTTAAAAGCGTATTTATACTGCTGATAATCACCCAATCGTTGCTGGCCCAGCGTGAATATATCATCCATGATCGGGGTATGCTCCACGAATCAGTGTTCAATAATGGTATTTTGTCCCAGCCCCTGAAAAATAACGGAATAGAATGGTCGGCCCAGCCGATGTTTGAATGGCCGGGCAGGTCAAAAACGATTGTGGCAGGTGTTGAATACGACGGTCAGCATAATTCCCTCGGCGGCGGTATTCATATTGCCGTCAATTATCCCGGTAGTCTAGAATATAAAAATAGAAAGTTCGCCTTCTGCGGTATGATTGGCAGCGGAGGACCCGAGACCAGCGTTGGGGTCTGGACCTTTCCAATCAGCTTTTATGAAATACAGAACTATCC
>Ga0208639_1001698_pt1 | contig 14083 bp, 14 predicted proteins | sample ETNtaG_33_FD_185772 | JGI IMG/M metagenome (GOLD analysis project Ga0208639, IMG submission 185772) | Marine microbial and viral communities from oxygen minimum zone, Eastern Pacific Ocean - ETNP201310SV76 (SPAdes) (version 2) | ecosystem: Environmental > Aquatic > Marine > Oceanic ...
TTAGAATTTAATACTTCAATAAATCCAGAAATTGAAATTCAGAACAATATAATGAAACAAGAGATCCTGAAATTTATTAATTCATTTAAGTGGTCATTTATTCCAAAATAATCTTCTTTTCTACAGTTCCATCATTATAAATGTAAAATAGGGAAGTATTTTTTATTTCATTTACTTCTCTACCTAAAATATCCACAATCTTTACAATTTCTTTTTCAATATTTGTTATGTTTTCTACATCAACAGAATTTCCGCAAATCTGCTGTGTAATCAATTCAGGTCTGTATTGGTTTATTGCAGAAAGCATTCTAGTTTTTTGGCCTACTGTAAATAGATTCATGCAAGCATCATTAGTGTAGTCCATATAATTCATAAACATATCTCCATTTGGGTTTGACGTGCTACAGCTATTAGGATCTTCTGGAAAAGCAGGGCATCCATAATTCTCCCATTCCTGAGTTGGAGTATCGTTTACTTGATCACTTCCACATGAAGACCAACCAGAACCCCATGTATGTTCCAGATTTAACCAATGACCAATTTCATGTGTGGTAGTTCTTCCTTTATGATATGGAGATTGTACAGTACCAATAGTTCCAAAATAATTAAAACCAATAACTACTCCATCACCAGGGTCATTCCATCCAGATGGAACTGTTGAATATCCAAGTAAGTTATCTAATTTACATACCCAGATGTTTAAATAATCATCACTTGGCCAAGGGTTTGCTCCTCCAGTTGATGTAGATTTAACAGGATCATTATTCATTCCAAAAGAATTTACTGTAGTTTGAGTTCTTGTGATGCCATTTGTTGCAGCACCATTTGGATCAATTGTTGCCATACAAAATTCTATTTCACAATCTGATGCTATCGATTGCCATACTGATGGAGTATTTATTACATCAACATTAGTCCTTCTAAAATCTTTATTTAACACATCAATCTGAGACAGTATCTGTGCATCCGAAATATTTTGTAATGAACTTTTCCAAACTACATGTACTACTACTGGAATTGTTATGATACTTTTTAAAGAATGATTAGGGTTATTTTCTATCCACTTTTCGGTTTCATTATTTACTTTTTGTTTTGCTATTGCAAAATTTTTATTATTTTCTGATACTTGATGAGTTCTTTCAGTTGTACCGCATCTTTGTTGTGAAAAGCTGTTTACAGAGAATATTACTAGTAGAGATAATAGAATTTTCTTCATTTCATTTGTCTTAATATAATGCAAATATAGCTCAGTTTATATAATTAACAACTATCATCTATTTATTATCTTATTTATTCAGAAAAATTTTGTTGTTTTCGCTCCTTGTTTTGCAGATTTTATTAGTTTTGCAGTCCAAATTAAAAAAATAATTAATAATGTACGCAATAGTTGAGATAGCAGGGCAACAATTCAAAGTTGAACAAGATCAACAGATATTTGTACACAGATTAGAAGTAAAAGAAGGTTCAAAAGTAGATTTTGAGAAAGTTCTTTTAGTTGATAATAGTGGAAAAGTAAATGTTGGCGCCCCAGTTATAAAAGGAGCCAAAGTGACGGCCAAAGTACTAGATCACCTAAAAGGTGACAAAGTAATTGTATTCAAGAAGAAAAGAAGAAAAGGATACCAAGTAAAAAATGGTCACAGACAATATTTAACAAAGCTTGAAATTTTAAAGATTGATGAAAAAGCAGCTGATAAAAAAGCTCCTGTAAAAAAATCAGAAACTAAAGCGAAACCAAAAGCTGCAGTTAAAAAAGCTCCAGCAAAAAAGAAAACAACCACTAAAAAGGTTGCAGTTAAAAAAGCTCCAGCAAAAAAGAAAACAATCACTAAAAAGGTTGCAGCTAAAAAAGCTGAGTAATTTTTAATTTAAAACTATAATACAATGGCACATAAGAAAGGAGCTGGTAGTTCTAAAAACGGAAGAGAATCAGAAAGTAAACGATTAGGTGTAAAAATATTTGGAGGTCAGCAAATTATTGCTGGTAATATAATTGTTCGCCAAAGAGGAACCAAACACAACCCAGGTAATAATGTAGGTATAGGGAAAGATCACACTTTATTTGCGCTTACTAATGGTATCGTAAAATTTACTAAAAAGAGAAAAAACAGATCATATGTATCTGTTGTAACTGAGTAATTCAGTTCTCAGATAATAATACTAAAAAAACTCTTGAGAAATCAAGAGTTTTTTTGTTTACTTTTGTATTGTAAAATAAAAAACAGAAAATGCTACAGATTAATTTTTTAAGAGACAACAAACAAGAAGTTATTGAAAGACTAAAGGTAAAAAACTTTGACGCTTCTTTAATAATTGATGAAGTCATTACTCTTGATGATAATAGAAAATCTACACAACAGCAATCAGATGAATTACTTTCAAGAGCAAATTTAATAGCAAAAGAGATTGCAATACTATTTAAAGAAGGAAAGGGCATACAGGCAAACTCACTTAAAGAAGAATCTGCAACTATTAAAGAAAAAACAAAAAAATTACAAGCTGCTCTTTCTGATGTTGAGAATCAAATTTGGGAAAAGTTAGTTCAAATTCCTAACATTCCACATTCTTCTGTTCCCAAAGGGAAATCGGATACAGATAATGAAACAATAAAAAAAGTAGGAGAGATTCCACAACTACCAGATAGTAAAAAGCCACATTGGGATTTATGTTCTCATCACAAACTTATTGATTTTGAACTTGGTAATAAAATTACAGGAGCAGGTTTCCCTGTTTACACAAACAAAGGAGCTAAATTACAAAGAGCATTAATTACTTATTTTCTTGATAAAAATACAGATGCTGGATATGAAGAATTTCAACCCCCTTACATGGTAAATGAAGATTCTGCTTTTGGAACCGGACAACTTCCTGATAAAGAAGGACAAATGTATCATGTTACTGGAGATAATTTGTATTTAATACCCACAGCAGAGGTTCCTGTAACCAATTTCTTTAGAGATGAAATTATAAAAAGAGAAGATTTTCCTGTTAAATGCACTGCTTATACTCCGTGTTTCAGAAGAGAGGCAGGTTCTTACGGGAAAGATGTGAGGGGATTAAATAGATTACACCAATTTGATAAAGTAGAAATTGTACAAGTTCAACATCCTAAAGATTCTTATGACACTTTAGATATTATGGTAAATCATGTAGCTTCTATTTTAGAGGAGTTAGAACTTCCGTACAGAATACTAAGGTTGTGCGGTGGAGATTTGAGTTTTACTTCCTCTTTAACTTATGATTTTGAAGTTTATTCTGCAGGTCAAGATAGATGGTTGGAAGTAAGTTCGGTATCTAATTTTGAGAGTTACCAATCAAATAGGTTAAAACTTAGATATAAAGATGAAAATGGTAAAACTCAATTGTGTCATACGTTAAACGGGAGCGCTTTGGCATTACCAAGAATTTTTGCAGCTTTGATAGAAAATAATCAAACAGATAATGGAATCAAGATACCTAAAGTTCTACATAAATACACTCGTTTTGATATTATCGAATAGATGAGATTAACTTTTGTATTACTATTTTGTGTGTCGTTTGCTTTTTCACAAACAAACGATTCACAGTTAGCGTATCAATACTATCAATCTGCAGAATACGAAAAAGCAATAGAAATTTACGAGAACTTATCAAAAGGAAGTAACTTTTCTCAGTATTATAGTCCTTATTTTCAGTGTTTGGTATTATCAGATAATTTGCCAGAGGCAAAAAAATTGGTTCAGAAAATGATTAGAAAGAATTCACGTTCTCTGAATTTTCATGTGGACCTATATATGGTTTATATAAAACTAGAGGAAAAAATAAATGCGCAAAAAACGAAAGATAAAATTCATTCGGAACTTGAGAAGAAACAAAATCAGATAGTAAGTGTTGCAAATACTTTTATAAAATATAGTTTTTATCAGGAGGCATTAGATTGTTACTATCTAGTAGAACAATTTAATAAAGATAGAAATCTAAATTATAATATTCAAAAAGCTCAATTGTATCAATATCTTAATAAAGATGAGTTAATGGTAGAGGAATATCTTTCTTATTTGCAAAATAATCCATCTCAAAAGATTACGATTGTAAATTATTTACAACGATACCTAGACAATAATGGGATGGATAATAATAGTAATTATGGTTTTGTGAAAAATGGACTTTTGCAATATAGTCAAAATGAGAAAGACACTTATCTGTTTTCTGAATTACTCATCTGGCTTTTTATGAATCATAACGAATTTAATTTAGCATATCTGCAAGCAAAAGCTCTGGATATTAGATTAAATGAAGACGGAGAACGATTATATGATTTAGCAGAAACCTTCTTGGATAATCAATATTTTGATTTGGCAATAAAGTGTTACAAATATATTATTACAAAAGATGATGATAGTTATTATTTTATAGATGCGCATATAAATATGTTATTTGCTTTAGGACAAAAAGAGGATGTTGATCTGAATGAAATAGATGATTTATACAAAAAAACAATTAATGAATTAGGAGAGAGTTATTCTACAATCTTGCTCTTAAATAATTATGCTTATTTTAAGGCATTTTCATTAAATGATTTAAAATCTGCTCAAGAAATTTTGGAAAGAAGTATGGATCTATCTAATATTAGCAAATCTGATTTGGCTGAATGCAAGTTAGTTTATGCAGACGTTATGTTGCTTTCCGGAAATATCTGGACATCCTTACTTTATTATTCGCAAGTAGAAAAAGATTTTAAAGAAAACCCATTAGGACATGAAGCGAAACTAAGAAGATCTAAAATATCGTATTATCAAGGAGATTTTGAATGGGCACAATCTCAGTTAGATGTTCTAAAATCTTCTACATCTAAGCTTATATCAAATGATGCAATGGATCTTTCTTTGCTAATCACGGATAATCTGAATCTAGATACTTCTGCAGTTCCTATGGAAATATATGCTCGTGCTGACTTACTCTTTTATCAGAATAGATTTGAGGAGTCTATAACTACATTAGATTCCATCTTAATTACTTATAGCGGACATACTTTAGTTGATGAAATTTATTTCAGGAAATTTGAGATTTACACAAAACTAAAAGAAACTGAAAAATCAGTTGAGATGTTAGAAACTATTGTTAATCATTATTCATTTGATATCCTTTATGATGACGCACTTTTCAATTTAGCAAATATTTATGAAAAAAAAATTGAGAATATTGAAAAAGCTTCTCAATATTATGAAAAGATATTATTAGAATGTAGCGGTAGTATTTACATATCAGAATCAAGAAAGAAATATAGAAAACTTAGAGGAGATGACTTATGATAATTTATAATGTTACATGTAATGTGGAACACTCCATTTCTGAAGAATGGAAAATATGGATGAAAGAGGTTCATATCCCAGAAGTTTTGAAGTGTGGGATTTTTATATCAGCAAAGATGAATAAGGTAGTTTCAGGAAAGGATGATGGAGACACTTTTGCAATACAGTATAAATGCAATAGCATGAAAGACCTACATCATTATGAGATGAAATTTGCTATAGATCTACAAAAGAAACATATCGATAGGTATGGAGATAAAGTTGTTACTTTTCGCACAATGTTAGAGGAATTGGATAAATTTGAGAAATAAAAAAGGGAAGTTGGTAAACAAGTATTAAACCAACTCCCCTCAAAAAACCCACTTATTAAAAAACGAAAACAAGTGAAGATCTTAATATCTTTATTGCATTAGAGCTATATTTAAAAAATATACAACTACAATAAAAGCTAAGATTATTAAATATAAGGAACCAGATGTTCTTTCTCCATTTCCCATATTATAAGTTTCTTTCAATTTTATTTTGGAAAATTGCTGTAGAAAATCCTAATAATATTATTGATTTTATTTTCATGACACAAACTTAATTAGTTAATTTACATGAAAACGTACGTACTAATACGGATATTGCAATTATGTTAAAAACTTTCTATATCTATGAATATCATTAGTGTAATTATAAAAATATGATGTTCTCTCAATTCTTATCTAATATAAAAAAAAGAAACAATGGAAAGTAAAAGGTGGAATTTATTGTAGAAATGGATTGGAGAATTTCTCTTTCCCAATTGTAGTGGATGGTCCATGACCACAAAAAACTTCAGTGTCATCTTGCAAGCAAAGAAGTTTTGTTTTAATACTATTAATTAAAGTGTCATAATCTCCTCCAGGTAAATCTGTTCTGCCAATACTTCCATTAAACAAAACATCTCCTGCGATAATAAGATTTTCCTCTGTGTTTAACAAACAGATATGGCCAGGAGAGTGACCTGGGGTAAATAAGATATTTAGTTTACTGTTTCCAAATTCTAAAACTTCTCCTTCTTCTAAGAAATATTTTGGGTAAGGACTTCCTTTATATTCTGTGAATCCATATGTTCTTGCAATTTCTCCGGCATTCTCAATTAAGGGTATATCTTCTTTATGTATATATAAATCTATATTCCATTCTTCAGAGACAAACTTATTTCCTAAAATATGGTCAATGTGGCAATGAGTATTTATAAGTTTTACGGGGTTCAGGTTATTTGATTCAATAAAATTTCTTAAATATTCTTTTTCATTTTCTTCATAACAACCAGGGTCAATAATTATACACTCTCTAGTTTTATCCCATAAAATAAAGGTGTTTTCCTGAAAAGGATTAAAAGTAATCTGACTAATTTCCATATTGATTAATCTCAAAAAATTTAAGTAATTAATTTCCTACTTCTGATATAAATTGAATACGTGCGATCCTGAGTTCTTCATCAGAATAGTCGTCTTCCAAGAACTCTCCCCTTGCTTCTTCTAAAGAGAAATGTTCAGATTCTTTAAAGAAATCGGAGAGTTCTTCTTGTTCGTAATCGTCTATCATATTATCAAGCATATATTGTAAGTTTAGTTTTGTGCCAGATTCTACAATAGTCTCAATTTCTTTAATTAACTCATCTGAAGAAAGTCCTTTAGCTTTAGCAATATCTTCAATAGATAGTTTTTTATCCAAACTTTGTATAATATATACTTTATTTGACGATTTTTTTACAATTGTTTTTACTACTAAATCTGTAGGTCTTTCAATGTTATTGTCTTTTACATATTTTTCTATTAGAGAGATAAATGGCTCTCCAAATTTATTTGCTTTTCCTAATCCAACGCCCTGAATTTGAGACATTTCATCAATTGTAATAGGGTAATTATTTGCCATATCTAATAATGAAGATTCCTGAAAAATAATAGCGGGTGGTAATCCATGTTCTTTTGCTACTTTTTTCCTAAGCTGTTTTAACATGCTGAAAATAATATCGTCCATTGCAGCTCCTTTTTGTGAAGTAGATGAACTGCCAGTAGATTTAGAATAGTCATGATCTTCAGTTATGGTAAAAGAATATGGATTTTTAAGGAATTTTCTTCCTTCATCTGTGAGTTTTATTACTCCATAAGATTCAATCTCTTTTGTAATAATCTCTTTAACATATGTTTGTCGGATTACAGCATGCCAGAACTCAATACTTTTATCCTTTCCTGAACCAAAAACTTCAGAAATTATTCCTAGATGTTGATTTATTAAGCTATTTGCTTCACCAAACATAATTTTAGCAAGTTCTTTTGCTTTAAATGTTTCTTTACTAACCTCAATCGCTTTTAATAATTTTAAAACAAATTCTTTACCTTCAAATGTTGGTTTCGGATTTTTACAATTATCGCACATATTACCACAATCCTCTGAATCAAATTCTTCTCCAAAATAATGCAGTAAATATTTTCTTCTGCACATTGCTGTTTCCGCAAAAGAAATTGTTTCCATAATAAGTTGTCTTCCAATTTCTTGCTCACTTACAGGTTTCCCGCTTAAGAATTTCTCTAGTTTCTCAATATCTTTATAACTGTAAAATGTAACTAATATTCCTTCTCCATCATCTCTACCCGCTCTTCCAGTTTCCTGATAATATCCTTCTAAGCTTTTAGGAATATCATGATGAATAACATATCTGATATCAGGCTTGTCAATTCCCATTCCGAAAGCAATTGTCGCAACAATTACATCACAATCATCCATAATAAATGCATCCTGATTTAAAACTCTTGTCTTTTGGTCAAGCCCCGCATGATAAGGTAGAGCGTTTATTCCATTTACCTGAAGAGTTTCAGCAATTTCCTCAACTTTTTTTCTGCTAAGACAATATACTATTCCAGATTTATTAGGATGTTCTCGAATAAATTTAATCATTTCTTTTTCAACATCATGTTTTGGTCTGATGTCATAAAAAAGATTTTTCCGATTAAAAGAATCTAAAAATAACGTTGAATCCAAGCATTTAAGATTTTTCATAATATCATGACGAACTTTTGGAGTAGCTGTTGCGGTCAATGCGATAATTGGTTTTCTTCCAATATTCTCAATTATCTCCCTTATTCTACGGTATTCTGGTCTAAAATCATGACCCCATTCAGAGATACAATGAGCTTCGTCAATAGCGAAAAAAGAAATTTTCACAGATCTAAAAAATTCGATATATTCTTCTTTTGTTAAAGACTCGGGAGCAACGTACAACATCTTTGTGTATCCAGATTTAATATCATCCATTACAATATTTATTTGATTTTTTGTTAAAGATGAATTAAGTACATGAGCAATACTTTCTTTGGAGTTAAAAGTCCTGATAGCATCTACTTGGTTCTTCATTAGAGCAATTAATGGAGAAATAATAATTGCAACACCATCAGAAATGAGTGCAGGTAGTTGATAACACATAGATTTTCCTCCCCCAGTTGGCATAATTACCATGCTGTCATTACCTTTTAATAGATTCTGTATTATTTGTTCTTGTTTACCTTTAAAACTGTTGAAACCAAAGATGTCTTTTAGGTTTTTATGTAATGTTTCTGAAGAAATACTCATCTTTATATATTAATACATCTAAATATTTTACTTTTGTATCGAATTTCAAAACGAATATACGCATAAATCTAATGCTAAATAAGAAAAATATTTTAATAATTGCTAAAGCTGTTATTTCTACAGAAACGGATGCTATTTCTCAGTTACAGAATAGATTAACTGATGATTTCTCTCAGGCAATTGAACTTATTTTATCATCAGAGGGGAGATTAATAGTTGCTGGAGTAGGAAAAAGCGCGAATATTGCTAATAAAATGGTGGCTACCTTTAATTCTACAGGGCAACCTTCTGTTTTTCTTCACGCCTCTGATGCTATGCATGGAGATTTAGGAAATATACAAAAAAATGATGTCGTAATTTGTATTTCGAAAAGTGGAAATACAGAAGAAATTAAAATGTTAGTTCCTTTTGTAAAAAATTTAGGTAATAAAATCATTTCAATTTGTGGAACTAAAGATTCGTATTTAGCAAAAGAATCAGATTTATTTATTGATAGTACAGTAGAAAAGGAAGCTTGTCCTAATAATTTAGCTCCAACCTCTTCTACTACAGCTCAGATAGTACTCGGTGATGCTATGGCGGTTTGTTTGTTAGAATTAAGAAATTTCTCGGATTCTGATTTTGCTCGTTTTCATCCTGGAGGAACTTTAGGAAAGCGTCTTTACCTAAAAGTTTCAGATATTATATCAGAACAATCAAAAGCAATTGTTTCTCCACAGGATACAATAAACTCTGTAATTGTGGAAATTTCTAACAAAAGATTAGGATCAACTGCAGTTATTGATAATGGAAGATTAATAGGAATTATTACGGATGGTGATTTACGTAGGATGTTAGAAAACAACTCTGATATTTCTTCTTTAAAAGCTTCAGATATTATGTGTTCTACTCCAAAAAAAATTACTTCAGATAAATTAGCCTCTTACGCATTAACTATCTTGGAACAAAATAATATTAGTCAGCTGGTAGTTGTGGATGATGAAAAATATATTGGAATTATTCATATCCATGATATATTAAAAGAAGGAATATAAAGAAATGTCTGAAGAAAAAGAAATGTCTTTTTTAGATCATCTGGAGGTCCTCAGATGGCATTTAGTGAGATCAGTAGCTGCAATAATATTATTTGCTGTTTTAGCATTTATTTATAAAGATTTTCTTTTTGACAAGGTATTATTAGCTCCTAAGAATCCTGACTTTCCTACATACACTTTCTTTTGTAATTTATCTGATTGGATGGGAATGGGTGATTTATTATGTTTTGGGAATCATGATTGGAAGTTACATAGTTTTACAATGGCTGGTCAATTCTCATCACACATTATTACTTCACTTTTTGCCGGATTAGTAATAGCTTTTCCTTATGTGTTTTGGGAACTTTGGAGATTTATTAAACCAGCACTTTATAAAAAAGAATCTAAAGTTACAAGAGGTGTTGTGTTTTTTACTTCTATTTTATTTTCAGTTGGAGTACTATTCGGATATTATTTAGTTGCACCTTTATCAATTAACTTCTTGGGTTCTTATCAGGTGAGTTCTCATGTTTCAAATACCATAGGATTGAGTTCATTTGTTTCAACAGTTACTACAATTAGTTTTGCGAATGGATTAATTTTTGAATTACCAATGCTGGTATATTTCCTTACAAAGATAGGTTTACTTACTCCATATTTTATGAGAAAGTACAGAAAACACGCAATTGTACTGACCCTAATTCTATCAGCAATTATCACGCCTCCTGATATAACAAGTCAAATCTTAGTATCTTTACCTATTATTATTTTATATGAGATCAGTATTAAAATTTCAAAAAGGGTACTTAAAAAACAGAATAAATAATGAAGCTAAGATCTGAAAATATTGTAAAAATTTATGGAGGCAAAGAAGTTGTAAAAGCAGTCTCTATTGAGGTAAACAAAGGAGAAATTGTTGGATTGTTAGGTCCGAATGGAGCTGGAAAAACAACTTCATTTTATATGATTGTTGGTTTGATTAAACCGAATTCTGGCAAAGTATTTCTTGATGGGGATGATATTTCAAACTTGCCAATGTATAAAAGAGCACAGTTGGGTATTGGTTATTTAGCTCAAGAGGCATCTATATTTCGAAAAATGACAGTGGAAGACAATTTGCTTTCTGTTTTAGAAATGACTAATTTAAGTAAATCAGAACAGAAACAAAAATGTGAGGATTTGTTAAATGAATTTGGATTAGAAGAAATACGAAAAAATATTGGAGGATTACTTTCTGGAGGAGAGAGAAGAAGAACAGAAATTGCTAGATGTTTAGCAACTGATCCTAGCTTCATTTTATTAGATGAGCCTTTTGCAGGAGTTGATCCTATTGCAGTAGAAGATATTCAGGGCATAGTTTCAAAGCTAAAAGAAAAGAACATAGGAATACTAATTACCGACCATAATGTTCATGAAACATTATCTATTACTGATAGAGCATATCTTTTATATGAAGGACAGATTTTAAAATCTGGAACTTCAGAAGAACTTGTTTCTGATGAAGAGGTAAGAAAATTATATCTAGGAAGAAATTTCGAACTTAGGTAAATTATACTTCTTCTAAAGTAAATTCAAAGGATTCCATAATCTGATTTGCTAGTAATTTCGTACAAGACTCCGTCACTTTGTTGTTTGCAATATCTTTGTTTTCGGCATCAATTTCCAAAGTAATATGTTTCCCAATTCTCACATTTGTTATTTCTGAAAGTCCAACATTCCCCATACTTGCAGTTACTGCTTTTCCTTGTGGGTCTAATAATGCTTTTAATGGCATAATGTCTATTTCGGCTTTAAATTTCATTTGGTTAGGTTATTTATGATTGATAAAAAGATGTACAAAATTACAATAAATGGAATTGCTGCAAACTCAAATATGAATAATAATATTACACAACTTATTAAGAATATTATTCGGATGATATTTTCTTTATTTCTCCAATTTTCTTCTTTTTTTACTTTTAATGAGAATAAAGAAAGTTTAGATATTAAAAGTATTGAAAGAATAACAGATATTCCTATAAAAAACTTACTATCAGTAAATTGAATGTTGTGATATTCTGAAATGATTGGTAAAGAAGCAATAAATATTGCTGCAGCTGGAGTTGGTAATCCAATAAAAGAAGATGTTTGTTTGGTGTCAATATTGAATCTTGCTAATCGGATTGCAGAAAAGAGAGTGATTATAAATCCAATATAAGGTATATATGAATTTCTGTCAATGTCTTCAATCATTTGGAAGATAATAATTCCAGGAGCAACTCCAAAAGTCACCATATCTGCCATGCTATCTAACTGTTTCCCTATTTCGGAAGTAACTTTTAATAATCTAGCAGATAATCCATCAAAGAAATCAAGTATTGCTCCAAAGAAAATAAAAGTTCCAGCAAAGTGTAAATTATTTTCAAAGGAAAAAACTATTGCAACTAATCCGCAAAGTAAATTTCCTAGAGTTATAAGGTTTGGGATGTTTCTTTTAATTGAATTCATGAAATTGCAATAATGTGCTAATTTTTGTGTTATTTTGAAATACAAATATACAACATTGAATTATAAACTAAAATTTCTATTTTTCTTTTTTGTTTTCCTTGCTTTTAATGGGGAATCCCAAACAAAATATAGTAATGAGTTTTTACAAATTGGAGCAGGTGCTCGTTCTTTAAGTTTGTCAAAGTCAGTAGTTGCTTCTTCTGCGAATTCATCTTCTATTTACTGGAATCCATCTTCATTAGTTGATTTATCTGAAACAGAAATGGAGCTTATGCATGCTTCTTATTTTGCAGGAATTGCAAATTTTGATCAGTTTTCTTATGCGAGAAAAGTAAATGAAACTGATGCAGTGGGTGTAATGTTATTGCGTTTTGGGGTAGATGATATTATGAATACTGCAAACTTAATTGATAATGAAGGAAATGTTGATTATAACAGAATTGAACTTTTTTCAGCTGCCGATTATGCTTTTTTATTCTCTTACGCAAAGAAAGATTTATATAAAGGTTTTGATGTTGGTGGAAACATGAAAATTATATATCGACAGATTGGTGATTTTGCTACTTCTTGGGGATTTGGATTTGATATTTCTACACAAAAAGAATTTGGCAAATGGAAATTTGGAGCTATTAGTCGTGACGCTACTACTACTTTTAATTCTTGGATGTTTAATATGGAAAATTTTGAGGAAGTGTATTTGCAAACTAGCAATGAACTTCCCGAAAATTCATCTGAAATTACCCTTCCTTCATTACAAACAGGACTTTCTAGAGGATATAATATAAATGAGAAGTTTTCAGCTCATTCTGAATTGGACTTAGATGTTCATTTTGATGGAGAGAGAAATACTTTGTGGAGTAATTCTACATTAAGTATAAATCCACATTTCGGAACGGAAATCCGATTTAAGGATTTGATTGCTTTTCGTTTTGGAATAGGAGATTTTAGTAGAGAAATTGATTTTCAGAATGAAGAATATATTTCAGTTCAACCAAATATTGGTTTAGGATTTCATTTTGAAAACATTCGTATTGATTATGCACTTACTAATTTAGGAGATCAATCTGCCGGATTATATTCCAATTTATTTTCGTTAAGATATACTTTAAAATAAGATGAAGAAATTATTATTTCTCTCCATTTTAAGTGGACTACTGTTAAGTTTCTCGTGGCCAGAAATCGGAGTTTTTCCTTTGATATTTGTTGCCTTCATTCCTCTTTTATTTGTAGAAAAATACATTTCAGATTTTGGAGGAAAATCTTCCTGGAAAATTTTCGGATATTCTTTTATCACTTTCTTTATTTTTAATATCACAACTACCTATTGGGTGTGGCATGCTACAGCTGGAGGATCTATAACTGCTTTTATTATAAATTCTTTGTTGATGAGCTTGGCTTTTATTCTTTTTCATAAAGTAAAAAGAGTATTAGGTGATAAAAGGGGATATTTCGCTTTAATTTTCTTTTGGATAAGTATTGAATACTTGCATCTGCATTGGGAACTTGCTTGGCCTTGGCTCACTTTAGGAAATGTATTTGCAACCACGCCAGAAATAATTCAATGGTATGAATTTACCGGTATTTTAGGAGGTTCTATGTGGGTATTAGTTATAAATATCTTTCTCTTTATTTGGTGGGATTCAGATAGAATTAAGAAGAAACTTATTCTTCCATTTACAATTGTTTTAATTC
>Ga0208639_1001699_pt1 | contig 14080 bp, 13 predicted proteins | sample ETNtaG_33_FD_185772 | JGI IMG/M metagenome (GOLD analysis project Ga0208639, IMG submission 185772) | Marine microbial and viral communities from oxygen minimum zone, Eastern Pacific Ocean - ETNP201310SV76 (SPAdes) (version 2) | ecosystem: Environmental > Aquatic > Marine > Oceanic ...
CAGGTCGTGGGTTCGATTCCCACCGATGGCTCCATTATTGGACATAATAGGCTCTATGGCCCTTAGCCCATTTTGAAATATTAATACATTCTACAATATCAAATTTTGATTTCAAATTATCATTGTATTGCTGAATAATATAATTATCATCACCTTTGATTGATTTTGACTTAAGCATAAGAAATCCACATTTAGGTTTAAAATAATCATAATTTCTTATAAAAATATCTAATTGATCACCCTGTGCAATATCTTGATATATTATATTTGGAGAATTAGTATGTGGATGGTAATGTTTTGGGAAATGTGCATCTCCTAGAAATGGGATAATATTGTTTTTTTCTTCAGCTAATAGAAGTAATTCAGCCATTGAAGTTGGTGAAATATCTACACCAATTAATCGACCTTCAGAACAAATATTACTAAGAAAGCGTATTGTATTTCCTTCAGCAGCTCCAAGGTATAAAACAATACTTTTTTTGGTAAATGGCCAATATTTCCCTTTAGCTAACAAATATGCAGATAATTTCGAATGGTAAGGATTCCAAGAAATCCAATTATTTCTTTCTTTAATTTCTAAGAACGATCTTTTTTTCCGAATGCCATCTGGCAATTTCATATTTATACAAGTCCCTGTTTTTCAGCTTCTATAGCTTCATTTATTCCAGGGTCAATAACTCCGGTCCATTTTTCAGCTCCAATAATGTTTGTGGAATCAATGCCTTCTACCCATATTTCTAACCCTTCAAAACTACTTCTATTTCCTTGCGGTACTAGAAATTTATATTTTGCAGATTCAGTAGTCGGTAAACCTACTGACCAAATAACATGGTTTCCTTCTCTTTTCCCAGGCCTCGGTACAGCTTCAGTAATTTCATGACCTGGAACTTCAACTCTTAATTTGAAATTAGCAGATCTTAAACGATAATTAATGATTTCAATTTCGATTTCAATTTGTTCATTCTCAAATTCTATTTTTTCTTCAATCCAAACAACATCCATTATGGCTGCTACTATTTTGTCTAAATTAGGCACCGGCTTACCTACAACACTTGATGTTTTTTCAGCAATAGCTGGTAAAACTTTTTGGACTAAATCAAATTTTTCACTAACTTTAGCTCGTTTCTTTTGTTTCTTAAGGTGCTTTGAAAGTGTTTTAGCATTATTTCGTAACGCTAGTTTAATTTCTTTTTTAATTTCTTTTATGTCTGCAATTGCTTCTTTTGCTTCAGATGTGAAGGGTATATTTGTTGAAGCCACATGAACGAGTATAATAGCAGGACCACTTGGAGTGCCTTTTCCACCTTTTTGGTCAAGTCCATAAAGTCTCCAATTAATACTCTGAATAGCTTTAGTAATAGCGCAACCTCCTGCCTGATAAAGCAAAGGAACTCTATTTGCAAATCTTAGAACTTGTACTGGTTGATCTTTTGGTAGGTTTCCCCCATAAACCATTCCAACTTCAACTAGAAAAGGGGTGCCTGAAAAAACAGATGGAGTTCTGCTAATAGGCAGTGTGTAAAAATCGGGCCTATATTCTTCTAAAACTTGTTTTAATCCTAGTTTTATTAATTTGGGCCCTATAGGTACCAATACTCCACTTGTCGGAGTCCTTATAGATGTAGTTTTGAATGCTTCTATTAACTTCTTAGCTTCAACACGTGTTGTATCTTGAGGTCTGACTACTTTAGCCAATCTTGCTTTTCTCAAAACATCCTTTATACTTTTAGCTCCCATTGATGAGAAATCTTTGCGGAGGAAGTTTCCCATTTGATGTTCTGAACTATGGTGTGCCATACGCATCAACTGTCCCAATTCGACACCATGTGGATGAGGTTTGACACCTTCAGTTGGCAATTCTGGAAGTTCATGACTTCCTCTATCAAATAAGAAATTTTTTCCATCAGGGTTCTTAAAAATTATTTTAGCATGTGGATTTACAATAGCCGTCGATTTGATATATTCTAAAACAGAAGGTCTAGCTTCACGGTATCTTCCCTTTATTGCAAATTCTACTCTAGTCCCATGATATTTTTCAGGATAAATGCCGTCTTCATCAGGTTCTTCAGTATCATTTTTCCAGACAAAATCTTCAGTTCGCTCAATATTGCCTCTATTATTTCGCGTATCAAGCTTCATAGTTATTCGATTTGCTAAATGTTCTTTAGATATCCTTGTACTGATAATTGCAGATCGACCAGTTGTTAACTGGCCATACATTATAGCAGCTGAGATTCCAATGCCCTGTTGTCCACGAGATTGTTTTCCACTTCCAAATCGAGAACCGTACAAAAGTCTTCCAAAAACATTTGGTACATTTTCTTCAACAATTCCAGGTCCATTATCTTCAATTGCAATACTCAATTCATCTTTTCCTAAATTACCAATTTCTATTTTTAATTCAGGTAGAAAACCAGCTTGTTCACATGCATCTAAACTATTGTCTACACCTTCTTTAACTGCTGTAATTAATGAATGTGTAGGATTGTCAAATCCTAAAATATGTCTATTTTGTTCAAAGAATTCTGAAACGGGAATATCTCTTTGTTCTTTTGCAAGTTGGTGAGCTTTAGTTTTATTTTGAGTTCTTTTTTTCCGTTCTTTTTTTTCTTTCTTAGATTTCACAGTTATATCTTTCTTATCGGTATTATCTTTCTTTTCTTTTTCAGGTGTCGTTTTTTCCGTGATTTCTTTTTTATCATTATCTTCTATTTTTTCAACCTCTTTCTGAGGTTCTACAGGAGTATTATCATCAGCTTCGAAATCGAAGGTCATTTGACCCATGTTTAACCGTATAAAAGCCAATAATTAAGCAGTATGCCTGTTCTTAAAGAAAATTTATATTACAAAATTTAGATTTTGGAAGTTGATTCTTAAGCAATTTACCATTCCAATGTCCGCATCCTAAAAATCTTTTATTATTAGTTATCAGAACAAACCCCGGAATTATTGACTTATTATTTAAGGTTAGATCCTCACCTTTACAATATTTAATAGTATTTTTATTATTAATTTCAATATAATTCTTTGATATATATTTTCCGAAAAGTTGAAGAAAATTTGTAGTTGGTTTTGGACTTTTATCAAGTCTGAAAATACAGATACCTTTACTTTCAGGATTTATTCGTTCAAGTTCTAAGTTATTTGAAATATATATTTTGTTTTTTGATCCTGAGTGCCAACTATATCTTTCCCAAATTTTTGGACTCATGCCAAAACGTTCGGAGCAATATTTTTTAACCAATTCTTTTTTCTCTTTCTCCAATTTTTTTAACATTTTTCCATCCTTGCTATGAAAAAAGCATCGGTGTCATTATGATGTGGCCAAATTCTCATACATTTCTCAACTCCAGAATGATATTCTTCATTATTCCATTGGGTAATGCCAGGTTCACTCTTTAGATTTTCAATCTTAATATGTTTCATTTTCATATCATATTCATTCAAAATTTCACTAACAACTTTTTCATTTTCATCTGGAGAAAAGGTACAAGTGGAATAAACAACAGTACTTCCTGAAGGTGCCATTTCACATGCTTTGCTTAATAATTGTTTTTGAAGTTTATTAAATCTAAGATAATCTTTTTCTTTCCAAATTCGAGCAACACTATTTTTTTTACGAATCGTGCCTTCTGAACTACATGGCGCATCAACAAAATATAAATCAGCCTTTGTGTTTGGGAATGATTTAAAATCTCTTAATGTTACCGAAGTATTTGTAACTCCAAGTCTATCAAGATTTCCTCTTAGTGACTTTAATCGGGCGTGCCTAGCATCATTTGCAATAATATGGCCTTTATTGTCCATCATAGCTGCTATTTGAGTTGTTTTAGATCCTGGGGCTGCACAACAATCTATAATATTAATATCCTTGATTAAATCTTTAACTATTAATGGAGGGATCATTGAAGTAAGTTCTTGGATGTAGATATGTCCAACAAAATGTTCTAAACTACTACCTAAATTATTTAGTTTTGTAATATAGGCGTTATCACTCCATCTTACATTTGTTATTTTTGAATCGTATTCTTTTAATTTAGCTATGACTGTTTCTTTTTTCTCTTTTAATGTGTTAATTCTGAAAGATTGTTTTAAAGGAATGTTGATTGATTCTGCAAATTTTTTCTTATCATCAACTAAACAGTTATATTTTTTTATGATTTCATTACGTATTTTTTGATATCTATCCATTCCTAAGCCATTACTATTCTAGCTTTTGGTTTTTTGATTAGAGACATAACATTTCGTGTGTCCACTATCAGATTGGCATATTTTCCAATTAATTCATAATCTATTTTACTATGATCAGTTGTGATTACTACTACATCATATTTCTTAATATTATTTGCAATTAAGTCAATACTTTTTGATTTTCTAAATGTGTTTACAAATGGATCATGATAACTTAACTTTGCTCCTTTATGTTCTAATAAATCTATAATTTTAATTGCCGGAGATTCCCTAATGTCGTCAATGTCTTTTTTGTATGCAAGTCCCATCATAAGTATTTCACTTCCTCGTATGCTTTTTTTATCATCATTCAAAGCTTTGCCAATTCTATGGGCTATATTTTCGGTCATCTTTCGATTAATTTCACCAGCTAATTCAATAAATCTAGCTTCAGTATTGAATTCTTTTGCTTTCCATGAAAGATAAAAAGGATCAATAGGTATGCAATGACCTCCCATTCCAGGTCCTGGATAAAATGGCATGAAACCAAAAGGTTTCGTTTTAGCAGCTTCAACAACTTCCCAAATATTTACCCCCATCCGATCTAAAATCAATTTTAATTCATTAACCATTGCAATATTGACGGCTCTAAATATATTTTCCATAAGTTTTGTAGATTCAGCAGTCTCCAGAGAACTAACCTCTACTGTTTCTGATACGATGGTTTTGTAAAGTTTACTAGTAACTTGCAAACAATTTTTTGTATATCCTCCAATTACTTTAGGTATTTTCGCTACATTAAAATCTTTATTTCCGGGATCTTCTCTTTCTGGAGAATAAGCTAAGAAGAAATCTTTTCCTGCTTTCAAATCAGATTTTTCTAATAATGGCTTTACTATTTCTCTTGTCGTACCAGGATATGTAGTAGATTCAAGAATAATCATTTGCCCTTTAGTAAGATTTTTTGAGATTTTATTTGTTGCACTTTCAACATAAGTCATATCAGGTTGTTCATGTTCATCAAGGGGTGTTGGGACACATATAATAATACAATCCATATTTTTTATTTTGTTAAAATCAGTTGTAGCTTTACCTTTTTTATTAATAAATTTAGACATTAAATCAGATGAAATATGATTCATGATTTGCTTTCCATTATTAATGTCATTTACACGTTTTTTATCTTTATCAAATCCAGTCACTAAGAAACCAGTTTCTACAAATTCTAATCCTAAAGGAATTCCAACATAGCCCATTCCAATAATGCCAATTTTAGCTTTTCTTGCTTCAATTTTGTTAGATAATTCATTAATGAGAGCTTTCATATTATTTAAACTACTATCTAGGGGTATAAATTACGTTATACTTTAAGTATCCAATCAAACGGATCTTCATCATATCCAAATTGTATACCTGTTAACATGTCATATAGTTTTCTTGTAATTTCACCTACGCCTCCGTCTGAAAATATGTGTTCTTTATGATCGTATTTTATTGACCCTATTGGAGAAATTATTGCAGCAGTGCCTGCGCAAAAGACTTCTTCGGCCATCATAACTTCATCAACACTTATTCTTCTTTCTTCAACAGTCATCCCTAATTTTTCTCTAGCTATATGGATTACTGAATCTCGGGTTATGCCTGGAAGAATAGAGCCCGTTAATTCGGGTGTTATAATTTTCCCATCTATTATTGCAAAGAAATTTGCAGCACCTACTTCTTCTACGTATTTTTCTTCCGCAGCATCAAGATAGATTATTTCAGCAAAGCCTTTCTTTTTAGCATTTCCACTTGGTAACATTCCAGGAACATAATTCCCAATTGCCTTTACTCCACCAGTCCCTTTGAGTGGTGCTCTATGATATTGTGTAGAAACTATTAGTTTTATTGGAGCTAACTCTCCTTTAAAATAAGGTCCAACAGGAGAACAATAGACAATAAAAGTGTATTCAGATGATGGCGCCACACCGAGTCCTTCAGCCGAACCAAAAATTATTGGTCTTATGTATAATGCTCCTTTTTCAGTGGGTGGAATATAATCCGAATTATCTCGAACAACTTTTTTCACAGCTTCCATAAAAATATTTTTTGGTATTTCAGGCATAGATAATCGAAGACATCCTTTCGCAGCTCTTTCTGCATTTTTCTCAGGTCTAAATAATAAAATTCGACCACTTTCTGTCTTATAGGCTTTCATTCCTTCAAATAATCCCTGCCCATAATTTAGTACAGTTGCGGCAGGTGATATCGAAATATTCCCATAGGGTACTAATTCTCCAGTTTCCCAATCGTTGTCTTGTCTACACTTAGCAACATACATAGATCGAGTTTCTGTAAACGTAAAAGTCAAGTCATCAAAGTTGATATTGTTTTTTTTCAAGAATTATACTCCATAAATTGCCTTAATTTTTCTTCTAGAATTGGCATATCGTTCAAATCTACAAAAGAGATACAAACGCGCAACCCCTCATGTCTATTTGAGCCGGTAGATTTTAGAGTAATTGTTGAAATACCATATCTCATCAATTCTAACATTAAGTTATCTCCATCATAGTTTGGATAAGACATAGTCAGATAAAATCCATCTCCAACAGTTTCATCCATGTCTTTTTCATAAACTTGTTTGAAACCATATTTTAAGAAAAGTTTTCTAACTACCTTTGCTCTTTCTCCATATGCGCTAGTAATCTTAATAAAATTGAATTTGCCTTCTGTCGATGCTTTTAACATTTTAGCTAAAGCAAATTGAGCTGTATGGCTTGTTCCAGATGTAGTAACATAAAGACCTCCCAAAGCGAAGGCATGTCCGAATCGTTTTCTTCCACAAAAGTCTTCAAGTCCTTCAAATTCCATTTTATTTAGCTTTGGAGAAATAATGGCAAGTCCACATCTTGGTCCTGGAAATGAAAACGCTTTAGAAGCTGAAATTAAAGTTACCCATTTAATCCCAAATTTACCAATTGTAGGTATGTACGGTTTTTGATAAGGCTGTGAATAGTCTTTTCTAAAGTCCATTCCTAGATATGCTAAATCTTCAATTGCTAAGATATCATTTTCGTCACAAATTTTAGCAATCCCTTCTAGCTCACTTTCAGTTAAGCATGACCAACTAGGATTGTTTGGAGATGACCATAAAATACCACCTATATTTCCATTTTTGACTTTTCCATTAATAGCTTCAATTAGTTTTTCACCTCTATTGTCATAAAGTTCAATACCGGTGCTATTCAAGCCTAAGAATTTAGCTTGATATCTTGTTACTGGGAAAGTAGGATCCAAATACAAAATTGTATCTTTTCCAGAATACATGTTCCCAGCTAAAGCCTGTGAAATATACCCTCCTTGTAGTGATCCACATGTAGGTATTATATTTTCAGGTCCTACATTCACATCCAAAAATGCTTTAACAAAATCACTTCCTGCAGATTTCAATCTTGGAATACCATCAAAAGGCGGATAAATACCCTGCATTCCTCTATCAATTGCTTCTTTTTCAGCTTCTTTAGCAATGTCTGAAGGAGGTATATTCGGAATTCCCATTTCCATTCGGATAAATTTAATATTACTCTTTTCGCTTATAATTGCAGCTAAACGATTAGTTTCTCTAATAGATAAATTATTCTTATTGAATCCAGTTTCATCAAAGATTTCGTTCAATATTTTTTTTGATACTGGTATATTTTTTGTCAAATCTAACCTCTCTAAACTAAAGTTCATTAGACACCTTACTAAAAGGTTTACATAATTTTTATAAATGCCTTATTATATTTTATAATTGATTAATATGATGCCGGTTGAATTAACAAGTAATTTATTTAAAGAATTAAGAGGACGTTCTTGTCGAATACTTGCCAAAGAAGGTTGGACTCAGTCTCGCCTTGGTGAAGCTCTTGGCGTTAGTCAAGTGATGGCTGGAAATTATCTACATACACTGCCAACACGCTACAAGGAACCTATTGAAAGCGATTTACAAGAATCTGCAAAGTCATTAGCTGAAATTCTCAAAGAAGGTGATGTTTCATCTTGGAAATTAAATATAGAGATTGATAATCATAAATTAAATATAAATTTTCCTATCCAAGGTAGTCGTGAAAGAACTTTAGTTAAAATTACAGATATGCGTAAACGATTAGCAAGAGTAATTCCGTTACTTTCACCTCAGGTAAGAGTGAATATTGCAATAGCAACAAATGAAGCTGTTGAAATATCAGATATAGCTGCTTTTCCCGGTCGTTTAACTCCGATTGGCGGGCAAGCACGACCACTTTCTTCAGCAAAATTTGGAGGTTCTTCACATTTATCAAATCTATTGTTAGACTTACGGGGATTTGATCAGAATACTTCAGTAATAATAAATCTTAGATGGGATTCTATTATTTCAGACATTTTAGAAAAGTTAAAGATAGATTCAGTTAAATTAGTTCGAGATGGAGAAAGTTTATCAGTAAATAAGAGTTCCATTGATGTTGAAGCTTTGATAGATGAAGGAGGTTATGGGTTTGAACCTTCTTTGTATATTGTTGGAAAAAATCATGAAAGAGTTTGCAAAATAGTTGAAAATTTAGGCGAATATATGGAATCCATGGCATGATTTCATCTACCATTGCTTATATTCTGTTTTTTGGTTCATTGGCTTTTTTTGCCTGGTTGGGTTATAGAGAATCCTCAGAAAAAGAGTTGGATTATGCCTTCTTCTTATCTGCTCGAGGAAGTCAAAATTGGATAATGATTGGACTTAGCTTATTTGCTTCTGGAATGGGGGTATGGATTCTTTTTGGCCCTTCTGAAGTTGGTTATTATGGAGGATTCTATGATGTATTTGGGTATGCTTTATCTTCAGCAACTCCATTTATTTTTTTGGCTTATTTAGGTCCTATAATTCGTAAATTAACTCCTGATGGAGTAACTCTTGCAGATTTTGTTCGTCAGAAAATGGGCCGCCCTATGCAAATTTATGTAGGTTTAATTTCTTTAATTTACATGTTTACTTTTATGTTTGCAGAATATATTGCGATTGGCCGTACAGTTGAATTTTTATCAGGAATTGACTTTTTAATTCCTATAGTTTGTGTTGCATGTGTTACAACATTTTACACTGTAATAGGTGGTTTACCAGTTTCAATTAAGACTGATAGAATACAATCTTTATTCATAATTTGGTTAGTAATTTGTGTTATTTTATTAATTTTTAATGAAGGAGTAAATGCTACTTTTGATTATGCAAAAGCACACAATCCAGAGGATGATTGGAGTATAGGCAGTATAGAGGATTATTCTACCTTTGAAGCAGGTTTTGCTCTTGTTTTAGCTATTACTGCAGCTGAAATGTTTTCTCAAGGCAATTGGCAACGTACTTGGGCTTCAGAAGATAATGAGGCTTTACGGAAGGGAGCCTTTCTCGCATCTGTATTGTGTTTTATCACGGTTTTATTATTTGGATTTCTAGGAACTGTTGCAGCTGGGCACGGTTATCTTTCAGATCCTACTCTGGCTTTTTTCGAATTAATTAGCAATTATCCTGAACCTGTACTGGCTATGTTATTAGTTTTAGGCGTTGCTTTAGTTTGCTCTAGTATAGATACACTTCTGAATGCCATTGTTGCAGTTATTTCTAGAGATTTCACTGATTCTAAATTTGATATTCACCAGGCCCGTTATGCAGCCATTGCTACAGCACCGGTTGCAATTTTATTGGCATGGTATTATTCAGAAGATGCATTAAGTGTTTTCAGGATTTTTTTGGTTGCAGATCTTTTTGCAGCAGCCACTGTCCTTCCTATTTTCTTATCTCTATCTAATAGAGTTACTGCAAATGGCGGTTTGATAGGTGCTATATTTGGATTAATTTCTGTAGTAATTTATGGAACTTATACTTCAGATTTACAAGCTGGGATATATTATCTAACAAATCCAGTTAATGATTTTGGTTTAGCTAATCTTGAGGTGTTTATATCTGCACTTCTTGGCTCAGCATCAATGACTATTATAGTTTCTGAGATAGAAAATAGTCAATCATGAGTTAAAATAAAATTACCCTTAATTAAAAGTAATTTACCACTATGGCATTTGATATCAACTTTACCTGTAGGACCAATTTCATTATGTATTCCTCTTCCCCCCATTGACAGTTTCTCATGTTCAAGATTCCATTTTGCACCAGTAATACTAATACGAGCTTCAGGTATAGCAATAAGTGAAAAAATAGTATTTTCTTTATTTTTAATAGTTTTTGAATCTTTTACAGCTTCTACAGTAAATTCTTCATCAATAAGACTAATTCTTGAATCAAATGCCAATCCTAATGCACCTAAGGTGTGATCTATTCTTCCTCCAGCCCATCCTATAATTTGTATTTCCGTTGCTCCTTTTTTGAAAGCATGCTCCACTGCTTTTTCTAAATCAGTCTTTTGTATATTTTTGTTAGATATAATCCATTCTTCAAGCTTAGTTGCGGCCTTGTCAGAAATTGAATCTAAATCTCCAATAACTGCATCAGGTATTATATTGTATTTTAATAATCGGTCTGCACCAGCATCGGCAGCTACAACTAATTTATCTTTTGCTAATTCTATAACTTTGCTATTTAAAGGTCTATTTCCTACTATCAATGCTTTCATTTTATCACCTAATTAATTTATCCTTATTATTATTGATTTGTTCTAAATATTTTTTTCCAAAGAATTGGAATAATTTACCTCTAATATTTTTCTTTTTAATTTTGTTACGGTAGTTCATTTTATCAAAAATATCCATAAATTTCCCTTCAGCATTATATTTCTTTCTTATTTTATCATATTTGTCTTTATCAAATTGATTCCAGAAATCTTCATAGGTAAAGTAACAAGTGGAGAAGAATCCCTTGAACATCCCATTATCAAAAGAAAATTTTTCAAATGCTTGATTTATTTTTTTCGATGGTATTTTTGTATTTTTAATTCCATAAATTCCTAAATCAAATATAATGTCATCTTGACAAAGTTCAGGTTTCTTTGTACAAAATATTTTGTCAGGATGATGATTTATTTTAATTGGACATATCCATCGAGGATATGTGTTTGTCATTTCATCTGCTAAATGCATAGCTTCTTTCAATTTAGATATTGGAACACCCAAGTCTGTTGCAAGAACATATTCGTCTCTGATATAATCTCCAACAATGTGGTTAGCTGCATGAAAATATTTTGAAATATTATATTTTCCACTGCCTGGTGATGAATCTAATATTTTCTTTGGCATAAGTGAATACATCAATCCTGAATAGATATAATCTCGAATTTTGTAAGGTGTATAAAGATAATGACCCCAAAAAGCAGCATAGCTATACCTTTCTAAATAATCTAACGTTCGTAAGTAAGTATTGTTTTTTTTATTGGCAATTTTTGCATAAATAGACATATATCTTTGTTTCAAAATATCCTTGTCTTTTATAACTGAAATATCATCAGCATTTACATTATCTACAAAATTTGCTACTACAATAGTATAATCATCCTTTTTATTTGCAAATGCTTCAATAAAATCATTTTTTTTGTCATTAATTCGTTGTTTAAAATTTTCATAAAAAGTTTCGAATGAATTGTAGTTGAGATAATCCATTTTAACATATTTTTCACAGGGAATTAATTTAGTTTTCACTCTCGTAATAATACCCATAGTACCATAAGTTCCCCCGATGCCATAATATAAATCAGAATTATTTGTTATTGAAATATTTTTAATTATATCTCCATTACCTAAAACAATATCAAAATCTATTACATTATCATTAAAAAAACCGTTAATATAAGAATTTGAGCCCAGTGCTAATCCTGCAAGACATCCTCCAACAGTAAAATTATCACCTTCAGGTAATGAAGGAATTATTTTTTTTATTGGAATTGTAGCTCGATTTACTTTACCTATAGTTACTGCAGATTCACAATCAATATAATTATCATTTATTGAAAGTATTTTTGTTAGATTTCCAGTGTCAATTCTGGTTTGTTTTTTTTTAAATTTTAAATCTCTGTAATTATGTCCTTTTCTATTTGTAGTGAGTAATTTATTATTTAGTTTGATAGAGTTTGAGATTTTTTTTACTTTTTCATCATATTTCTCATAACTCATTAATTCTACCTTATTTATTAAATCGATATAAACATTACTATGCTAGTCTTAATGTGCCATTAAGATAAGGATTATGTTCTTTTTCGACTCCCAATATAGTTTCAGGTCCATGTCCGGGGTAAATAGTAGTTTCATCAGGTAATAAATATATTTTTTTAGTAATAGATTTCATAAGTTGATCAGTATTCCCTCCCGGTAAATCAGTCCTACCTAAACTACCTTTAAAGATAACATCTCCTCCTATTAATATTCCTTCAGTGTAAAAACAGAGTGAATCTGGACTATGTCCAGGACAATGCAAAATATTAAATTTAGTATTCCCAATTTTAACAACATCACCTTCATCAATATATCCACCTTCCTTGATTTCAGAGGTTGCATATCCAAATGCAGCAGCAATTGGACCTACATTTCCGAGCATCTCTTTTCCTAGCAGACATATTTCAAGAGGTAATCCTAATTTTTCCATTGCAATGTTTGCTCCTGCAATATGATCTACATGGCAGTGTGTTGCTATGAGTCTAACAATATTCATATTTTCAGATTTAGAAATTTCCAAGATTCGCTCAATTTCATCCCCGGGGTCAAAAAATATAGTTTCTTTGCTTTCTTTATCCATTACTAATGTTGCATTCATTGCTAATGGTCCGACTGGAATCTGAATGATTTTAAGAGTCATAATTATCCTAAAAAGTGATTGTACCTTCAGGTGATATTAAAGTTCGGTTTAAATCTTCTTTAAATGAAATATTTGGTCCAATTATACAGTTTTTCACGATCCCTCCATATCCGCTGACATTAGAAAGAATAACTGAGTCTCTAATTACACATTTTCCCATTTTAACATTAGGTCCAATTATGGCATTTGGTCCAATGATGCAATCTTCTAATTTTGCACTTTCATGTATAATTGATTTCCCCTGCATGTTTGCACCAGCGTGTGAAGCAGTACCATTATTTCCGATTGCTTTGAAATTTGCTTCAAGATAGGATTCAGGTGTTCCAGAGTCAATAAAATACCCCTCAAATGGGAAGCCATATAATCCATTTCCAGCAATTTTAGGATAAATATCTCTTTCAATAGAAATTTTCTGATTTGGAGGTATCATTTCTAAAATTTCAGGTTCCAGTAGATAAGTTCCGGCATTGATTAAATTTGATAGTTCATTACCTTTTTTAGGTTTTTCTTGAAATTGTAATATTTTTCCATTTTTTAATTCAACAACACCAAATCTGCTTGGATCATGTACCTCCCATAAAGCCAGAGTTCCTTTTGCTTTAGTTTTATTGTGTTGTTCTAACATTATTTTTAGATTTACAGAAGTCACCACATCGCCATTGAACACAGCTGTAGTTCCTGTAACATAGTCTATACAGTTTCTCATTGCTCCACCAGTACCTAGGGGTTTTTCTTCAGGTACAATAATCACTTTTTTTTCTATATTTATTTCTTTAAAATATGCTTTCATTTCATCTAATCCATAATTAATCGCTAAAATTGCCGTATCAAAAACTTCTGGTAAATTTCTAACCATTCTTTCTACCATCGGTATATTTGCCAAGGGAAGCAATGGTTTTGGTATAGTATGAGTTAATGGTCTAAGTCTGGTTCCAAGTCCTCCAACTAGAATTATCGCTTCCATATTAAGTATATTGGAACCTTGTAGATAAATATTAGAGTGGTATAATATTTAGTACAATTAGTGTGTCTATTATCAAACCTAGTACAAACATAGCTCCAGCTATCTTTACGAAATGGAAAGCCCAAGCGACATACCATAACGGCCAAACAGGAAAAATATCT
>Ga0208639_1001708_pt1 | contig 14051 bp, 6 predicted proteins | sample ETNtaG_33_FD_185772 | JGI IMG/M metagenome (GOLD analysis project Ga0208639, IMG submission 185772) | Marine microbial and viral communities from oxygen minimum zone, Eastern Pacific Ocean - ETNP201310SV76 (SPAdes) (version 2) | ecosystem: Environmental > Aquatic > Marine > Oceanic ...
GAGATAATAGAGGCGGAGACCGAGGAGGACGTAGCAACTACGGTGGAAACCGTGGTGGTAACCGAGATAATAGAGGCGGAGACCGTGGCGGACGCAGCAACTACGGTGGAAACCGTGGTGGTAACCGAGACAATAGAAGCGGAGATCGTGGAGGACGCAGCAACTACGGTGGAAACCGTGGCGGTAACCGAGATAATAGAGGCGGAGATCGTGGAGGACGTGGAAGCTACGGTGGAGACCGTGGCGGTAACCGAGACAATAGAGGCGGAGACCGAGGAGGACGTGGAAGTTACGGTGGAAACCGAGGAGATAGCCGTGGCGAACGTGGTGGCAATCGAGGAGATAGCCGTGATAATCGAGGCGGTAATCGAGGTGGGGAGCGCCACTGGGGAAACCGAGATGGTGGAGAAAAGAAGGGCTACCATAAGAAAAAGAAGAAGCCAAATAATCCATTCGACAAAAAAAGAGACGATTAATTCTCAAAGAGTTAATCCACACTCTGAGCAGTACTTTTCACCACTCCTTTCATCCCTCTTCATGGAATATTTTTTGCATTCTGGGCATGGTGGCAATCCAGTATTGGTTTTTTTCACCCTACGAAACCTACGTCGAATATGCAATCTTGGCCAACCATTCTTTGGCTTGCGTACCTTCGGCATACTCTCCCCTTACCTTGACGTGGTGTCATCCTTCATCAAGAGTTCCAATCAAATTAGAGGCTATTAATTTCAAAATGGCTGGCCGGTGGGATTGAGAACCTAAGCCTACTCGCGAGGGTATGCCAATTGATGTTGAAGACCTGTGGCTACAGGCCATCGATGCTCAAGATGATGGTGATAGAGATGAAATGTGTCGCCTTTCTGATGACATAATTGCTGCTGAACCTGACCATTCTGAAGCATGGTGGATGCGAGCAAATCTTGAGTTGCCTGCTCAGGGAATGCCTACTCTACGTGAAGCCTCTAGATGCTTACGCGCTTGTCGTAAGGTTGTGGAATATGATCCTGAAAACCGCAGAGCATGGTGGAGAGGGGGTCAAATCCTTGTAGAAGAACTTGGGATGCTTGAAGAGGCTCTCTCTTGGTGGCAACAAAGACGTGAAGTATCTCCTACTGACCCCGAACCACTGATTGAACAAGTGGCTATCCTAGCTGATTTAGGGCAGTATGGCATCGCTGCTGAACGCTTGAATCAACTTTGGATGGAGGGGATGGATGCAATGGCACACTCGCAATTAATGCGTATTGCCCGGCTTCATGGGACAGTGAAAAAAGCGGCAGATAGAGAAAAAACCTTGATTTTCAGGCCTTGGGAAAAAGACCACCCTGGCTGGAAAGACATAGAATTACAGCGAAGGAGAAAACCTGCATCTGAGCAGTTGACCTTTCTCATGTTAGCAGGGCCAATTGTGATGATTGAGGTAATGCTTTGGAATACACTTGAGTTCTCTGGCTCAATTTGGCTACCCATGATAACTGGTTTCCTACTTGTTGTTGCAACTGTTCTTCTAGGAGTTAAATGGTCAAAATCACTTACAATGCGACTCAATAGGCCCGCTTACAATGTAATTCGCGCTACTGATGTTGAGATGACTTCAGGAAAAGTTTGTTTCCCTGAAAAATGGCGACCTCTAAAACTATACCAATCACTACTCAAGTACCGCACCACTGCGTTCCAAGAAAGATTACAGATAGTGGTTGATTCTGGAGAACCTTTGCCGAAAAACTGGAAACCAAAAATCCCTGATATGACAACAGTTGACCTAATCCTAGTTGAAGAAGAATAATATTAGCTCATGGTAGATTATATGGAAACTTCAGATATTACTGAGTTTATTAGCAGTAAATTAGCAGAAAATGCAAATCCTGAAGATGCTATCCATATGCAAGCCTATATGAAAACGGAAATGCCATTCTATGGTGTAAGATCACCTGCAATAAATGAAATTGTTAGTGATGCAAAGAAATTATTTCCCATCACAACTCAAAATGAATATAATGACATGATAACGAAAATTTGGTCTTTATCACATCGTGAGGAAAAACATATTTCAATTAAACTTGCCAGAAAATGGAAGCGATTTATCACATTAGATGCACTTCCCTTGTATGAAAAAATGATTAGAGAAGGGCAATGGTGGGATTATATCGATTCTATTTCACAAAATTTAGTAGGTAAATTACTAGAAAACCACCGCACTGAAATGAATTCAATCTTAGATAAATGGATTGAAGATGATGACCTTTGGATTAGAAGAAGCGCTATTCTAGCCCACAATCGCCACAAACAAAATACAGACCAAGAAAAATTGTTAGACTATTGCCTTCAATGCGCACATGAAAAAGAATTCTTCATTCGGAAAGCAATAGGTTGGGCTTTGAGAGAATACTCAAAAACTAAACCTGAAGTGGTTTCAAATTTTATTGAAGAACATAATGAATTGCTATCAAACCTCTCAAAAAGAGAAGGTATGAAGCATATCAACAGAGTTTGAGTATCACGTGCCGTGAGAGTAATCTTCGTGGTACGCTTTCTGCTCAGGAGTGAGGGTATCAATCGACCTACCCTCGGCAGCAAGTTTCAAGGCTGCTAATTCTGAATCCTGTTCTAGAGTAATATCGTAAACTTGATTCTCGTAAGTAGAACCCTCTTTTGCCAGTCTGCATAGTGAAAGGAATTGATTGGCAAAAGACATATCCATTACTTCTGATGGATGACCCTCAGCGGCAGCTAGATTGACTAATCTACCCCTAGCAAGAAGGTGGATTCTGCGGCCATTTGATAGTGTGAACTCCTCATTATCAGTGCGGATTGAGCGAACTGAATCAGCTAAAGATTCTAGGTCTGGAATATTAATTTCACAATCATAATGTCCGGTGTTACAAATGATTGCGCCTTCCTTCATTGATGAGAAATGGCGACCAACAATGACATCGACCATTCCAGTTGCAGTACAGAATATATCACCAATAGATGCAGCCTCATCCATTGTCATTACTCGGAAGCCATCCATGTGTGCCTTGAGGGCAGCCAAAGGATCAACCTCTGTGATTACCACATTTGAGCCCATTCCTCGAGCCCTGTTAGCCAAGCCCTTTCCACAGTGACCATATCCTGCCACAACGAAGGTCTTTCCAGCAAGAAGTACTGAAGTTGCTCGTAATATTCCATCTAATGTTGATTGTCCAGTACCATGAACATTATCAAAATCCCACTTTGTAATTGCATCGTTGACTGCTATCACTGGATATCTCAGTTTACCTGCCGCACCCATTGCGCGAAGCCTGTGGACCCCAGTGGTAGTCTCTTCAGTGCCCCCTATTACACTCTCTAATGCATCAGAACGGGCATCGTGAACGCGGAAAATTAAGTCTGCACCATCATCTAGTGTCAAAGTTGGCTCTGCGTCCACGGTTTGATCTATACACCAATAGAAATCCTCGACTGACTGGCCATGCCATGCATAGATTCCGTAGCCCTCACGAGCCAACCAAGCAGCAACATCGTCTTGAGTGGAAAGAGGATTGCATCCTGACCACGATACTTTAGCACCAGCCGCTGCAATAGTTTCGATGAGGACTGCTGTCTCTTTTGTAACATGAAGACAACCAGCTACAGTCATTCCTGCAAGTGGCTGCTCAGCCTCAGCTTTCTTTCTAAGTAATGCTAGTACAGGCATTCTACTACGGGCCCAATCGACTCTTAGCGACCCTTCGTCAGCAAGATTGAGGTCGGCTACTTTGTATCCTTCCGCTTCATCCATGAATCACGCGAGCAATCTTTCATTCAAAAGTTAACAGGGCATACCCGTTTCCTTTATCTCAAAGCGGAGTGGAAAGGCTACGCGGCAATTAGCCGCGCGGCTTTGCCATCAGACTCGCTATTGCTGCTGTTGGAAATGTCCGGAGTATTGTTGTGCGTACTGTCTAGCTGTTTCCTCAGGGTAACCCTGGGCAATCAACTGTTGTACATAAGCCTCCATTGGATCCATGCCATCAACGCCAGCAAATCCTGTTACATCTTCAGTGCCGCCTCTACGAGAACGTATCACTAGCAGTGAAAGTATGAAGATTACAAGCAGAACAACTGCTCCAATTCCAGCGTACAATAGCATACCAGAAAAGTCTCCTCCACTTTGAGTGTCGGTGCTGGTGTCACTGTCACAACCTTCTGCAGTTGGATTTTCAACACAAGGGTCAACATTGGATTCAACTGGTGGTAAATTGATGTCAATCTGTTGATACATGGTCCAAGTCTGACCATCACCCTCAACAACCTTCAGATAGATTGTTTGGATTGAGCCATTCTCATTGTAGAGATCTTCAATCTTCAGTTTGAGGCTGAATCCTGAACCATCCCCTAGATTACGTGCATCAGCAAATTTGTTATCATGCAATTGCTTGACCTTCTCATCGATTGTTTCGTTCAGGATTGAAGAGTCTAGTGCTGCTTCAATAGATACGTCATCTCCCTCACTACCTGAAATCACTGAGCCGTTAACCCAGACATAATCACCAGTCTGAGTTGAACCATCGAGTGGTGTTTCAATCTCCCATACAGGCGCATCGTCACCCCAATCTTCTGGAACCACTACGAAGTAAAGTTTGAACTTGTCAGAATCTCTACCTGCTCTGTCCTGTACCTCTAACTCAACACGAATTGGATTCTCAGCGAACCCTGATGGGTCAGCGGTTTGGTTGCGGAAGGTGTAAGTCCAATCACAGCCCATTGATTCAGTGCGCACGAAGGTGTGCCCATCATAATCGTTAGATGGATTGTTCCATGGGTAATCTTGGAATACCTTCCATGTGTAAGTAGTAATTCCACTCTCTCCATTCATTGCGTCTGGATCTGCAGAACCACAAGCATCGAACTTGACCTTCACATCGCCACTAGCTGACAACTTGACTAGATAGACTGACCAATTAGTACCACCAGAACTCTTGGTTCCGTGATTCTCAAGGCTTTCAGGATAGAGTGCGTGCTCCTCAACAGTCACGTTTGCAATTGGGTCTGATTCGTCAGCGATGATATCGTTTGTAATCAGAGTCAAGTGAGTGATTCTAGTATGTCCATCTGCGTCGTGTAAGAAGAGAGTTACATCCCAAGAGGCATCCTGAATACATCCAGTGCCCTGTGGGTTAGTGTCAATCAAACAGAAAGTAACATTGTGAGAATCATCAGCACGGTGTGCAAAATCTACATTTGGTGCGAATTGATTACGATCCCAATCAGTAGCACCTCTGATTTCCCAATCTGCGTCAAGACCTGACAAAGTGGATGAAAATCCTAGGTTTAAAACACTGTTAGACTTGAGATAGAGAGTTGGGTAGTCACCTGATGAATCTGCTTCTGAAGGCGCATTACCGTTTACTGTTAGGTCCCAGCCATTTCCTGCAATTCCAAGTTCATTTGGATATGGAGTGACTTGGTGGCCTAACAGGTTACTGCGCAATGGTGACGAGCTGCTTCCGTATGGTTCAGAAACACTTGGGTTTTCAACATCGATTGTAGTGATGATTAATCCGCCACTACCAAATCCACAAGTAACCAGCATGTGAAGACTGGAATCATCATCATGGTTGAGTAAACTGTGGAATGTTCCCGGCTGTGAGTTAATTAGTCCACCACATTGAGTAGGTAGTTGATTTGCACCTGAGTTATCAGTTGAGAAACCAGCGTTTGCAACATAGTTCCCATTGTTCATTCCTAGCCATGCAGTACTGCTGACATCAGAAAGAAGTGGGTGATACGGATCAGCAATATTGACATCACTGTGCTCAATCTGGTTTCCAGATGTATCGCGGTTGAGTATCACCATGTTGAACAATAGATTGTCATCCAATCCCTCTGCATAAGGACCAAGGTGGACTTCAATAGTTCCACCAGCCATCATATAGTTCTTCAATACGGTTTCAGTTCCAGATTCACTTAGGACATCATAGTAGCCACTTGCTTGAACATTAGCAATAGTTTGCCATGGTAAGAGGACCTTCTCGTAGTGGTCTAGCCATCCACTGACTAGATAATTATCCCAGTCACTCTGTCGGAATTGGGTGTATGTTAGCCCCATTGATTGCATATCCTGCTTTACGCTCTCCAACCTGTTCTGATCAGTTGGATTGGAAAGAATCGCTACATCAACACTGTCAGCAAATGAAATTGTGAAATTTTGTTCATTTCCAGATGGTGTACCATCAATTAACTTAGCATAGAATCGCATAGCATAGGTTTCACCGTCTTGCCAGCCACTGTAAGGTTGGAAAGTAGCCTCACTGTTCTCATGTGAAGAAAGTGTGATTGGACTGTTTGTCGAGGTCGTTGAAGACACAGTCGAACCTAATGAATCGACAACGTCGAGATAGATATTGTAATCCCCTGCAAGAACACCATTACTCAAAGGTACTGTGAACTGGTGGTTCAGCGCCTGATCGATTGGATAAACACAATCGTAGGTTGCATCCTCTACACAATCTAGAACATCTGGTCGGTAGAGGGTGACATCGACCGATGCAACCTCAAAGATGACACGAGATAGGTTGTTACCAAGAGCAACTTCCTCCACATTTGTCCAGTTGTTGCCAGCAGTAACATTATCGAAAACACTCATCACATCTATTCGGTAAATCCCTTGCTGGAAGTTATGAGTTCCGACCGTCAAATTGCGCTCCTCGCGTGCATCAATATTAGTTACAGTGTTTGAGTAAGGTTGGCCGACAGCAGTAAATGTGTACTCTTGCACAGTAATATTGTCCATGGCAAATCCTGCGAATCCGGATTGACCATTTATTCCGTCCCCGTTAGAAAGGAAGCGGAAGGTCAAATCTACTTCTGCACCACTCATTGAAGTACACTCTGTCCTCCAACTATTCGATGCACCAGTACGGTTCTGAAGCACTATGTGGGTCAAATCAAGAGTCACAGACTTCAACATGCCTTCACTGTCGAACCAAATTACATAGTTGCCCTGATCGGTGTGGTCACCCATGAATTCAACTTCATCGTAGTAACCGTCATCATCGATATCCTCGCAACTTTGATTTCCTTGCATTCCATTCTCATTATAATCGTTCCAAGAGCCGTAAACAACACCTTGGTAGGTTTGAGAACCCTTACGCCAGCTAATCTCAAGGTTAGCCATATCGTTGACTCCAACAATATTGCCACTTGCATCAGACAAGTAATCGGCTTCAGCGAAATAATCGAAGGTGAGGTAAGCAAAGTCACCACCCATGTTACGAAGGTCGATTGATTGCAGAGTCATTGACTCATTCCAATCATCACCATATCCATTGTCAGGATGTCCGAACCAGTATGCATTGCTGCCAAACATAGGCCTATTGCCTGGAACAATTGCGTTTTGAATTGCTGGATCTGTGTCATCTACGATACCACCTATTCCATCACTATCATCACCAAACATGTAAGCACAATTACTTGGCTCAAATTCTTCAACATCCTTACATGGATTAGAGAAGAGTGGATTTGGCTGAGCAGTGTAGACAGTAGCCTGTACATCGAAATCCATCACGGTGTTACCAGCATTCTCAACAACAACCTCAATTGGGTAATCGCCAGATGCCAATAACTCCCCAGGTTGGAAAGATGTAATCTCTTTGACTGCGGGGTCGTATAGATTTAGAACATTCATCTTCCAACGTGTATCATCATTGCTTGAATCTTCATTTGCGAATCCAGTTGGTGAGGAAAGTGTGCCTTCAATCATGTATTCGGTATCATTTGTGAAATAAGCATTGAGGGCTATGGACTGCTCATCTCCCGGAGCGAAGTTGTTTAGATTCAGAGTTTGGGAGACTGGCTGGATTTGCCCATACTGTGTAATTGTCTTGGTTATAGTCAAGTTGTCAAAAGCCATTCCATCAAACTGAGTGTTACGAGATTCGTTATCAAGACCAACACTTCCATCATATCCAGTACGGAAGCGGAAGCGGATATCGATTGTCTCTCCAGCCCACGGAGTAAGATCAAGTGAATTGTTACCCTGCAAATCTATCCAACTGTAGTTAATTCCAGAATAATGATAAATTTGACTTGTATATTCAACTGAGCCACCATTGTAGTAATACTCATTGTAACGTACAGAATCATAACCACCCTTGTACACGATTGGAACCCAGCCATCATCATCTGTGTAGACATCTATGTTACAAGAGTCATCATAAATCACCATACCAGTAATTCCGCCCTGAGAGTTCACATAATGCACTGGTGAATAACCAGATGTGCAGAACAAATCCAACTCAAGTGATGCTGCATCGGAGCCACTTAAGTCAATATTTTGTAGAATTAAGGCCTCATCCTGATTGGAAAGGTAGCCTGTCTCCAACTGATTGCTTGCTGTAGAATTGGGATACCAAGTTCCAGCCCACATGTAGTCAGTAGGATTGACATCTGCTTCTTCCCCCTTGGGATTAGCAGAATGGTTGGATGCTGTTTCCTCGTGCCAGAATAGTTGTTCGCCATCATAATCAGCGGATGCCCAAGTACAACCAGTTCCACAGTTGATTGTAGCTGCTGTGTCATAATCCATCGAGTAAACAATAGTATCAGTACCGCCTGTGATTTCCTTTACAGAAATATCAACATCAACGCTACCACTAATTGAGTCAAGACCTGTGTTCTGTACTGTGACATTCACTTCACGAGTACCCTCACCAAGAGTCATACTACCAGTTTCAGGATTGAAAGATGCAGGAGATACTGACATTCCTACAATACCTAAATCTTCATTGTCAAGTTGAATCACAGAAATTGCGTCCAAATTACCACAACCAAAACCATTCAACTGTGGGTTTAGTGGATCAAATGCACATCCCTTAGAATCAATGTGAAGTGCGCCGTTACTGTATTGGAAGGTGTAATCACGATTACCAATTGCAAGGTCTAGTGCGCTACTGGGACCACCTGCAAACTGACCTACAAGAACCATTGTTGGTCTTCGCCCTACAGGCATTGATTGAGGTGAAAGGTATCCACCTGAACCATCTGAAAGAATAATTTGGACAGTATTCAAATCATCCAAGTTCTCTGTAGTATAGGAAATGATTGGATCTCCGTTGGCATTGTAGTTGATAGTTGCTGAATACATCGTTGGGACAACCAAATCAACGTCACCATCTTGGTTTACATCCTCTAATGCTACTGAAACAGGTACAAATGAACCAATTGTTGGAGGAACTGTAACTTGTTGCCAATTACTTTGTGAAGGGCATGGTGCATTAGCACATCTGTGAATTACTACAGAAGTATCGTTTGTGATTGCCATGGTGTCAATCTTTCCATCTCCATCTTCATCCGCAATATCGAAAGTACCACCAGGTGAATCCAACTTAATTGTATGTTGCTTGTTAGGGTCGTTCCATGCAGCGAATGTATCGAGCGTACATTCGAACTCAATAATTGAGACATTGTCCCAATCACCATCTGACCAACCTGTTGCTTGATTAAATCCTGGACGGAAGAAGACGAAAGCATCTAGGTCATCACAGTCGGTAGAAATTGGGCCACCTGCGACGGTCTCACCAAGATTACCCAATCTTAGGTCAGAATACACTTTGTTGGATAATAGATCAAGAGTTGTTATCTTATGATTAGTTGCAGCGTTGTTACGTTGTGAGCCACCAAGATAAGTGAGCAAACGCTGGGTACCTGATGCGAGGTCCTGAAGTTCAAGTGCTACAATGTCATCAACACCATCACCATTAACATCAGCAATCTGGAATTCCCATACGATATCTCCCATGGTGTAAACTGCATCCTCAGTGAAAGCACCAGTACAGTCATCATTTGTGAGAACTGTTAGGTTACCACGAATAACTTCTGCAGAACCAAAAACCTGGATGTTTCCTTGATAGAATACAATATCATCCTTACCATCATCATCAATATCTCCAACTTCAACTCCACCTACGTCTGCAATGGAAGTAAATCCTGCACGGCGGGTGTTGTTGTTTGAGACCCAAATATCAGAACGATCCTGATAAGTGCCTCCATCATTCCAAAGAATAGACAAGAAATTGCCCATCTCGCTCGCGGTCACGATATCATCATCGCCGTCACAATCGAAGTCTCCTGTTGCAAGATCCAAAGGATTTCTTGTTACCGGGTACTGCTTCGAGTTACTCGCAGCTACATCCATTGCTGCCAAAGAGGTTGACAGCACCATCAGTGCGACAAGTGCAAGGGCCTTGACACGTGCCTTATTCAAATTCAGTTCAAAGGTATGGCTCGACATACTGACCGACCGACTTTGGGTTCTCTTATTACCCCTTTCGTGCGCGTGTGCGAGTTTTGCTTCGATAGTAGGCTTTCAGTGCCACGTTTTTGATTTCACGATGTCGGATTTCCAGCCGTTAGGCATCTGCTATGAAAAGATGCAATTTTCAAGGCGCATCTAGCCATGCTGGAGAGGGCCCATAACCCTCTTTCATACCACCGTAAATCTTGACTAATTTGCCTAGTTGATACTGAGTTTCAAGCCACCCTTCAACCAATTCATCATCTAAATCATGCCGCCCTGCAATTGACTCAACAATCACATTAATTGGTAATCCCATAACTGCAAATCTACGTACTGCCAAACGGAGAACTTCCCTTAGCCACCCCTCAGCAACAGGTTCGGTAGAAGGTGAACCTTGAGGTGGTTTTGGAGCTGCATCATATTCATCAAGTATACCCCTAAGAGCTGCTGTGGTAGGGGATTCTTCTTTGAAAATCCCTAATTTAGCCATTTCTTTGTCTATATCTAACTCCCCAATTGTGCGACGCACTGTCAGAACTTTGCTTGGATCAGGAGGTGGCCCTGGAAGAGTTTTACTTCCACTCCTAGGTGATGATGAAAGCATTGAGTTGTCATCTGAACCAGTACCAAGTCGTTCAAGCCACCCAATATCATGGAGGCCTAATTTAATCCGCCAGTCGTTGACCCAAACAGCCTCACCCTCTACGAGTACCTCAATCGCTTCATCTTGTGAGCGAAAGCGGAAGCAGGTGCGGATTCCGTCCACCATGAGCATTAGCGGAGAGGGGTGGTTATTGAACCAACCGTCAATATGGCTTATTTTTCGTTAAGGTGAAAGGTTGTTTATTCAAACGGAACAAACTAGTTCAATTATGTGCCAGGTTGCGCAGAACCGTTTGCAGAATGCCTCCATTTCGATAATATTCAACTTCAACAGGAGTGTCTAGGCGTACAATTGCATCGAATTCTACGACCTCACCGTTCTGCTTGTGAGCGGTTACGGCAATAGCGCTTAATGGAACGAGGTTGGCACTTGCAGGTACATCAAAAATCTCAGTTCCATCAAGGCCTAGAGATTCAGCAGAGACCCCTGGTTTGAAGGTCAAAGGTAACACTCCCATTCCAACTAAATTTGAACGGTGTATTCTCTCAAACGATGTAGCAATCACGGCCTTTACACCCAGTAACATGGTTCCTTTAGCAGCCCAGTCACGACTGCTTCCAGTACCATACTGAGAGCCAGCGAGCACAACTAGAGGCGTGCTGCTCTCTTGATAGCGCATACTAGCATCAAAGATTGACATGACTTCACCAGTAGGGAAGTATGTTGTTACGCCACCTTCAGTCCCATATGCAATCTGATTTCGGATTCTCACATTAGCAAATGTACCCCTCATCATTACTTCGTGGTTTCCTCTACGACTACCAAATGAATTGAAATCACGATGCTCAATACCATTCTCTACTAAATAACGCCCAGCAGGGCCCGTTTCAGGGAAAGCACCAGCAGGTGATATGTGATCAGTTGTTACCGAATCACCTAACATCAAGAGTACTTTCGCCCCAACAATTTCCTCAATATTGGATGGCTCTGGTGTAATCCCCTCAAAGAATGAGGGTAGGCGAATGTAAGTTGAATCAGAAGACCAAGGATAAAGTGCACTTGGCTCAGAAGGAATAGAATTCCAACGTGGCTCACTGGTAGCATCAGAATAGCGAGAGCGGAACATCTCAGGGGTGATGGAGGCCGCCATCGTTTGACGTACCTCCTCGTCACTAGGCCAAATATCTGCAAGAAATACATCATTCCCATCGGAATCTTGCCCCAGTGGATCATTTTCCATATCAATATCAAGAGTCCCTGCTAATGCATATGCAACAACTAGTGGGGGACTTCCAAGATAACTTCCTTTGACTTTCTGATGCACTCTGCCCTCGAAATTTCTGTTACCTGATATCACACTACCAACTATCAGATTCCCAGCATCTATTGCAGAATCGATGTTCTCAGCGAGGGGGCCTGAATTGCCAATACAGGTAGTGCACCCGTAACCAACGGTGTTGAAGCCCAATGCAGCCAAGTCCTCGGACAAACCTGCTGCATCATAATACTCAGTCACAACACGACTTCCTGGAGCCAAACTAGGTTTCACCCAAGGCTTGATTGACATGCCACGCGCACGTGCATTTCGAGCCACTAAACCTGCAGAAAGCATCACTGAAGGGTTGGAAGTGTTTGTACAGGAGGTAATAGCAGCAATAACTACATCGCCGTGCTGCAAAGTATAATCTTCACCTTCAACCTCAATTTCAGTCCCAACTACATCCGCACTAAGGCCATGACCCTGATGGCCAACTGGTGCTACTAGACTTTCACGCCAATGCGACTGCATGTCAGATAGATTGACTCTATCTTGAGGTCTCTTAGGGCCAGCAAGTGCTGGCTCTACAGTTTCAAGTTCTAATGAAAGATTAGATGTAAAATTTGGAGTTGGCGAACCATCAGTGAGGAACATGCCCTGCGCGCTAAGGTAACGCTTCACATTCTCGACATGGCCTTCATCCCTACCTGAAAGTCGTAAGAACTCAAGTGTCGTTTCATCGACAGGGAAAAAGCCACAGGTAGCACCATACTCTGGAGCCATGTTGGCAATTGTTGCTCTATCTGGCAAGGTAAGATTGGCAAGACCTGCGCCGTAAAATTCCACAAATTTTCCAACAACACCGTGTTCTCGTAACATCTCAACAATTAGGAGAGTCATGTCGGTAGCAGTTACGCCTGGCTTCAAAGAGCCTTTTAATTCAAAACCAACCACTTCTGGTAACAGCATGTAAATTGGTTGGCCAAGCATCACAGCTTCTGCCTCAATTCCTCCGACCCCCCAACCAAGAACTCCAAGACCGTTGATCATAGTGGTGTGAGAATCTGTGCCGACTAAGGAATCGGGCATCCAAACCCCATTTTCTTCACGCGCAACACTTGCTAGCCACTCGAGATTAACTTGGTGTACAATACCCCTACCTGGTGGCACTGCACGGAAATTATCCAGACTTTGTTGGCCCCACTTTAGGAATTGATAGCGCTCCATATTGCGCTCATATTCAATCTCCATGTTGCGCTCTCTAGCATCAGGGAAAAGACCCGACACATCTACCTGAACAGAATGGTCGATGACAAGATCTACTGGCACTTGTGGATTGACCTTTTCAGGGTCGCCACCAAGTTCCACCATAGCATCACGTAAAGCGGCAATATCTACGACAGCAGGAACTCCAGTAAAATCCTGAAGAATTACCCTACTAGGCATGAAAGGAATCTCTGCGGGTGTCATTTCAGGTGTCCAATCAGCAATTCGTTGTACATCCTCATCGGTGACAAGAAAGCCATCGCACTTTCGCAGGGCTGCTTCAAGCAAGACTCTAATGGAATAAGGAAGAGATGTAAGAGAGATTCCCCACTCTGATTCCATAGCAGGAAGTGAATAGTATTCACTTGTGCCTCCATCGCATAATTCGAACTCGCTGACCTCGCTCATTCTCTGCCCCCAAATTGAGGGGAAAGGGTGATGTCTTTCAACATACCCAAAAGAAAACATCATCTAAGATGCATGTTTAATTAATTTTCAGGCATTATCAGATTCATGTAAGCCATGTCACCATCAATTTCGATGCTATGGATGTAAGGTGGATTCAATGGTTGATCTCCTTCAGTGGTTGGAACTTCGCTTAGCGTGTTAATCAATTCTATTCCACCTATTGAACTCCCATGGTATGTGCTGTCATCTGTAGC
>Ga0208639_1001709_pt1 | contig 14035 bp, 11 predicted proteins | sample ETNtaG_33_FD_185772 | JGI IMG/M metagenome (GOLD analysis project Ga0208639, IMG submission 185772) | Marine microbial and viral communities from oxygen minimum zone, Eastern Pacific Ocean - ETNP201310SV76 (SPAdes) (version 2) | ecosystem: Environmental > Aquatic > Marine > Oceanic ...
GAATTGCATGGGAATTTTTAAAATTCCATTAAAAATCATTCCTAATTGCATTTCTTTTAGTGATTTTCCAGATAAATATCTCTGAACTTGGCTTTGATCAGTGCCAAAATATGACATCATCAAAAACGTACCACCAATTAAACCACTCCAAATAGTATATCGATTTTCTAGGTCAAATGAAAAATTTAATACCTCAAGTTTTGAATTTGCCCCGGCTATATCAATAGCGTTTTTAAAATTAATATTCTCTGGCAGGAGATTTATAATTACTGCCAAACATATTAGTAAACCAATAAAGATGATTCCCATCTGATATTTTTGAGTATAATTTACCGCCTTAGTACCGCCTGAAACGGTATAAATTATAACTAATAGGCCTAATACGATATTTAATGTTGTTAGGTCCCATCCTAATACTGAGGAAAGAATAATTGCAGGCGCAAATATTGTAATACCTGCTGAGAGACTTCTTTGAATTAGAAACAACAAAGCAGTAAGTGTCCTAGTTTTTAAGTCAAATCTACTTTCAAGATATTCATAAGCTGTGTATACCTTTAATTTATGATATATAGGGATAAATACTATACAAACAATGATAATTGCTAAAGGAACTCCAAAATAAAATTGTATGAATCCCATACCATCGTGAAATGCTTGCCCCGGAGTTGAAAGGAATGTGATTGCACTAGCCTGAGTAGCCATTACTGACAATCCAATAGTCCACCATTTAGCTTGATTGCCAGCCTTGATATAATCTATGGATGATTTAGCTCCTCTAGTTTTTATAGTGCCATAAACAACAATTAATAGAAGTGTTGATACTAAAATTATCCAATCAATTAATTGCATTGCCTAGTAGTAATTAGTAATTAAGAAGAAAATAATAAAATAGATTAGGTTAGCTAAGATTATCAGGTTATATAATTTGTTCCATTTTAATTTTTCCATTGCTATTCTCTTCTAATCCAAATTTCATGCATAGGATCTCCCTTACTGCTATAGCCAGAATGATTCCATTCATTATTCTCAATGGTAAAATTAAATTCTAAACTTAGTCCAGCTTTAGAATTATCCCTTGAAAAGAATTCTATATTTTCAGTGTATATGCCATCAATTGTTGAATAGGTGCCTCCTCCAGTTCCCATAAATCTTTTTGATTCAGTATTATATGCTATCCATTGAAATCTTTTACCTGATAAAATCTTCATTGTTTTTCTAGGACCGCTAGTCTCTCTCATTTGTTTATTTCCATCTCTAACTCTTCCCCCCATTAACCATGCACCTTGCAATTCACCAGGATTTCCATCATCAATTCTATCCCATTTTCTGTTATTTTCTGGTACGGTTAATGTTCTTTCATCTACAATAACTTTAAATGAAACTTCGCTGCCAACTCTTTCTGGATTACCAGTATCAAATTCTACTTTTTCTGTCATTATATCTCCATTTAATGACCATGTACCACCATTACTATATACAAATTCTCCTGATTCTGATTTAAAGATGCTTATTGATTGATATCCATCAGCAAAAATTACAACACTCTTAAGTTTGTCACCATTCTCAGAGACATGATCTCTTTCCCACGCCCCAATAACACTTTGGCTATTAGCACTTAAACTAAATAAAACCATTAAGAATAAAAATAACTTTTTCATACAGCCCAATTATTTTGAATTTTCATAACCTGTTTAATAACATCTCTTACAGCACCCATTCCTCCATTTTTATGTGAAACGTAGGAACAAAGGTCTTTTACTTCTGGTGTAGCATCTTGAGGGCAACAGGGAAGACCAATTACTTTTAATATGGGTATGTCTGGGATATCATCTCCCATGAATAGTATGCTCTTTTTATCTAAATTATATTTTTTTATAAATGAATTTAATTGTTCAATTTTATTATCTGAACCAAGATGTATTTCTTTAATTCCTAAACCTTCAAGCCTTTTTCTTACACTTTCATTAGTCCCACCCGAAATTACACATACATTGTATCCGCAATCAATAGCTGCTTTTAAGGCATATCCATCTTTAACATTCATTTTTCTTAGCATATTTCCATCAGAGTCAATCAACAGACTCCCATCTGTAAGAACGCCATCAACATCAAAAATAAAAGTTGAAATATTCTTTAAGTCTTCTTTATAATTATTTTCCATATTTATCTTGAATTAGTTTTGTCATTAATTCATATATTTTTTTATGTTCTTGTTTCTTTAGTGCTTTTATATGCGTTATTATAATTTCACTATCATTCCTAATTGCTGGACCAGTTTGTACATTTTCAGGATCTAATTTATGAATTTTATCTACTGTCTCGTTAATAAGAGGTTTTAAAATATTAAAATCTAGATTTTTGTTTTCAAGTATTTCTTTGGCAATTGTGAACATATGATTTACAAAATTATTAGAAAAAATTGCGGCTAAATGTAGTGTCTTCCTTTCTTCATAATTTATTTTATATGATTTGCAATTAATATATTTTGATACTTGTTCTAATAAGATTAAATCATTACTATTTTCAGCTTCAATACATATAGGAACTTTAGATATTTCAAGTTCCTTATTTTTTGAGAAGGTTTGTAAAGGGTAGAAGACGCCTCTTCTATTTTTATTATCCAGAACAGTAAAGTCTAAACTACCTGATGTGTGCACAATAAGTTTATTAGAAAGATTAAGTTCTTTTGATAGATTGTCAACATATGAATCACTTATAGATATAATATATATATCAGCCAACTTAATCTTAGCTAAATCATCTATTATCTCTATATCCAAACTGCTGGATATGATGCTATTTTTTTTCCTAGCATACCATTGAACTAGATCAATTTCGTTGGATTTATTAAATGCTCTAGATAGATGATGACCAACATTACCAGCGCCAAGTAAAATAATTTTTATCATAATTGATTAATAAAGAGCAAAAAGTACAAAATTAATTGAAAATGATATTAAATTTGTTTCTTTAAAAATATTTCGTTTTTACTTAATGCTAAAAAGATTAACAAATATATTATTCTCAACCAGATTAACAGGGTTATTATTTATTGTTTTTGCTATTGCAATGGCTATAGGAACTTTCTTAGATGCGGGTCAAGAAACTTCACCAACTCCTTATTCAAGAAATATTATTTATAATGCATGGTGGTTTGAAACTATAATGCTGTTGTTTGTTGTAAACTTTATGGGTAATATCTTTAGATATCGTTTATTATCCAAAAGAAGGTGGGCTACATTAATCTTGCATTTATCATGGATTTTTATTTTACTTGGAGCTTTTCTAACTAGATATGTTGGTTATGAAGGTGTAATGAGTATAAGAGAAGGTAATGTAGAGAATAGCTTTATATCAGAAAAAACATACCTAACTATATATATTGATGGTGATTATGAATTAAATGGACAAATAGTTAGAAAAGTAAAAGAAGAACACGTAGATTTTTCTTATAGATTAGACAATAAGTTTAAATTAAAAACTTATTATAATGACACACCTGTTTCTCTTGAGCTTACTGATTTTATAAAAGGAGCAGAGGAGGATATTATATATGATGAAAATGGTCAATTTTACTTAAAGATTGTTGAATCAAGCGGCGGCATGCCTCATAATCATTTTTTAAAGTCAGGGACAATCCAAAGCCTTCATAATACTCTATATACATTAAACAATCATGTTGAAGGTGCTGTAAATATAACTTTTGACGATAATGGTATATTTATTGAATCTCCTTTTGATGCAGAATATATGGTTATGGCAACCATGGATATAGGTAAACTAAATAAAAACGAAAAACAACCGCTTAACCTTAGATCAAGATATAGTATTAATAACCAGGTAATTGTTTTTCCTAAACCTGTTATTAAAGGAGTGTTTGATGTTGTAAAAAAATCAGAAATTTTAAAATCTGATCAAGATGCAATAGCGCTTAAAATTTCAACTCCAAGTCAAACAAAATCAGTGAAGGTCCTAGGAGGAAAAGGCACTAACAATCAATTTAAGAAAATTGAATTAGGAGATTTAGATATTCTTTTAAAATATGGCTCTAAAGTTTATGAACTCCCTTTTAGTATTAAGCTAAATGATTTTATTGCTGAAAAACATCCTGGTACTGAGAAAAGTTATTCTGCCTTTGCAAGTGAAGTTACTGTAATAGATGATGAAAATTTTGATTACAGGATTTTTATGAACACCATTTTAAATTATAAAGGATATCGATTTTTTCAAGCTTCATTTGATCCAGATGAAAAAGGAACAATTCTATCTGTAAATCACGATTTTTGGGGTACTACAATAACTTACATAGGCTATATACTTCTTTATTTTGGCCTATTTTCAATCCTTTTTGCAGGATTTACTAGGTTTAGTTATTTAAAGAATCAACTTCAACAGTTAAAAATTAATAAGTCTAAACTGCTTCCAATTGTATTTTTTATTTTCTCTATTCCTTTAAATGCTCAAGATGTAAATCCTCATAATCCTGTGACTAGTCAGGCTGATATTGAGAAAATAGATTCTATCTTATATGTAAATCAAGTTCCAAAAGTTGAAGCTGAAAAATTTGGAAAAATAGTTATTCAGGATCTTGGCGGAAGAATGATGCCAGTAAGCACATATGCTTCAGAATTACTGAGAAAATTAAGTAAAAGTGATAATTATAAAAATCTTGATGCAAATCAGGCATTATTATCAATGCATGAAAGCCCTCTATTATGGTATAATGTTCCTATTATATATTTAAAAAAGAAAAAGGGAGACTCTATTAGAAATATAATTGGAGTAAGTAAGGAGGAAAAACATATTTCACTTGTTGATTTTTTTACTGAAATAGGCGAGTATAAGCTTGCCCCGTATCTTGAAGAAGCCTACAGAACAACAGTGCCCAATGCTTTTCAAAAAGAGTTTAAAGAAACAGATCAAAGAGTGAATCTTCTGTATAATGCCCTAGAAGGTAGGTCTTTAAGGCTATTTCCAGTTATTGATGATGAAAATAATAGATGGATTTCCCCAATAGAAAATAGGGGGGACAATAAAGTAATTAAGGATACTTTATACTCAAATTTTATAAATACAGGTTTTAAAACCTATTTATATTTTTTAAACCAAGGGAAACGATCAAATGATTTTAGTGAATCAGAAAGAATATTAAATGCAATTTTAGATACTCAGTATAAATATGGATCTCAGGTGATGCTTACAGAATCTAAGATAGAATCAGAAGTATTATATAATAAATATGATATTTTTAGAAGTCTCTTTAGCTGGTATCTTTATGCAGGTTCACTGTTGTTTCTGGTTTTAATTTTTCAGATTTTTAAAAATAACCGCATTGTTAATTCCTTAATTACAATTTTTAAATATTCTATTTATCTACTATTTATTTTACATGCAATAGGTCTTTGTTGGAGATGGTACATATCTGGTCATGCTCCATGGAGTGACGGTTATGAATCAATGATATATATATCCTGGGTAACAATGCTTTTTGGTATTGTGTTTGGAAGAAGAAGTGATTTAACAATTGCCTCTACAGCATTTGTTTCATCAATGATTCTTATGATAGCACATTGGAGTTGGATGGATCCTGCTATAGCAAACCTAGCGCCAGTGCTAGATAGCTATTGGCTAATGATACATGTTTCTGTTATTGTTGGCAGTTATGGGCCATTTACTCTAAGCATGATATTAGGACTAGTTACATTGATCTTAATTACTCTTGTTAATAATAAGAACAAAGAGATAATGGCATTAAATATTAGAGAATTAATACTAATTAATGAGATGTCACTTACAGTTGGATTGGTAATGTTAACTATTGGAAATTTTTTAGGTGGAATGTGGGCTAATGAGAGTTGGGGGAGATATTGGGGATGGGACCCAAAAGAAACATGGGCGTTAATTAGCATTATGATCTATGCATTTGTTCTGCATATGAGACTAATTCCTAAATTAAAGAGTCAATTTACTTTCACTATTGCTTCCATTATCTCTTATGGAACTATACTTATGACTTACTTCGGGGTTAATTTCTATTTAGCAGGATTGCACTCCTATGCAAAGGATGACCAACAAATTAGTTTTTTATATTCAGGAATAACATTGTCAATAGTGTGTGTTTTAGCACTTTTAGCCTATCCTAAATATTCAAAATATTTAAAAAATAATCGTAAATTTAATTTAGATCAGTTATAGATGGAAGATAAGATAAAAGGAATCAATACTATATGCACCCATGTAGGTGAGATCGAAGACAAGCAGTTTGGTGGTGCAGTTTCGCCTATATACCCTTCTACATCCTATGCTTATATTGATGCTGAGATTAGTAGATATCCTAGATATTCAAATACACCAAATCAAGAGTATTTATCTAAAAAAATTGCGGCATTAGAGGAAACAGAAACAGCAATGATTCTAGGTTCTGGAATGGCAGCAATTAGTACAACTCTTCTATCTCTTTTAAGTTCGGGAGATCATATTTTGTTTCAGAATGACATATATGGAGGAACTAGAAATCTGGCAGAAGCCCAATTCGATCGTTATGGTATTGAATATTCTTTTACTAATAGTTTAGAGGTTTCTGATTTCGAAAAAGAAATTAGGAATAATACAAAGGTTATTTATATTGAATCTCCTTCAAATCCTATATTAAAAATAGTAGACATTAGAGCCATTGCTCAACTGGCTAAGTCAAAGGGATTAATATCAGTTATTGATAATACTTTTGCAACCCCAGTAATTCAAAAACCTTCAACTATGGGAATTGATATAATTCTTCATAGTGCTACTAAATATTTTGGAGGGCACAGTGATATATGTGCCGGTGCAGTGGCAACTTCAGAGAATTTAAAAGAAACCATATGGAGTCTGTCAAAAAATTTAGGAGGTAGTTTAAGTGATTATACTGTTTGGCTATTAGAGCGTAGCATGAAAACTTTAGTAATAAGAGTTAAAGCTCAGCAGGAAAATGCTATGAAATTATCTAAGTATCTGTATGACCATAATTTAACAAAAACGGTATACTATCCTGGACTTACTACTCATAAAAATCATGATTTAGCTAAAAGACAAATGGATGGTTTTGGTGCTATGATGTCTTTTGAATTTGATGATAGTATAGATGTAAATACCTTTTTGAAATCGCTTGAATTAATAAAACCATCTATGAGTTTAGCTGGTGTTGAAAGTACAATGCTTGTGCCAGCAGAAACTTCACACTATTTATTAAAAGAAGAGGATCGTTTAAAACAAGGAATCACAAACAATCTAATTAGATTTTCCGTTGGAATTGAAGATACAGAGGATGTTATACAAGATATAGAACAAGCTATTGTAAAAGCAACTAATAAATAATTCATGATAAAATTAGATATACTAGCCATTGGCGCTCATCCTGATGATGTTGAATTGGGCTGTGCAGGAACTATTGCTAAAGAGATAAGCAATGGTAAAAAAGTTGGTATACTTGACTTAACCAGGGGAGAGCTAGGAACTAAGGGCGATGCTAATACTCGAGATACTGAATCTAATGATGCTGCTAAACTTTTAGGGGTGGAATTCAGAGAAAATTTAAACTTTTCAGATTGTTTTTTTACAAATAACAAAGAACATCAATTGAAATTGGTAGAGGTTATTAGAAAACACAGACCTAATGTTATTATATGCAATGCAGTTCAAGACAGGCATATTGATCATTCAAAAGCAGCTAAACTTGTTACAGACGCCTGCTTTCTAAGTGGCTTAGAAAAGATAGAAACAATATGGGATTCTAAATCTCAAGATCCATGGAGACCAGTTAATGTATATCATTATATTCAATGGAATAATAATGAGCCTGATTTTGTGGTTGATATATCTGATTTTATAAAAAACAAATTAGATGCTGTTATGTGTTATAAATCACAATTTTATGATCCAAATGATAGCTCTCAGGTTACACCAATCTCAACAAAAAACTTCTTGGATAGTATTGAGTATCGAGCAAGGGATTTAGGAAGGTTAACAGGAGTTGAATATGCAGAAGGTTTTAATGCCTTACGAATGCCAATTATTGATCATATTTCAGATTTAAAATAAAATTTTAAAACCTTTTGTAGAGATTTACAAATAATTTACATTTGCATTCCTTATGGTGGTTGTAGTTCAGTTGGTTAGAACGCCTGATTGTGGTTCAGGAGGTCGCCGGTTCGAATCCGGTCTTCCACCCAAAAGTAAGCCCTCAAGAAATTGAGGGTTTTTTTGTTTAGATATAGATCCTGTTTAAATGATTTATTCACTTCTATTAAGTTTTATGGCTAATAGTAATATTTTTAATATAGGAATTGTAATCATTAGTATAGAAGCCACTAACACTATACTAAATGTAAAAAAAGCGATATACACATAGTACAAGGAATCTTGCATTAGGGAAAACGGTATATCTTTAGTAAAATACATCCAATGGCTTCTTTTTGCACCTGCAATCAGTAAGGAAACCCAAAAGAATAGTAAAGAGACATTGTATAAAACAAGACTTCTTTTTACTAATATACGATTCAGTTGATTTTTCAAGCTTAACTTTGAAACAATAAATAATAGGGATGCAAAAAGTATTGATGTATTGATGCCAATGGTTGTTCCCATAGAGTGAGCTACGGTAATATGTGTACCATGAGTAAAAAAATTAATAACAGGAATGGAAAATAATAGTGCTAAAATAAGATTTAGAAATATCCAAAAATCAGCAGTCATTAAAAATTTATAGGCCAATAAAGATTCTTCTTTTTTTTGTTTAGATAAGGTCTGTTTCCAAGAATAAATAATATGAATTAATAATATCCATTCGGTCATTGAAACTCCATAAGCTACATAACGAATCCAAGGTTGCATTGGTATAATATAGGTATGATGTGCCCAACCAAACATCAGGTTTGATAAGGCCAAAAAGTAAAAGAAGAATGTTTTTTTGCCATATGCTAATGTATTATCATTTTTAATCTTTGTCATCAGATAAATAGCTATACCATACACTAACATATTCCAGGAACCTACAAATGAACCATACGATTTCCATTGTACAGAAATATCTTTAATGAAGTGTTCTCTTAATGATGGAATTAACCAAAAATTAGCTTCACACAAATGATAGGTCATAAATACGATTCCTGTTCCCCACATCCAATAGTATACAGGCCAGTTTTTTACTTGCTTTCTAATGATTTTAAAGTAATTTATGCCAAATAAAACCCAGCCAATAAGAATAGGGATTGTTAAAATAGGAGTATATGCTAAATACTCCCTGCCTTCCATTTTTCCTAGAAGCAAAGAGATGTAAATGGCTATTCCTGTAAAGAGAAAAATTAATAAATGGATTTTTTGTAATCTATATGAAAACACCTTCAGATTTTCAACTTTATTTATAAAAAAATATATACTTCCAGTTGAACAAAGGATAATCCACGAAATGACTGTGGTAACGTGAAATGGTCTCATTTTAGTGAAAGGAAGATAGGTTTTTAAAAAATCAGGAATTATATACTGTAAAGATGCAAATAGTCCAAAAAACACACCTAACATTAATGCTATAAGTGCTATGATTAAGAATATCAAACTAGTCTTATCGTTCATTTTTATATTTAAATTTTACCCAACCATCTGCTCTAAACTCAGCTTCATAATTGGGATAATATCCTGTACTATCAACCGTTCTTAAAAACGTAACTATAGCCTCTTGTTCGTCTTTTGAAAAATTAAATTTGGGCATTGATTTTATCCCACTATTTAAAAATGCCTTTATATAAATAGGCCCTTTAATTGAATCAGAGTATATGTTTGTTAAATCAGGACCTAAATAACCACCTAAACCATAAATTTGATGACAAGACCAGCAATTATTGTTTTGCCATAATATCTGTCCTTGTATGGCCTTATTTGATAATTTAATTGGAGATATTCTATCTTTTGAGTTATAAACAATAAAATTATAAACACTAAATATTATTAATAAAAATGCAAATATCCCAATATTTTTCTTTGTATTTACCTTCACTTCTTTTTTATTAAAAAGATTTTACTAATGTATGGTGTATCTTTCTTTTAGTTAATGACTTTTATCATTTTTTCACTCATTTAAAATTATTGTATATTACAGGTAATGAAAAAGCTATTATGTCTATTTCTTGTTTTTGCTCTATTCGCTTTTGGATGCAGTAAGGATAGCGATGAAACCCCAGACGTTCCTGATGGACCAGACATACAATTTTATACACTCACTATTTCAACGACTACAGGCGGTTCTGTTGATTCAGAAGGTGGTACATATGAACAAGGTGAGGAGATTACTATAACTGCCACACCTGAAGATGGGTATATATTTCAAAATTGGACTGGAGATGAAAATTCCAGCGATAATCCGTTAACAATAATAATGAATGATGATATTGATATTATAGCAAATTTTGCTGTTAATGAGGTTTATTCATATAATTATAATGTTCCATCGCATGATTGGGAAAATTATTATACTCCGTGGTTAAGTGTTTATGAAATTTTATTTGAAGCTGGTTTGGAACAAACTCACTGGATGGCTCATGTAAATACCTATTATGGTATTGGTGATTTTAATCTAGATGGATATTTAGATGTTAACACCAGTATTCCAAACAATGATGATGTTTTACATCATTATGATTATTTTATTTTAGATAATGGTTTAGGAGAGTATTTTTTAGATGAGGATTTTCCATATGAATCAGACACTGAAGTTTACCACTCAAGAAAAACCATAGTTGGTGATTTTAACTTAGACAATAAACCTGATGTATTTAGGCCTGCAGGTGCACATGACCATTTAGGATATCCAAATATTGTTCTTAGTGGTCAAGACGGATATTCTCATAGTATTTTAAATAATACTCCATTACTTCAACCCCATACAGTTTGTTCTGGAGATATTGATAATGATGGTGATTTGGATGTTTTTCTTGCTCAAAGTGGTGATAATGATGGCTTTTTAATTAATAATGGAGATGCAACTTTTCAGTGGAAATGGATCTCTGAAGTAATAGAAGATTTTGATAGTGGGTATGTATATCCTGATGGAGGTTATGGCTATTATGGTATTTGGAGCTCTGAGATGACAGATGTTGATAATGATGGATTTGTAGATTTAATTGTAGGAGGAATATATAAGGATAACGATTATGATTCTTTATTAGATGGGCCAACAATATTTTGGGGAGATGGAAGTGGGAAATTTTATAATTCAAATTCTACTACTATATTTAATGAGGCAGATGTTATTGGTTATGCAGGATCAGATATTTCACTCTCACAAGATTATGCTGTTAATGATGTAGATGGAGATGGTATAAATGATATTGCTGTTTATTCTACTTTAGATAATGAGGGGTATTTTTATCAAATAATTAAGGGACTACCTAATAGAGAATTTGAAGATAAAACTGTTGATTGGTTGCCAAACAATGTTATTAGTGGAACTTCACAGTCCACAAATCATGTATGGGTAAAATTAATGGATGTAGATAATAATGGCCTAATGGATATTGTAGAAGGCGAGCCATTGATTTGGATACCTGATGGTATTTTTAGAACTTCTGTTAGATGGGAATGGAATGGAAATGGGTTCACTAAACTTAACTAAACCATAGGCATATCTTCTTCTTATAAATTATTTCAGATATATATATTGTCCACTAATATAATTATAGGTTTTATTATTATTTCTTAACTTGTTAATCTAATACTAACCTAAAACTTTACAAAATGAAAAGAATTACATTTTTATTTTTATTAATTATAGCTCAGACTTCTATTTCACAGACTTTGCAAATGCCAAATATTCCAGCTGAAGGTGTGAACTATGAAACAAGCACCTTAAATGCGTATTTGTCTGTCTCAACGGAAGGTCCTCCTTGGGATTTTTCTAATCTTAATCCAGTAGATCAAAGTGTTATCTCTATGCAGTCAATAGATGATTCTCCATTTTCAAGTTCAAATTATCCTTATGCCACTCATGTAAAGTATGAAGATGGATATGAGTTCTTTCTAGGTTTTGAAAGTACTGAATATACTTATAATGGAGAAAATAGTTTTATAACAAACAGCTATGCAACTCCTCTAACTATTAATCCATACCCTTTTAATGTTGGTGACACTCATACAGATGCAGTATACGATATCTCTTTCACTTGTAGTGGTTGCCCTCCTTATATGTTTAGAGATCATGAAGTTGAAACTGAAGCTATTTCTTCAGGCTCTGTTACAATGCCAGATGGAACAGTATTTGAAAATGTTATGCTAGTTCGCTCTTTAGCTGTGTTTTCTGATGCTCAAACAGGATCATCACCATGTGTTAATACAAGAGAATCTTATTTTTTATGGGCAGCAGATATTGGAATACCTTTAGTCGAAACTTTTAGCCAAGTAACAACTGGTGCTTGTAATTTTGATCCGATACAATTTACAAGATTTTATGAGTCAGAATCTGATTTCAATAATGGTGGCGGCGGAACTGATTGTCCAGATGAGTATTCTTTACCTATTGTTTGGAGAGACAACTTTGAGTGTTATAATCCTTTTGCAATTGATAACATCGAAGGATGGACAGCAATCGATGGAGAAGGAGGTACAACATGGGGAGCTAATGATGTAGATTTTGCCAACGAAAGCTATGTTGGTTCTGGAATTATTTGGAATAATACACAAGCTACTCCCACTGGAACTTCAGATATCTCTGCCTACAACTCCTACGAGGGGAATCAAGGATTATATTTCTTTGCAGCAGGAGCAAGTAGCACTCCTTACCCAAATGATGACTGGATGATAGGACCTGAATTTACTATTACTGGAGTTACTTCTCCATTGCTTACTTTTTGGGCTAAATCCATAACTGACGCCTATGGATTAGATAGATTTCAGATTGGTATAGGAAGCTCTACAAATCCTGACGATTTCACTATAATATCTTCTGGCGCATATGAAGAAGCTCCTACAGTATGGACACAATATCAATATGACTTAAGTGCCTACGATGGTCAAACAATTAGAGTCGGTATACATTGTGTAAGTAATGATTCTTTTGTTTTGCAAATGGATTCATTTGTTGTAGAGGGAACATTAGGCGTAAATGATGTAGCCTCTTTAGATATGAATTTATATCCCAATCCTGTAAGTGGAAGCTTTGTAACCATACAAACTCCAATTAATGGAGTTAAATATGTTGAAGTTTTTGATATAATTGGAAATCGTTTAATCAATACTTCTCTAATTACAGATACTTTAGAGATTAGTTCATTAAGTACAGGAATGTATTTAGTGAAAGTAACAGTTGAAGGTCAAAGCAAAACATCTAAGTTAATTATTAGATAAATTAACTTTAACTAACTAAAAAAAGGCTCTCAGAGCCTTTTTTTAGTTTAATACTATACTGATGAATATTTTCTTTATTATTAATTTTCTATCAATAAAATTAAGAAACCATAGGCATATCTTCTTCTTTTAAAATTATTTCAGACATATAATTGTCTGCTAATATTTTTATAGGTTTTAGTATTTTTTCTTAGCTTTATACTCTGCCCACATTGTATTAATCTAAAAACTTATAATTATGAAAAAACTATTATTTATTTTATTATTTGTAGGAATGTATTCAACTACATTTTCACAGGATACTGCGCTAACACTTGAAGAGAAGCAAGAACTTTTGGCAGCTAGTCCTTTTAATTCTGTATATCCTACTTCAATTCTAAAAAGTTCTGATACTTATTTTAAAGCTCAAATGGGTTTATATAAAGAAGGAGTAATAGCTGAAAAAGAAGCACATTTAGTAGCGCTTGCTACTTCTGCAGCTATTAAATGTCAATACTGTATACCTTATCATATTGCAGAATTAAAGAGATTGGGTGCATCAGAAGATGAAATAAAAACTGCAGTGCTTATTGCTGCTGATATTATGAAAATGAGCACACTATTTTACGGGAATGAATTTGATTTAGAGGAATTCAAAAAAATGCTTAGAGGAGAATAAAAAACGAAA
>Ga0208639_1001710_pt1 | contig 14011 bp, 13 predicted proteins | sample ETNtaG_33_FD_185772 | JGI IMG/M metagenome (GOLD analysis project Ga0208639, IMG submission 185772) | Marine microbial and viral communities from oxygen minimum zone, Eastern Pacific Ocean - ETNP201310SV76 (SPAdes) (version 2) | ecosystem: Environmental > Aquatic > Marine > Oceanic ...
AATGCAGTTCCTTCAAAGCAGTATTTTTGCTCACATCCAAACTGGTTAATTGATTATATGCTGTATGCAATTCTACTAAGGCAGTATTCTTACTCAGATCCAAACTGGTTAAATTATTATCACCGACCAATAGTTCCACTAAAGCAGTACTATTAGTAAGATCTAAACTTGAAAATCCATTTTGTTCGGCATACAATTTTTCTAATGCTACAAAAGCCTCGATCCCAGTTAAATCGTGTATTCTTTTACCCCAGATATTCAAACTGTCTACACCGCTGATATTTGCTGTAAGGACTGAATCATCCAGTGTTGTATCGTAGCCCAAGTCAATCAGGGCCTGTTCAAATTTGTCATCGGGAACATAAGTTTTCTGGGCAAATACAAATGAGAACGCGATTAATAAAAGAATAGCGATTTTTTTCATGAGTTATACCTCGTTTTAATAGGTTTTGTATCTTTTCTGAGCTTTCAATAAATAAAGATCTGCTTTTTCTGTCTTTTCATCTTGAGCTAAGGAAACAATTCGAAGCGCTTCAAGCAGGGGAATCTCTGTATTATCATAATTTGAATAAAGCGCATCTAGAGCTTTAGCAATTAGTTCAACATCATATCCAGCTTTTTTTGAACGATGTTCATCAATGATCTCATAGAACCGTTCAATGTAGTAGGGCTCTACCCAACTCGGATCTTGGTTGTATTGTTTTTTCACTTCTTGTTTATGATGATATTTAAGTTTTGCCCCACCAGCATAAACCCCATTAATAAAGGCGACTTTTTCTTTAATCTCTAAAGACTGCCAGTACATCGCTGGAGTTCGTTCTTGACCCATTACGATAGAAATCAAAAACCCAATTAGAAATATTCTTTTAATCATGGCTCAATTCATCATACTGATTAACAATGGGGACTCTTCTACCCATTCCAAAAGCCTTAGAAGTTACGCGTAAGCCAGGCGCAGCTTGCCGTCTTTTATATTCATTCATCCGAATCCTTCTAGAAATATCTTCAACTAGCTCTGGGTCAGCTCCTTTTTCTATCAATTGAGATGGAGATACTTGGTTGTCAATAAGATCCGTGACCAGAGGGCTTACGACATCATAATCAAATGGATCAACTTGGTCTGGTCTTAATTCAGCTGAAGGTGCTTTTTCAATCGAGCTTAATGGTATTCTCTCTGAACCAGAATTTTCATTCACCCAGCGAGACAAGGCATAAACATCTGTTTTAGAAAGATCTGAAATCACAGATAGTCCTCCATTCATATCGCCATATAATGTACAATAACCCATTGCTAATTCAGTTTTATTACCCGTTGATAACACAAGCCAATCAAATTTATTAGATAAAGCCATAATAATGCTACCTCTTGCTCGCGCTTGAATATTTTCTTCCGCAACGTCAGGCTTAGCGCCATTATAACTAGCTTTAAGTGAATGTTCAAAAGAATCAACAATCGATTCTATTGATACTACCTGATAATCGATTCCAAGATTAACTGATAATTTTTTGGCATCATCTTTGCTATGCTGACTAGAATACTTTGAAGGCATAGACACACCATGAACATTCTCATGTCCAAGTGCGTCAACTGCAATACAGGCAGTTAAACTTGAATCAATACCACCACTTAAGCCCAATACAGCTTCAGAGTGACTGGTCTTTCTAAAATAATCTTTAACACCAAGAACGAGTGCATTATAAATTTTTTCTTCCCTTTTTGCAACATTCAATTCAATCGGATCTTGATTGTCAAAGTCTACCAGCATGATATCTTCGGAAAACGCTTTCCCTTGTGCGATCAAATTACCTTTTCCATCATAGGCAACTGATTGACCATCAAAAATAAGTTCATCTTGAGCTCCCACTAAATTGCAATACAAAAACGGGAGTTCAGTATGATTTACTTTTTCTTGAATAAGATTGCAACGGTCTACCAACCTACCTGCTCGATAAGGTGAAGCAGATATATTTATGATCAATTCTGCATCATTAGATTTAAGCTGATCAGAAAGATCACGAGAATAAGTATAATCCCATAAATCTTCGCAAATCTGCAACCCAATCTTTTTATTATTTGAGCCAATTTGAACTTCAACGACTACTGGCTTATCTCCACTTTTAAAATATCGATCTTCATCAAAAACATCATAAGTGGGTAATAGAATCTTTTTATAATGATCAATGATCTGACCATTTGCACAAACAAAAGAGCAATTATATAGATTATCATTCTCAGCCACCGTACTTCCTATAATCATAGGCGTTGTACACTGTTCAGCAATTTCATCTAATGCAATCTGTGCATTTTTGATAAATTGTTTTCTAAGTAGTAAGTCTTGAGGCGGATAGCCAATCAATACTAATTCAGGGAAAACAACTAATTCTGCACCTAGGCCAATTGCATCAGAATATCTATCTAATATTAATTGTTTATTTTGCTTTACTGCACCAACAGTGGGATTGATCTGACAGAGGGCAATTTTCATGCTATGTTACGGCTCAATCCTATACATGGTTCTAGGGTAAGGAATAGTTTCACGAATATGTTTTGTACCACAAATCCAGCCAACGGTTCTTTCAATACCCAAGCCAAAGCCTGAGTGAGGAACCGAACCATATTTTCTAAGATCTAAATACCATTGAAACGGTTCGATCGGCAATTTGTGCTCTTTAATCCTTTTCAATAACGTATCATGATCATCTTCCCGTTGACCGCCGCCAATAATTTCACCAAATCCTTCTGGGGCGATCATATCAACTCCAAGAGCTAATTTTTCGTTTTCCGGGTCTCGCTTCATATAGAAGGCTTTGATCTCTGCGGGCCAGCGATGAATCATGACCGGACGATCAAATTCTTCAGAAATTATCGTTTCATCTGTTCCCCCAAAATCAGAACCATAGGTAAAATCTGAACCTTTGTCTTTTAAAATTTTTGCAGCTTCATCATAGGTAATACGTGGAAAAGGTGGCACTACTTTTTCCAATTTTTCAGCATCTCTTTCTAAAACTTTTAGTTCTTCCTTACAATTATCTAAACACCATTGGACAACATAGCTCACATGTTTTTCTGCCCATTCCATATTCTCTTCTAAATCACAGTAAGCAATTTCAGGCTCTATCATCCAAAATTCAGTTAAATGTCTACGTGTTTTAGACTTCTCTGCTCTAAAGGTGGGGCCAAAAACATAAACTTTGCCAAAAGCCATTGCGCTGGATTCACCATAGAGCTGTCCACTTTGAGTTAAATATGCTGAACGATCAAAATAGTCCAATTCAAAAAGTGTACTTGTCCCCTCAACAGAATTTGCGGTCAATATCGGTGAGTCCATCAACGTAAAGCCATTATTGTCATAGAAGTCTCTTGTCGCTTTAATCACTTGATGGCGAACTCGAAGAATTGCATTTTGATTTTTAGATCTAAGCCATAGGTGGCGATTACTCATTAAAAAGTCTGTTCCATGCTCTTTATGAGATATAGGATATTCTTCTGCGATCTGATGAACTTTAATTTGACTCACTCCTAATTCATATCCACCTACTGAGCGTGGTTCTGATCTAACCATGCCAGTAACCGTAACGGAGGATTCTTGGGTTAAGGTGTTCTCTAATTCAAAAACTTCCTTTTCAGTCTCAGCTTTAACGACTACACATTGGACCAATCCGGTTCCATCTCGAAGGATCAAAAACCATATTTTCCCGATAGATCGCATATTATAAACCCATCCATTTAAGGAGACTTCTTTTCCTTCATGATCTTTCAATTGTGCTATTGTTGTATTCATATCGCTCATAATTTTATTTTATTAGGTTGTCTAAATTACCACGATGTCATGATTTCGTTCAAAACATCTTCTGCAATTTTTATTACTGCTACAGATGTAGCAAATTCCCTAGGATCACCAAATTCATCATTGTCTTCACCGTCAAGTAATCCATCACCATCATTATCAATTCCATCTGTGCTGATATCTCCAGAAAGACCATAAGCACCCCAGCCTGAGAAACTTTTCTCCATTAAAACTTTGTCATCTCGTACATCATACCACTCAACTTTCATATGTACTGTAAATCTATATTCCGTTACAGCTTCCTCTTTTGTAAATGTATATGGAGCATCAGTAACACGTGTAATTGTTCCTCGCAATATTGAGTTAGCTTGATCTTCATCAGTAACACGAAGAATATTTTCCTCATTAAATTTATTTAATAGATTTTCAGTAACTGATTCACTCATTCCAAATTCAGCCGTTTGATTATCAACAATAGGGATCGCTATGGAATTAATATGTACCGGTATGCTCCCAGCTAATGAATAATACATACATCCATTGGAAAAAATAGTTAGTAGGAATGAAATAATTATTTTTTTATTCATGAATTTTTAATTTTTCTCTCAAGACCGTACTGGTCAATTTTCCTATATAATGTCCGTTCGCTCATACCTAATGATTTTGCTGAAGCACGACGATTATTATTGAAAAATATTAATGTTCTTTCGATTGCTTCTTTTTCTAGATCTTCAACTGTCATATCTCCAATGGAACTATTTTTGATAAAATATTCGGATTCTTCATCTATATGCAGACTTGGTGTAATCTCTCCACTGGTTTGACTTGTAATAGGTGTTCCAATATTACTCTGCATAGGATTATCTGGAGAAGCCAATTGTTTTAAAAATTCTACATCCTGTCTCAGTAGAAAAAGCTGCCTTAATATTAAATCTCTTTCAGCAGATTCAGCTGGTTGAGGCATGATAACGGGTAGTGCTGGATTAATCGATCCTGTTGCTTTGTCTATTCCTAACTGATTTTCAACCATTTCAAGAGTTATTCTTTCACCCTTTTCTAAAACCAAAATACTTTCTACAAAATTCTTTAATTCTCTAACATTTCCATGCCAACTATGTTTTTTTAACGCACGTATAGCCTCCGGCATAAAGCCTCGATACATCATATCATTATTTCGAGTAAACTCAAGTGCAAATCGTTCTACTAATAAACTTATATCCTCAACACGATTACCCAATGCTGGCGAAAGGATTGTTACCGTTTTTAATCTATAATATAAATCTTGTCGAAAAAGCCCTTTTGCGACTAAATCAGCTAAATTTTTATTTGTAGCAGCGACGACTCTAACATCAGTTCTTTTCATCTTAGATGCACCAACTGGAATGAATTCACCACTCTCAAGAACTCTAAGAAGCTTAACTTGAGTTTCTAGAGGTGTTTCACCAATTTCATCAAGAAATATTGTTCCTTTATTTGCGGATTCAAAATAACCTTTACGATCCTCTCTAGCGTCAGTATATGCACCTTTTTTATGGCCAAATAATTCACTTTCAATGATTCCTTCCGGTATCGCACCACAATTTACTGTAACTAATGGCTCATGCGATCTCTTGCTTGTTTGATGAATAGCCTTGGCTACCATCTCTTTTCCAGTTCCTGACTCTCCAGTAATTAAAACTGATATATCAGTTGGCGCAACTTGAGCTACCATCTCTAATACTTGTTTTACCGCATCAGAACGGCCAACTATTCCAGATTTTTTTTGAATTGATTCAATATTCATTTTTTTTCTCTCAAAATACTTTTTCTAATTCTTTTTTCATTTTATCAATTTCATCTCTAAGACGAGCTGCCCTTTCAAAGTCTAAATTGTCCGCAGCTTCAAGCATTTCTTGTCTCATCATATCAACAGCTAGTCTTCTATCCATTTTACTAAAGTCATCTCCTTTTCTACTTACATATGGGTCCGATTCTTCTTGATGAATTGAATCAGCTACTGTAGTAGATCCCATTATTTCATCTTTTGATTTAATTACTGTTTGCGGAGTAATATTATTTTTTGAATTATAGGCCTCCTGTACTTTTCTTCGCCTAGCAGACTCTTTAATTAAATAATCCATTGCATCAGATAATCGATCGGCATACAAAATCACTTGTCCATCGACGTGTCTTGCGGCTCGACCTGCAACTTGCATCAAAGAACTTTTAGACCTTAAAAACCCTTGTTTGTCTGCATCAATCACTGCTACTAATGATACTTCTGGCAAATCTAGACCTTCTCTTAAAAGGTTGATGCCCACCAGAACGTCAAATTCACCTAATCGTAAGTCTCGTAGAATTTGAACTCTTTTCAAAGTATCAATTTCACTATGAAGATACCTAACTCTTAAATTTACACCACTTAAGTATTCACTTAAATCCTCGGCCATTCTCTTGGTTAGAGTTGTAACCAAAACGCGTTGATCTTTTTCAGCTCTTGATCGAATCTCACCTATTAAATCATCGACTTGCCCATGACTACTCCTAACTTCAACTGTAGGATCTAATAAACCAGTCGGTCTAATTACTTGTTCTACAACAATCCCTTTAGACATTTCAAGCTCTCGATCAGATGGAGTCGCAGAAACATATACAACTTGGTTTTGTTTTTCATGGAATTCTTCAATTTTCATTGGCCGATTATCTAATGCGCTTGGTAAACGAAAACCATGTTCAACCAATACTTCTTTCCTAGATCTGTCACCATTATACATTGCCTGAATCTGTGGCAAAGAGACGTGAGATTCATCAATGATAGTTATAAAATCATCTGGGAAAAAATCAATCAAAGTATATGGTCTTTCACCAGGTTTTCTACCAGAGAAGTAGCGAGAATAGTTTTCTATTCCTGAGCAATATCCTACTTCCATCATCATCTCTAAATCAAAATTAGTACGCTGTTCCAATCTTTGAGCCTCAAGCAACTTATCAACCGATCTTAGCTCCTCAAGCCTGTGAATTAATTCTAAACGAATTTCTCCAGAAATACGATTGATTGTTTCTTGATCTGTGACAAAATGTTTTCCAGGATAAATAAATTCGGAATCCATTTCTTTTAATATTTCACCTGTTAATGGGTGAAAGCGTGTAATACGATCAATCTCTGACCCAAATAACTCAATCCTTATTCCAATATCTTCATAAGCAAGATAAACCTCTATAACATCTCCTCTAACGCGAAAAGAACTTCTTTCAAAAACTGTATCATTTCTGACATAATGAATATTTATTAAACTCTTTAGAAATTTTTTCCGTTCAAGCTGAGAACCTCTTTTTAATTGAATAACTTTGTCCTTGTATTCATCGGGTGATCCTATTCCGTAAATACAAGATACCGAGCTAACAACGATTACATCTTTGCGACTTAATAATGAGCTCGTAGCCTTAAGTCGTAAAATATCAATCTCTTCATTAACAGACATATCTTTTTCAATGAAAGTATCCGTAACTGGCAAATAAGCTTCTGGCTGATAATAATCATAATAACTAATAAAATATTCAACAGCGTTATTTGGGAATAATTGTTTGAATTCACCATATAATTGCGCAGCTAATGTTTTATTATGTGAAATGATAAGAGTTGGACGCTGAACTTCTTGAATAACATTAGCCATGGTAAATGTCTTACCAGAACCTGTTATACCTAAAAGTACTTGGTGTTTATCATGTTGATTAAGTCCTTTGACAAGACTATCAATCGCTTGAGGCTGATCACCTTGAGGGCTAAAATCAGAATTAAGATTAAACTCTGCCATATCGACAAATTTAAGTCAATTAATATATGTGATACAATGGCAGAGAATTAATTTTTCAGTCTCAAAATCTTTTCATCATTTTGGTTATTGTCATCCGTAAATTATTGACATTATGAAGACTTTTTTATCGGTAAAATCTAGATATATAAAAAAATATGCATTTATTGTGTTTAGTATTTTATTACTTAGTTGTGATAATGAGCCTGATTCTGATATCATTTCCTGGCAAAAAAATTGGAATAAATGGAATGATCTAAATTTGAGCAATTATTCTTATGTTTTTAGAGCTAGCTGCTATTGCATAAATGAATGGGTCAGTGAGGTCAAAGTGACAATCTCCAGCGATACAATATCAAATGTAGTTTTTACTAGCAATGATTTATCTCCTACTACGCTAAAACCAAATCAATGGCATACAATTGATGAACTTTTCGATATCGCAAAGACAGCTATCGATGAAGCCTATGCTTATAAGGTTGAATATGATAATCCTTTATTTGGGCACCCTACAATGATAGATATTGATTGGGCAGAAAATACAGCTGATGATGAAGTTACTTTTTTTATTAATAATGTCTCCTCAGAGAAATAAAGTGCTTATAAATGATAAATGAATTAATTATAAAAAAGTTTGACCAACCTGATGAGATAATAAATTTTGAAAAAGGAAAATTTGAAATAATAAGATTGGGCGGAATTACAATTGGGAGAGCAACATATGAGCCAGGTTGGAAATGGTCAAAACATGTTAACCCATTAGCTAATACCAAATATTGTGAGGTTGAGCATGTTGGAATGGTACTATCGGGCATAGCAACCGCTGCATTTGAAGATGGAACTGTAAAAGAATTATGTCCGGGGGACCTCTTTTATATACCTCCTAACCCTCATGATAGCTGGGTAGTTGGAAACGAACCATATGTATCTTTACATTTCCTTGGAGCTGATAAATACACAAAATAAATATATAGGTAAAATTATGAAAAAATATTTACTATTAATTTTATTGTTTTCTACAAATTGTTCTCAAAATATTGGATCAGAAAAAGCAGTTGGCACAACATTAGATAATCTTCACCTTTATGCATCGCAAGCAGACGGTAAAAAATATATAGATCTTTTTTCTGAAGATGCTGTTTTTTTTGGAACAGATATAAATGAAAGATGGACTAAGGAAGATTTTCGCACCTATGCTCTTGCTCGATTTGAAAACGGTGTTGGTTGGACATATTATATGAAAGAAAGAAATATCTTTTTCTCAGATGATGAGAAAACAGCTTGGTTTGATGAAATCTTAATAAGTAAAAAGTATGGGGAGTTTAGAGGAACAGGTGCACTTAAAATAGTTAAGAATAAATGGAAGATTACTCAGTACAATCTTCTTCTTCCTATTCCTAACGACTTGATGAAAAAATATTCAGAAGAAATCAAAGATTACTACAATAAAAGCTAACATCGGATTGATAAAATGAAGAAATTTTTCCTATGTATATGTTTATTCATATTTAATTGTTCAAATGATAAGAGAATAGAGAAACCAAATATAATAGTCATTATGGCTGATGATCTTGGCTATGGTGATGTTGGTGCTTATGGTGCAAAGGCAGAAAACGTTAATACACCTAATATTGATAAACTTGCTGAAGGTGGAATAAAATTTACTAGTGGTTACTGCTCTGCTTCAACTTGTACACCTACGCGTTATTCTTTTCTTACAGGATCATATGCATTTCGCAAAAAAAATACCGGGATAGCGCCACCAAATGCTCCAGCAATTATACAACCTGGAACTGAGACTATTGCAACCGTGCTTAAAAAAGCAGGCTACGCTACAGCCATAGTGGGAAAATGGCATTTAGGATTAGGTGGGCCCGAGGGACCTGATTGGAATGGAGAACTAAAGCCTGGGCCCAAAGAAATTGGCTTTGATTATAGTTTTCTCCTACCTACAACAAACGATCGTGTTCCTCAAGTTTATGTTGAAAATCATCATGTTAGGGATTTAGACCCTAATGATCCACTTTGGGTTGGGTATGAAAAGCCAAATGAAGATCATCCTACTGGCATTACTCATAGAAATACATTAAAAATGGATTGGAATGATGGGCACAATAATACTATCCATAATGGGATTGGAAGAATTGGTTATTATACAGGGGGTAACACTGCTCGTTTTAGAGATGAAGACCTAGCAGATGAATGGAAAACTCAAGCTAATGATTGGATAGAACGCAATAAGGATAACCCCTTTTTCCTTTTCTTCTCATCACATGATATCCATGTACCTAGGATGCCTCATGAGCGCTTCCAGGGGAAATCTGCCATGAGCTATCGTGGAGATGCTATCGAGCAACTTGATTGGAATGTGGGGGAAATTATTAACACATTAGAGCGTCTTAATCTAACAGATAAAACCTTAATTATTTTTTGCTCAGATAATGGCCCAGTCTTAGATGATGGTTATGATGATTTTGCAAATAAAATGTTAGGTGATCATAGGCCTGCAGGACCATATTCAGGAGGTAAATACACAGTACGAGAAGGTGGAACTCGAACACCATTTATAACATTCTGGAAAGGACATATAACTCCAGGTACTTCAGATTTAATGATTTCCACTATTGACTTGACAGCTAGCATAGCTGCACTTACAGGAGTTGAATTATCTGAGGATGGGGCTCTTGACAGTTTTAATGTACTGGATGCAATATTGGGCAAACCAAACGCTAAAGGTAGAGAATATATAGTATCACAAGATAATGGAAGACGTGGTAATTATGGTCTTAGAGTTGGAAATTGGAAACTTCAACGACATGATTCAAAAAAAATGTATAATGGTGACCTATCAATGAAAACTTGGCCAGTCCCACAATATACACTATATGACTTATCAGTTGATATTGAAGAGAAAAATGATATATCGGAGCAAAATAACAATATATTTAATAAACTAAAAAACAAACTCCAAGATATAATTGATAATGGGCGAACTCGGAGCTAAACCGGACTTCCAATTAGCTCAAACTCATTAGAAGATTCAATCTTCACATTTACAAACTCGCCCTTTTTGACCGGACTTTTTATTTGAACAATATTATCTATTTCTGGAGAATCATACTCAGTTCGACCAACTGAAACTGTTTCTCCACACTTATCAACCAACACCTTATATGTTTTACCAACCATTTTTTCATTCTTGCTAGCACTTATATTCGCCTGTAAGTCCATAATAATGGATTTACGTTCATCTTTAATCTTTTTTGGAACATTGTCATCCATATCTTCCGCCAACGTACCTTCTTCTTCTGAATAAGTGAAGACTCCAAGCCTATCAAATTTTATTTCCTCTACAAAATCATAAAGCTGTTTAAAGTCTTCATCTTCTTCACCTGGATAACCAACAATTAATGTGGTACGAATACGAATATCAGAAACTGATTTTCTTAAACTATTAATTCGATCACGGATACCTGTTTGCCCCAATCCTCTTCTCATTGATTTTAATATTTTATCTGAACTATGTTGAATTGGCATATCCAAATAGCTACAAACCTTATCGCTATTTGCTAACTCTTCAATAATTCTCTGAGAAAGATGGGATGGATGTGCATAATGCAACCTAATCCAATCTACATTTAAATTATTTAATGATTTAATTAGATCATTTAAATAAACCTTAGGTTTTAAATCCCAGCCATAGCTTGTTGAATCTTGAGCAATAACAAGTAATTCTTTAACACCATTTTCAACAAGTTTTTCAGCTTCCCATATTATTGAATCAATAGTACGACTTTTTTGCAATCCTCGCATAATTGGAATACTGCAAAAAGAACAGCCATTATCACAACCTTCAGCTATTTTGATATAAGCATAGTGACTCGGAGTCATTAAGGAACGATAAAAAAGAGGATCTTCCTTTGCATAATCCTTACCCGTTAAAAATGATATAATTTGCTTATGATCATTGCTCCCAAAAAATCGATCAACTTCAGGTATTTCTTTTGATAACTCTTCAGGGTATCTTTCAGAAAGACAACCCATGACAACTAATTGTTTTAAGTTACCGGTTGTTTTTAATTCAGAAGCTTGTAATATGGTTTCTATTGATTCTTCCCTTGCTATATTAAGAAAACCACAGGTATTAATTACAATTGTGTCAGCTTCTTCAGGCTCTTTAGTTATAGTAAAATCTTCACTTTGAAGACTTCCAAGAAGAAGTTCGGAATCAACCAATGCTTTTGCGCATCCAAGACTAATTAGATTTAATTTTTGTTTTGAAGAATTCAATTAACTATTTAGTCCCTAATAAACCTTGAGTGTATTCTAAGGCATCAAAAGTGATTAAATCATCTAAATCTTCACCTAAGCCTATGAAACGAACTGCAAGGCCCAAATCTTGATAAAGAGGAAAAATAATTCCTCCTTTAGCACTTCCATCCATCTTGGTCATAATAGCGCCATCGATTTGAATTATTTTTAAAAATTCTCTAGCTTGGACAAGAGAGTTTAAACCTAATGAAGCATCCAGTGTTATTAAAGTAGAAAGTGTGAATTCAGCAAACTTTAATTCGGCCATTCTATACATCTTTTCTAATTCATCCATTAAATTCTTATTAGTATGTAATCGACCTGCAGTGTCAACAATAACAACATCAATTTTTTTTGATTTTGCGGCTGTAATACCATCAAAAAGAATTGATGACGGTTGCTTTGATTTCTCATTATAAACCAAATCAACATCAATACGATTTGCCCAAATCTTTAATTGATCAATGGCAGCTGCACGATATGTATCTGCTGCTACCATAAGAATATTATTGCCCATTTTTTTGTAGTAACTAGCTAGTTTTGCGGCAGTAGTTGTCTTACCTGTCCCATTAACGCCTACAACCATCACTATTATCGGATTATTTGGAGGAAGATAATTATCTTCCTTACTAGGTAAGATTGAAACAAGGTGATCTTCGACTTTCGAAAGGAATCCTTCATCATGATTTTTTTCTACTACGTTCAGAATGGCGCTTACTGTTTCAAAACCCATATCAGATGATAATAGTACTTCCTCTAATTGTTCTAATGAATTAGGAGTAACTTTACGTTTTACAATATTATCAAAAGCATCAGCAACCTTTTCTCTGGTTTTACTTAATGCCTGGAAAATATTACCTATAAAAGGCATTAATGTATTTCTTTATAAAAATTATAGAATGTTTTTGTATAAGCTAGCCAACTAACTACTAAAAGAAATGTAGCAGTATAAATTGTTACATCATTTAACCAAGGGAATGCTTGCCACGGCCAGATATGAACGAGCACAGCGAGCGATGTTATGCCGGCTCCCCATTTCCCCCACCAGTTAGAACTAAGAATAAAATGATCATGGTTCAAGAAATATATTGCTGCTATTGCAATAAATATATATCGAACCAAAAAAAATAGAAAAAACCATGCGGGGAATCGCTCAATCAGTGTCAAATAAGCAACTACAGCAAAAATACATACAAAGTCAGCTATGGGATCAATCCACTTACCAAAATGCGTAACCTCTTGCGCCTTACGAGCTACCCATCCATCCAACGCATCAGATAGGACAGCGATTAAGATTAAAATAAATGTTAAAGTACCATATGATGGATTTTTTAAAGTATAAATAATAGGAACTGCTAAAATAGCTCTGCTCAAACTAATTATATTAGCCAAAGTTAAAATTTTATTCGGGTCTGAAATAATTAATTTCCTAGGCATTAATTAACACTCTATCATTAAGCGAAACAACTTGTTGATCCAAATCATAAATATGATCACAATGGGATTCAATAAAATAAACATCATGGGAAATTAATATTAAGTATTTGTTGGGTATTATTTCCTTTAAGAATTTGCTAAGTAAAGTTTTTTGTTTTATTCCCATACCAAATGTCGGTTCATCTAGGATTAAAACATCATAATTACAATATGATAAAATAATTATTAAAGTCATTCTTAAGGTTGACCATGGAATATTTATAGTTGATTCGCTTTTAATAATATCCCAATTAATCTGTGAAGTTTTTAACTTATTAATACACATTTTCATCAAATGTTGATTTAGTTTTTCGTTAGAGATTAATTCTGAAATAAAATTTTCAAGCGATTCTGTGCCAATCATTCGTTCAGGGAATTGATCCAACATTGCAACAGAAGATCTCTTGCCATCAATTGATAGATTTATAGAGCCTGATTGTAAAGATAATATTTTCGTTATCAGTTGAGATAACGTGGTCTTTCCTTTTCCATTTTGACCTATCAACCCAATTGATCGTGCATGATTAATATTACAACTCCAATTATTAATTACAGGTGAGTTTGAATCTTCATATGCAAAAGAAATATTATCAATCATTAAACGTAATCTTCCACTTGGATGGTTATAATTATAGGATAAATCTT
>Ga0208639_1001715_pt1 | contig 13978 bp, 13 predicted proteins | sample ETNtaG_33_FD_185772 | JGI IMG/M metagenome (GOLD analysis project Ga0208639, IMG submission 185772) | Marine microbial and viral communities from oxygen minimum zone, Eastern Pacific Ocean - ETNP201310SV76 (SPAdes) (version 2) | ecosystem: Environmental > Aquatic > Marine > Oceanic ...
TCAATTAATTTAGGATTATATCCACTCCCCAATCTTTTATATTCTAATAAATCAATATATGTAGTATTTGAATTTCTCTTTAAAAGAATATTTCTATATGTAAGACTTTTATCTTCTTTTATATTTATTTTTTTAATAATTTTCTCATATACGTCTGATACTTTTTCAAGTGGACTAGTTAGGATTTTAGATGGACCCGAATTTGTTCCATAAACATTAACATAAAATTTCCTAACATCTGTTAAAGTTATATCAATGTTTGAATTATTATATTTATTATTAAATATAGTTTGAATCTTAATGTATGATTCACTCAATGATAGGTCATCTAGGTTTATCATACCTAAATTTGGAATAATTATATCATTTAGTTGAGAAATAACTATGTAATTACTAAATGATTTATCATTTACTGAGTAATTTATAAAGAACTTATCTCCAGGACCTACTATATAGGTATCCTTATTAATTTTATTAGATAAAATAGTAGTATTATTTTGATTTTGTAAATCAATACTATTATTCTGAATTTGATTAGAATATAGCTTTTCAAAATCCCATTGTTTAATAGTATTATTATCTGATATTGATAAACCTAAAAGTATAACAAATATAATTTTCATTTAGACAAGACCTACCTTATTTCTTACATACCACTCTAGCGATAAAAAAAACACCAATAATAGCAATAGATATGAATAGTTTTTAAAATCGTATTTAGTATAATTTACATTATTCGCATTTGAAATTTCAATATTTTCTAAAAACCCTTTAATATCAGTATATTTATAAAAGATTCCATCAGTATTATTTGAAATCACAGATAAAAATTCCATATTTATACCTTTATTTATTAATTCATAATCTGTATTTCTAACTGAAATGTTTAATATATTGCTAGAATATTTAATATTATTATCAATTAATTCAGCTTGAACTATATACTGTCCACTATTATCAAATAATAATTCTTTTATTAAATGATTCTTATCAATTCTCTCGAACTTATTAAAACGTTCATATAAGTTATTATCATTATAAATATTTAAAAATAATTGTTCATCAGAAAAGCTTGTATAATATTTAATATCAATTTTAGACTTATTTGCTAAAGTTATATTATTTGAATTCGAAAATATCTCAAACAGCCTATTATTGTTATAAACTTCATTATCAATAATAGATAATAATAAATCATCAATTAATAACTCTTTATTTTGAAGATTTAAAGAAAAATTATTCATATTAGGAATTAAAAATAAAATTATATTATCTTTAATTTTTATAAATGAATTACCATTAGTATAAGAGAAATTTTCATTGTCTTTACAATTAATATTAAAAGTCACTTCATTTGGTTGTATATAATAATATTGATTATTATAATAAATATCTTCATTTATTTTATTTAATATATTCTTATTAAGATTTGAATATTTACAATCACAATAATTGAGGATATAGTTGTTTCTAAAATTATTAGGACCTAGAAAATACAAAATTTTATTATTAGATTCTTCTATATAATTATTTAATATTTTTAAATCATATTCATATAATGGAAAATCATCTAAAACAACAAGATTATAATTGTTAAAATCAATATTTTCTATTGATTCATTCCACATTGACTTACTTATTCTATATAAATGACTAATATCATAATCATGCAAATTATTTTTTATTATATTTTTTATAAAATTGGTATTTTGAGATATAGAACCACTTATTATCAATAATTTTTCTTTTAACTGATTAACATTATCTAAAATTAAATTAAAGCTATTATTAGAATAATTTTCTTCTTGATTTGAATTATCAATATAAACTCTATTGTTTTTTTCAAATTCGTCTAAAGATAATGACAATGTTATTGCTTGACTATTTGATTTATTCAAATTATATGATCCAATAATTTTCTCACTGTTAATATTATTAGATAAGAAAATTTCTCCTGATATTTTTTGATTGGCAATATTTTTATTTATTATAATATCAATTTCAATTTTGTCATTAAGAACAAGTGTATCTACTAATTCGATACTAATATCTAGATCTAAATAATTACTATCTCCAAATCCAATTATATTAACAGATTTAAATCGTTCATAATTAAACTCATTCAAACCATAATTATTTATCCCATCAGAAAGTAAAATTATATCATTATTAGTAGTGTGATTATTAAATAAATCACTAAAACTAGTATATTCGTCAGAAAAGTTAATTTGATTTATATCTGATATTTGCCTATAATGATCACCAAATAAATAAAGATTTACATCAATAAAATTTTCATTACACCAATTTATAATTCTTGTTATGTTTTTATTAATAATTTGATTATTATATTCCATACTCTTAGAATTATCTACAATTATATCTACAGCCTTATTTTCTACATTTAAACGCTCAATAATAGGGTTCATAGATAAAATTAATACAAAAACCAAAATTATTGATCTAAGAATAATTAATAAATTTTTAAAGTGAGTTGTTTTAGTTTTAATTAGATTATAATAATTAAATAAGAAATAAATAAATACAATAAATAAAACTACATACATATAATTAAAATTCATATTAAACATGTTCAATCGATGAAAATGGTAATATGTTTAAGTCTGATATATCATCAATTAACATTTTTTTATATCCTACCATAGCTATCATTGCAGCATTATCAGTACAATACTTAAAATCAGGGAAATGTATTTTTATATTTTTTCCTTTTTCTAGTTTATTTGCTTTTATTCTAAATCTTTTATTTGCAGATACTCCTCCTGCTATAAGAACATTACTAGTACTCTGAATATCTAAAATATCAGATAATTTATTTAGTAATGAATCAATTATACTCTCTTGATAACTTGCAGCAATATTTGACAATTCTTTATTTAAATCAATTTTAGTAAATTTATTTGTCAAATATAATAAAGCTGTTTTCATACCACTAAAAGAGAAATTTAATGGGTTTGATTTTACGTAAGGAATTGTAAATTGATATTTTTTATTATCTCCATTTAAAGCAGCTTTTTCTATTTCTGGACCCCCTGGATATTTTAAACCTAATATTCTCGCTCCTTTATCAAAGGCTTCTCCAGCTGCATCATCTACTGTTGTTGATAATATTTTATAATTATTAAATCCATTTACTTGCCAAATTTGAGTATGTCCACCTGATACTAATAAACAAATATATGGGAAATTTATATTATTATCAATTAAACCAGAAAATAAATGTCCTTCTAAATGACTAATACCAATAATTGGCTTACCAATACCAACAGATAATCCTTTTGCATAATTAAGTCCAACCATTAAACTACCAATCAAACCTGGCCCTTGTGTTACAGCAATAGCATCTATATCTGATAATTTAATTTTAGAATCATTAATTGCTTTATCTACAATATGATTAATTAATTTTTCGTGATTTTTTGAGGCAAGTGAAGGAACTACACCACCATATTTACTGTGAATTAATTGAGTATTAACAACATTAGTTAATATTTTTCCATCTTTAAGAACTGATGCAGATGTTTCATCACATGAAGTTTCAATTCCTAAAATAATCATAAATATTATCTAACTATTATTTTTCAGAAACTTCTTCATCATTAGATTCTTTACTATCATCTTTTGAAGAATCTTCACTTTTTAATGATTTGTGATCAATAGACAATACAATTCTTCTATTTTCTGAATTAATTTCTTCAATATTTAAAGTAAGTAAATCATTAGCATTATAATCAGATACAGAACCATCTATCTTACTTGCAGGAATTATTCCTTCAAAATCATTATCTAACAATACAACTACACCTTTATCCATATTGAATAAAACTGTTCCTTCAATTGAAGTTTTTTCTTTAAAATAATCATCTATATTTAACCAAGGATCATCAATAATCTGCTTAATACCTAAAGATAATTTTCGATCTGATGCAATAACATCTAATACTTTAACATTAACTTCATCATTTTGCTTATATATAGTATTAGCAGTTTTGATTTTTCTTGTCCAAGATATATCTTCATTGCTAACAAATCCTTCAATATCATCAGATATTTGTACATATACACCTGATTGGATAATAGTTGATATTTTACCATCATAAGCATCATCAACCTTATAATTCTTTTCAACATCTATCCATGGATTTTCAGATAATTGTTTTACACCTAATGATATCTTTTTATTATCTTTATCAATAGATAAAATAATTGTTTTTACTTTATCTCCCACTTTATATATATCAGAAGGATGTTTTATATGTTTTGTCCACGAAAACTCAGAAATATGCACAAGGCCTTCAATACCTTCTTCAATTTCAATAAAAACACCATAATTCATTATATTAACAATCTTACCTTCAACCTTATCACCTTCTTTGAAATTATCCTGTATTTTTTCCCAAGGATTTTGTGATAATTGTTTAGTGCCTAATGATAAACGACTTTTATCTACATCTATATCTATTATTTTAACTTTTATTTTATCACCAATACTTAATCTATCAGATGGATGATTTATCCTACCCCAAGTAATATCAGTAATATGTAAAAGTCCATCAACACCACTACCTAAATCAACAAATGCTCCAAAATCAGTAATATTTTTTACTAAACCATCGATTTCCATACCTTTTTCAATCGAATCAAATATTTCTTTTTTATTAACATCAGAATGATCGGACATAATTGCTTTTCTTGAAACTACAATATTTTGTCTTAATTCATTAAATTTAACAATTTTAAATTCAAATTCTTGATTTAAATAAGAATCAAAATCTGAAATTGGTTTACTATCAATTTGTGAACCTGGTAAAAAGGCATTGATTCCATTTAAATCTACAACCATCCCACCTTTTATTCTTTTTATAATAATACCTTTAATTATTGTTTCATCTTTAGCTGCAGAACGTAAATTCATCCATTTCTTTTCGAACTCCGCTCTTTCTTTTGATAATATTAATCTTCCATGTCTATCTTCAAATACAACTAAAAAAACATCTATTTCTTGACCTATTGTTGGGATAATATCAAACTCTGATAAACTTATTGTACCTTCAGACTTAAATCCTATATCAATCAACACTTCTTTATTGTTTAAAGAAACGACAGTTCCTTTTACTAACTGCTTTTCATTTAATTCATCAATATTTTTATCATAAATATCAGATTCTGGAGTACTTTCTGATAAATTAATATTTTTATCAATATTAGAAATTTCATCAATACTATATGATTTTACTTTAAGTAGTTCTGAATCTAAATAATTTTTCATATCAGTATTCACAATAATACTACTATTATCAACACTATTATCGGATTCAATATTATCAATATTATCAATTTGTTCATTTATCATTTATTTTATATCCTGTTTAATTAATTTATAAATATAATCTACTTGCATATCAATAGTCATATCTGTAGTATCAACTTCTATTGAACCAAGTGGTTTGATTAAAGGAGAATTTGAGCGTGTTGTATCATTTAAATCTCTAGTAATTAATGCTTGTCTTACATCATCATATAATAATGAACCATCAGATTTTTTCTGTTCATTATATCTTCTTAACGCTCTTGATTTAATATCAGCAATTAAAAAAAATTTGAATTCAGCATTTGGAAAAACAACAGAGCCAATATCTCTTCCCTCGCACACAATATTATAATCTTTAGCTATTAATCGCTGCATAGAAACTAATTTTTCTCTTATTAGGGAATTACTACTAACAAGATGAATTTTTTTATTTATAGAATCTGAAGCAAGATAATTACTAATATCTATATTGTTCCAGAATAACAAATTCAGATTATCACCCCTTAAATCAAGGGTATTATTATTAAAAAAATCATTTATACATTCTTTATTTAATTCAAATAATTTTCCCTTTATAAAAGCATAGGTTACAGCTCTGTAAAACAAACCTGTATTTAAATGTTTAAATGACAGTTTACTAGCTAATAATCTAGCAGTAGTAGATTTTCCTGAAGCAGCTGGTCCATCAATAGATATTATCATAATACCAATTTCTCCTCGTTCAAAAAGCTTGATAATATACTATATTTATTGACATAAGTGGAATTAATATTTTTTTTATTATTTTTTATTTACTAATTATTCTATTAAGATCTTTTTTACTTATTTTTTTAAATTTACCTTCTTTTAATCCATTCATTTTCAAGCCAGCAAATTCATATCTATGTAGATTTAATACCCTTATATCAAAATAAGTAAATATCCGTTTAATTTCACGATTTTTACCTTCAGTTAAAACAATATCCCAAAAATATCCATTATTTATATTTTCTAAAAATTTAATATCCGCTTTTAACAACTCATTATCAAGCTTAATTCCTTTTTTTATTTTTAATATATCTGAATTTGATAACTTTTTATCAGTAAATACATAGTATTTTTTATCAATATTAAATTTAGGATGAGTTAATTTGTAACATAAATCACCATCATTTGTCACTAATAATATACCCGTCGTATCATAATCTAGCCTACCTATAGAAAAAAGGTCTACTTTATCTGGGAGTAAATCATAAATAATTTTCCTTCCTAAATTATCATCATTTGTGCAGATATAACCTCTTGGTTTGTTAAGCATATAAATTACATTTTCTAATTGATTCACTAATTTATTATTAAATTGCACGTAGGAATCATCATTAACATTAAATGAGAAATCAGTTACTTTTTTACCATCGACTTTAATTTTACCTGATGAAATAAATTCATCACATTTTCTCCTTGAACCAATACCACATTTTGCTAAATATTTATTTATCCTCATCGAATTTTAGGTATAAATCCAACTTTACGATATACTTTTGATAATGTTTTTTGAGATTTTTCATATCCATATTCTGAACCACTTTTTAATACATTTAATAAATAATCTTTATCTTTAATTAATTTATCATATTCATCTTTAATAGGCTTTAAGGTTTCAATGATAATATCTGATAAATCTTCTTTAAAGTGAGAATACATTTTCCCTTTATATTTATTTTCTATATCACTAATTGATTCAGAAGATAAAGATTTATATATATTAATTAAATTTGATAATCCAGCCTTATTTTTATCATCAAAAATGATTTCTGATCCAGAATCAGTAACCGCTCTACTTATCTTTTTCTTTATAATAGAAGGTTCATCTAAAAGCGCAATAATATTATTTAAATTATCATCAGATTTAGACATCTTATTATTTGGATTTTGCAAACTCATTATCCTTGAACCATTTTTTGGAATAAAAGATTCAGGAATTTTAAAAGTTTCAGAGTATTTGTTATTAAATCTTAATGCTATATCTCTAGAAAGTTCTAAATGCTGCTTTTGATCAGATCCAACAGGAACTAAATCTGCCTGATACAATAAAATATCTGCTGCCATTAGAATTGGATAAGTAAACAATCCTGAATTAATATTTTTTAAATTCTTTGATTTAGATTTATACTGTGTCATCCTAGATAATTCACCTTGATAAGTTAAACAGCTTAATACCCACATTAATTCTGCATGTTGCGGAACATGTGACTGAATAATTATTTTACTTTTTTCAGGATTAATACCACAAGCAATATATTGAGCTGCAAATGATAAACATCTATTCCTTAAATCAGCAGGGATTTGGTTAGTTGTTATAGCATGCAAATCTACTACTAAAAAAATACTTTCATAATCACCTTGCATTTGTTCCCACTGTTTAAGCGCACCTAAATAATTACCTATACACAAATTTCCTGATGGTTGAATTCCTGATAATATTGTCTTTTTTATCAAAATAATCTCCTAATTATTCATAAATAAATATGGTTTCCATAATTTATTATCATTGCTAACCAATTTTTGCATATGATATATATGAGATGGTTTTTTTGGTTTAGATAATAATTTCATATTTGTTTGGCTTAATAAATTGTTTCTCTTATTAAGATTACATTTACTACAAGCAGATACTAGATTAGACCAAGTATCCTTGCCATTCTTATCTTTAGGGATAACATGATCAATTGTCATGCTCCTTGATTTTTTTCCACAATATTGACAAGTATTATTGTCTCTATTAATAATATTTTTTCGTGTTAAAGGAATATTCTTTATTTTTATAAAAACATATGTTTTTAATTTAATAACACTAGGGAAATTTAATTTTAATTTTTCTGACCTAATAAAAGAATTAGTCTTTTCTATTAAATCAACTTTATCTAAAATCAGCATAATTAAGGCTTTCTTTCCACCTATAATTTGAATTGGCTCATAACTATTATTTAATAATAATACTTTCTTATTTACATTCATATTCTAATTATTTTTAAATCTATATACTTCATAATCTAATTTAGATAGTTTATCACAGTAATACTTATTTTTCTTATCTATTGAATTTATCCTTACTTGTCCAGAAGCATGTATAAATTTATTATTATTTATATACATACCTACATGAGTTGCAATACCATTTTCTATAAAAAAAATCAAATCACCCAAAACAAAATTATTACTTTTTTTTGTTTCAATTAAATGACTATTTATTTGCTCTGAACAATCTCTAGGAAATTTTATACCTTTCAAACGAAGAAGAGACTGAATAAAGCCCGAACAGTCGTAACCAAAAGAAGATTTACCTCCCCATAAATATGGCACACCTATTAAATTCTTAGCATATTTCAAAATTTCTTTCATTGAAAGAGCATTATCACAGCTCATTAAATTCTTTTTATTTAATTTTATCTTACTAAGATCAGGTAATAATATTTGATAATCACTATCCTTATTATCTTTTATAACTGGTAGACAAGAACCAAAACTTAATAATATATTATTTTTTGATATTGATTTAGTTAAATAATACCATTTATTATGATTATTTAAATTATTTTTTTTATATACATCAATATTTAATACATAAGAATTATGTATCCAGCTAATGTATTCATCCCATTGTTTAACTTTAAACCAATTTTTTTTTATTTCTAAAACAATTAAATATTCCCAAATTAAAGCTTGGGATACTAATTCAGATTTAAAAGATGGATTTAAGTATAAAGGAGCAATACTTGACTTTACTATACAATCTTTTTTAATATCCATTTTATTTTATTTTTATAAATCTTCTTTTACCTACTTTTATTGTATAAACTGTTGATACTTCTAAATTTAAATGCAAATCTAAAACAACATCATCATTTATTTTTACAGCTGATTGTTTTATTAACCTTTTTGCTTCACCTTTACTAGATACTAAATCATAATACAATAAAAAGTCTACTAATTTAATTGTTTTTTCAATTCTTACTTCTTTTATATCTTTTGGGATTCCTTTATTAACAATAACAATATCAAAGTTTTCTTCAGCTTTTGATGCGGCATTATTATCATAATATATTGATACTATTTCTCTAGCTAGTTTTCTTTTTAAATCTCTATGATTTATTTTATTAGTTTTTAAAGATAACTCATAATCACTAATCTCTTTTAATGATAGATTGGATACATATTTAAAATATTTAAAAATAAGATTATCTGGTATAGACAAAACCTTTCCATACATATCATTAGGCAAATCATTAAATGCGATATAATTATCATATGATTTTGACATTTTTTCTGTTCCATCGGTACCCTCGATAAGAGGCATTGTTAAAGCTACTTGTGGCTCCATGGAAAATTCTTTTTGTAAATCTCTAGCCAACAATAAATTAAATTTTTGATCAGTACCACCAATCTCAACATCTGATCGTAAGTATACACTATCATATGCTTGAGCCAGAGGATACATAAATTCATGTAATGAAATTGGCAACCCACTTTTATATCTTTTATTAAAATCATCTCGTTCTAAAAATTGAGCTAAAGTAAATTTTGAAGATAATGAAATTAATTTACTTAAGTTGATATCATTTAACCATTTTGAGTTGTAAACTATTTTTGTTTTAGAAATATCTAAAATCTTTGATATTTGGTCTATATATGTTTTAGAATTATTTTTTGTTTCTTCAATATCTATTTGAGGTCTAGTTTTATTTCTACCTGTTGGATCTCCAATCATAGCAGTAAAATCACCTATAACTAAAATTATATTATGGCCCAAATCCTGAAATTGTTTCAATTTATTTAAAACAACACTATGTCCAATATGTAAATCTGGCCTACTTGGATCACAACCAAGTTTAATATTTAATGGAATATTATTTTTTTTTGATTTTTTTAACTTATTTAAGAGTTCTTCTTCAGGAAGAACTTCTTCAATGTTAGATGTTATAATATCAAACTGACTTTTTGCCGATTTAAATTCCATAAACTAATTACCTTTCATAGATCTTTTAATTTCTCTATCTATATCCCGCTTTTTAATCGTTTCTCTTTTATCCCACTTTTTCTTTCCTTTTGCTAATGCAATTTCTAATTTAGCTTTTCCTTTTTTAAAATATAATTTTAATGGAACAATTGTAATACCTTTAGTTTCAAATTTAGATTTAATTTTTGATATTTCAACTTTATGCATTAATAATTTTCTTTCTCTAGTAGGTTCATGAGTTGCATAACCTGAATGAGAATATTCACCTATATGCATACCAACAATAAAAATTTCATTATTTTTTATGTTAACATATGATTCTGCTATATTAACATTTCCTTCTCTAATAGCCTTAACTTCAAATCCTTTTAATTGAATACCAGCTTCATATTTATCTATAAAATTATATAGATAAGAAGATTTTCTATTATTTGAAATTATATTCATTATAGCAATTTTACTTAAAATTTAATATTATAATATAAAAAAAAAGCAGAACAAGAAGTTCTGCTTTTTTTTTAGTTAAATGGATAATTAAAATTACATCATTCCACCCATTCCTCCCATTCCTCCCATTCCTCCCATATCAGGAGCGGCAGGTGCGGCAGATGAAGCAGGCTCAGGTTTATCAGTAATAACTGCCTCTGTTGATAATAATAACCCAGCAATACTAGCAGCATTTTGAACAGCTGTTCTAGTAACTAAAGTTGGATCTATAATTCCAGCTTTCAACATATCTACATACTTTTCATTTCTAGAATCAAATCCAATATTACCTTTTTTCATTTTAATTTCATTAACAACAACGGAATCTTCTAATCCAGCATTTGCAACAATTTGTCTTGCTGGCCCTTCTAAAGCAGTTTTTAAAATTTCTGCTCCTAAAGATTCATCACCAATCATTCCTTTTGTTGTAATTTTATCACTAGCTCTTAGTAATGCAACTCCGCCACCAGCAACTATCCCTTCTTTAACAGCAGCTCTAGTAGCATGTAATGCATCATCAACTCGATCTTTTTTCTCTTTCATTTCAACTTCAGTAGCTGCACCAATATTAATAACTGCAACTCCGCCAGATAATTTAGCTAATCTTTCTTGAAGTTTTTCTTTATCATAGTCAGATGAAGATTTATCTATTTGTACTTTTATTTCATTAACTCTAGCAGTAAGATCATTAGATTTTCCTTTACCTTCTACAATAGTTGTATTATCTTTATCAATATTAACCTTTTTAGCTTCACCCAAGTATGTCATATCTGCATTTTCAAGTTTATATCCCTGCTCTTCTGATACAACCGTAGCACCGGTTAAAATAGCAATATCTTGCAACATTGCTTTTCTTCTATCACCAAAACCAGGAGCTTTCACAGCAGCAACTTTAAAGGTTCCTCTTATTTTATTCATAACTAATGTCGCTAAAGCTTCACCTTCAATATCTTCAGCAATTATTAATAATGATTTACCTGCTTGAACAACTTTTTCTAATACAGGAAGCAATTCCTTCATATTACTTATTTTTTTCTCATGAACTAAAATTAATGGACTTTCTAATTCAACTTCCATGCTCTCTGCATTTGTTACAAAATATGGAGATAAATAACCTCTATCAAACTGCATACCTTCAACAGTTTCTAAAAAGGTATCCATACCTTTTGCTTCCTCTACAGTTATAACGCCTTCATTTCCAACCTTTTCCATTGCATCACTAATTATACCACCAATAGAATCATCATTATTAGCTGAAATTGTACCAACTTGACTTATTTCTTCTTTACCAGAAACATCTTTAGACATTGATTTTAAAAAACTTACTACTTGAGTAACAGCTTTATCTATCCCTCTTTTTAGATCCATTGGGTTTGCTCCAGCTGTAACGTTTTTTAACCCTTCGTTTATTATACTTTGAGCTAAAACAGTAGCAGTTGTTGTTCCATCCCCAGCTACATCTGATGTTTTAGAAGCTACTTCTTTTACCATTTGAGCACCCATATTTTTTATAGGATCTTCTAATTCAATTTCTTTTGCGACAGTTACACCATCTTTAGTAATATTAGGTGCACCAAATTTTTTATCAATAACAACATTCCTTCCTTTTGGTCCTAATGTTACTTTTACAGCATTAGCTAATTCATCAACACCCTCTTTAAGTGTATTTCTTGCACTAGTGTTGTAATCTATTAATTTTGACATTTTCTCTCCTTATTAAATTTTTTATAAAGTTGCTAGTATATCACTTTCTCTCATGATCATTAAATCTTGACCTTCAACACTAACCTCAGAACCAGAATATTTACCATATAATACTTTATCACCTTTTTTTAAGGACATTTTATTTAAAGTACCATTTTCATTTAATTTACCTGGGCCTACAGCTAAAACTTCACCCATCTGAGGTTTTTCTTTAGCTGTATCAGGTAAAATAATACCTGAAGCAGTTTTTTCTTCAGCTTCATGCGCTTTAACAACTATTCTATCAGATAAAGGCTTTAATTTCATTATTTCTCCTATTAAATTATATTTTTATTTAAGTAAATCTTTATATCATACACTATTACAAATTTTATGCCAAGTATAAAAGCATGACATAAAGTCATTACTTCCCAGTACTCCCAAAACCTCCAGATCCTCGTGAGGTTTCTGTAAGTTCATTCTTTATAGAATATGAAATTGGTGAAGAATCACATGCAACTAACTGAAATAATCTTTCACCTTTTTTGGCAGTATATGAAAAATCTTTTATATTATCACAAGAAGCCATTATCTCGCCTCTGTATCCACCGTCAATCAATCCCAAAGAATTCGACATTCTTAGAGGTGTTTTACTAATACTCGATCTTGGCATTAAGTAATAAGCTCTTCCATCAATTGGCTCACAAGATATCCCAAGTTTAATAAGCTTAGTTTCATTTGGATTAATCTGTACATCTTCAATTACATATAAATCTAATCCAGCATCTCCTGAATGAAAATGCCCATGATTTTCATATAAATCTCTTGCTTCACTATTTAATATTTTAATTAATAATTTCATTTATTCTCCTTTTTAATTTGGTTCAATCCAATCATTATTATTTTTAATAAGATTAATTAATTCTTTTATTGAATCTTTACTATTAATATGATTTTTAATAAGTTTATGACCCTTATACAAAGAAATTTTATTACGACCAGTTCCTACATAACCATAATCTGCATCTGCCATTTCTCCTGGTCCATTTACTATACATCCCATAACAGCAATTTTCAATCCCTTAAGATGCCCTGTTTCTTTCCTTACTTTATCTGTAGTTTTTTGCAAATCAAACTGAGTTCTACCACAAGAGGGACAACTTATAAATTCTGTTTTAGAGATTCTTGTTCTTGTAGCTTGCAATATATTAAATGATAGCTCATTAATTATCTTTATTTCCTCTTGATTATTATTTTTTATAAATATACCATCTCCAAATCCATCAACGAACAATCCTCCAATTGAAATTGATGAATTTATTAATGTATTATTAAAATCAAATTCTGAATTAAAACTTATAATTACTGGAACATTTAAGTTATGAATTAATAAATTAAAAAAGAAATTTCTCTTTTCTTGAATATTATATAGGCAATCTATGATAACAATTGCATTTATATCAGAGTTTATTTTCTTTATT
>Ga0208639_1001718_pt1 | contig 13956 bp, 12 predicted proteins | sample ETNtaG_33_FD_185772 | JGI IMG/M metagenome (GOLD analysis project Ga0208639, IMG submission 185772) | Marine microbial and viral communities from oxygen minimum zone, Eastern Pacific Ocean - ETNP201310SV76 (SPAdes) (version 2) | ecosystem: Environmental > Aquatic > Marine > Oceanic ...
TTCTGAAAATTTTATCACCTTTACCTTAGATTTAAGGGCAGAATCTAATTTTTCAATGAGCAGGTTTTCTAAAATTACCATTCTATACTGATCAAGCTGCTGAGGTTGACTCTGAATCCAAGATCTAAATTGCTCAGCATCTTTGTACTTCTCCGCTTCTTCATCGATGAAAGCATTTAAATCATCTTCTTTGACTTCAAGTTCGTATTTTTGTATTAATGCTGAAAATAAAAGGTCTAACCGAACTCTTTTTTCAGCATTTTCTTTAAAGTCCTCGACAGGAAAAAGATCTTCAGCAGCATTTTCAGCAGTTTGCCCCATTCGTATTAATGAATCCTTTCGCATTAACTCTGCCTGCTCCTTAACCGTAGCATTTGGAACTTTAAAATCATTGCTCTCTAGTAATGTTTCATAAATAGATTCCTTGGTAAGAGATTTCTCTTGTTGCTCTATTTCTCCTTCCATTCGTTTTGAAATCTCTGAGCGGAAACTTTCTTCATCGGTTACATCTTCCATTGCAAGTTTTTCAAAAAGCTCTTTACCAATTTTAGCTTTATGCATCTCTTGCGCTTCATGGACAGTAATAAAGAATTCAGCTTCCTTGCCTGCTAAATCTTTTTTAAAATAGTCTTCTGGGAAATGAGTTTTAAATGAAAAACTGTCTCCAGATTTCTTACCAACCAAGTTGTCCTCAAACCCAGGGATCATAGATTTTGAGCCTAGAATCAATTTAAAATCTTTAGATTCATTCCCTTCAAAACCCTCGCCATCAATTTTCCCTTCAAAATCAATCACTACTTGGTCTTGGTCTTCAGCGGCCCTCTCAACTTTTTGCCACTCGCAATAGCGCTCCAAAATATCATTAATTGCAAGATCAATATCTGAGTCATCCAGGGTGATTTCGGATTTTTCAAAACTTTTCCATCTTGAAATCTTTGGTTTGATCTCTGGAAAAACTTCGAAAACTGCTGAGTAGGATACAGGCTTAGTAGGCTCTTCACTCTCAATGCTAATTGCAGGTGATGACGCAGGTTTAATGCTCTGTTCTTGAAGTTCTTTTGGGTAACTTTCTTGTATAAGTTCATTTAAAACTTCGTAATGAATGGAGTCACCATAACGTTGCTTCAGGACATCATCAGGCACATTACCCTTCCTAAAACCATCAAGTTTTGCGGTTGATTTTATCTTTAAAAGCTTGCCACCATATTTTTTTTGATAATCCTCAACAGGAACTGAAACAGTAAGCTTGCGTTCTAAATCTTTAAGTTTTTTTATTTTACTACTCATTTTGTTTATCTAATTTTAATGGGGCGAGCGATGGGGTTCGAACCCACGGCCTCCGGAGCCACAATCCAGCGCTCTAACCAACTGAGCTACGCCCGCCAAGAAAAACGCATTATAGATGTAAAAAGCATATAATAATATTTTTTTGGAGATGATTTTGACAAAAAATATTTTTTTAGAGAGCACCAACAAAATGTTTGATAAGGCGCTTGCTTATACAGATATTTCTGATGATTTGGCTGAAAGAATCAAGTGCTGTAATTCTACTTATGCAATAAACTTCGGCGTAAGATTAAGAGAAAGGATTTATACTTTTTCTGGATGGCGTTCTGTTCATTCTGAACACATGGAACCAGCTAAAGGCGGTATAAGGTATGCACCAGATGCCTCTCTAGAAGAAGTTGAGTCATTAGCAGCCCTTATGACATATAAGAATGCGTTAATCGAAGTTCCATTTGGAGGTTCAAAAGGCGCTTTAAAAATAAATCCTAGTGACTGGACTCCATTTGAATTAGAGAGAATTACTCGAAGATTTGCACAAGAGCTCATTAAAAGAGATCTGATTGACCCGGCTCAAAACGTTCCTGCCCCTGATGCTGGAACTGATGAAAAGGAAATGGCTTGGATTCAAGATGAGTACAGGAGAATTAATCCTACAGATATCAATGCTCTAGCATGTGTGACAGGCAAGCCAACCTCAAAAGGAGGACTGGTTGGGCGAAATGAAGCAACAGGACGAGGCGTTCAATACATAATTAAAGAATTCTTTTCAAATAAAGAAGATTATAAAAATGCTGGATTCAAAGGAGGCCTTGAAGGCAAAAAAATTGTTATTCAAGGCCTTGGTAAAGTTGGATACTTTGCTGCATCCTTTTTACAAAATGAAGATAAATGCAAAATTATTTGCGTGATGGAGCACAATGGTGCAATTTTCAATCAAGAAGGTTTGGATGTAGAAAAATTAAAAGAGTATTTAAATACTCACGGAACATTTAAAAATTTCGAAGGTGGAGAATTTCATGAAGACAGCTCTGAATTATTAAAAACTGAGTGTGATATTTTGATTCCAGCTGCAATGGAAAGCGTTATTACCAAATCTAATGCAGATCAAATTAATGCAAAGTTAATTGTTGAAGCAGCCAACGGCCCAGTCACCTTTGAAGCTGATGAAATGCTGAATCAAAGAGGCGTTACCATCATTCCTGACATTATGACCAATGCTGGTGGTGTTGCTGTAAGTTATTTTGAATGGGTTAGAAATTTAAGGCACATTAGGTTTGGTAGGCTTGAAAAAAGGAGAAGTTCAATGCAATTGCGCTCACTTATTTCTGCTATAGAGACAATTACAGGCAAAGAAATGCCAGATGATTTCAAAGAAAATTTTCAAGAAGGTGCCAGTGAAATTGATTTAGTTAGATCTGGCCTTGAAGATATGATCAGGGAGTCTTATAGAAAGGTACGTGAAATTAAAATTGAACATAATATTCCTGATTTAAGAACAGCTGCATTTAAAACTGCAATTGACAGGATAGCTCTAACCTATCAAACAATTGGACTATAAATTATCTAAGGAAAGATAAGTTTGTCTTTAGAGTTTGGACTCCAAGTCTCAAATTTTTGCATGGTCAGCTCAAACAATTCAGAGGTTTCAAACTGCTCAAGTAAATGAATAATTTTTTTAAAATCTTGTGATAAAAACCAAGCAGGATTTGCAATTTTACATTGACGAATAAATGGTAATATTGAGATATCCAAAAGACTGATCACCTCTCCAAAAATCCAAGGATTTGGATCTATTGATTCTTCCAGTTTTTCAAGCAGAAGCTTGCACTCATGCTGATGCTCTTCATTATCAGCCCCAAACCTTGATGAATATTTATATCTATCTAAATGATGCTTAAATTTTGAATCAAAAAGCTGTATTAAATAATTAGATTGTATTTGCTCTGCTTCCGAGCAAGGATGGACTTTCTTGGAATTTATCTCCATTGCCCAAGCAATAATATCAAGACTTTCATCTATGACTTTATCTGGAAGGTGCAAAATCGGAACAGTGCCTTTTGCCGAAATTCTAAGCATCTCATCTGGCTTATTTTTTAACAGCACTTCTCTTAGCTCGCATCTTGTTGAAGACAAAATTAAAGCCATGCGGGCTCGCATAGCATATGGGCACCTTCTGAAACTATAGAGTATTGGCTCCGTCATATTTTGTTAGACTTATAAGATACGCCAATGTGTTTTTTATTTCTTTTTTTTGCTAAATCCACCTGTTTTTGCCTTTCCGCATAACGTTTTCTTTGTTCAGGCGTTTTTTGATCAAAGCAATTTGGGCAGCTGATACCCTTAGAAAATTTTTTTGAGGTCTTATCTTCCTCTGTTATTGGCATCCTGCACCCATGACACATGTCATAAGAACCAACGTCTAACTTATGATTGAGTGCAACTCGATCATCAAAAACAAAGCACTCTCCTTCCCAAAGAGATTGGTCTTCATCTACTTTTTCCATGTAATTTAAAATCCCACCTTGGAGATGATAAATATTTTTAAACCCACTTGCTTTCATTAAAGAAGATGCTTTTTCACAGCGAATACCGCCAGTGCAAAACATTGCCACTTTCTTATTTTTATCAATATCAGAAGATTCAAGCCAATCAGGGAATTCTCTAAAATTTGTGGTCTCAGGTTGGATCGATTCTTTGAAAGTACCAATAGAAAATTCATAAGTATTTCTTGTATCTAAAACCAATACATCATCCTGTGAGATTAAATTATTCCAATCTTCAGGCTGAATATATTCTCCAACAATTTTTGAAGGGTCTGCTAGCTCATTACCAATGCTAACAATTTCATCTTTTAATTTAACCTTAAGACGAGGAAATGGATCATCTGCACAGAAAGAGATTTTATAATTCTGCTGCTCATAGAGATTATTAGATTTAAGAAAATCTAGAAATTGATCAATGCTTGCCTCTTTCCCAGCAACTGTTCCATTCACTCCTTCACGAGCTATAAGAACGGTTCCCTTAATATCCTCTTTTTCTAAAAATTCAGTAAATATCTTTTTCAGCTCCTCTATATTTGATATATCTGCAAAAGCGTAAAAGGCTGCTATTTTAAATAAATTTATATCCATTAACTTAATTCAATATATATTGTGTTAAAAAATCTTTCATTAATTGATGAAAAAGAAAACGAAAAATAGAATTTACACATTCATAATAAGTTTGTTCATATTTTACTATATGTTCGGTCGATACTTTTAGCTTTAAGTCTGGTTTGTAAAAAGCTGATTTAGCTTACAACAATGGCGCGCCTGAAGAGATTCGAACTCCTGACCCACGGTTTAGAAAACCGTTGCTCTATCCAACTGAGCTACAGGCGCACTGGTCGGGGTAGTAAGATTCGAACTTACGACCACTCGCTCCCAAAGCGAGTGCGCTACCAGACTGCGCTATACCCCGAGACGAATGATCTTAAAGTTTTAAGGTTAAATAATCAATCTCCATTGCATAAAAATTTAATGATGGGAAAATGCTTAAATGCAATCAATAATTTTAGACGGAAAAGCACTTGCGCAGTTAGCCGAAGAGGATATCAAAGCTAGCGTCATAAAATTAAAGGAAAACAATATTACTCCGACATTGGCAACGATTTTAGTCGGCGTAGATCCTGCTTCAGCGACCTATGTAAAAATGAAACAAAATGCGTGTGCCAGACTGGGCATGGATTCAATTGCAGTAGAGCTCAGCAAAGAAACAACAACTCAAGAATTGCTAGATGCTATTGAAAAACTTAACAATGATAAAAGCGTTCATGGCATCTTGTTGCAACATCCAGTCCCATCACAAATTAATGAACGTCAATGCTTTGATGCAATAAATGTTGAGAAAGATGTTGATGGTGTGACCTGTTTAGGGTTTGGCCAAATGACCATGGGAGAGGAAGCATTTGGCTCATGCACCCCTGCAGGAATCATGCGAATCCTTGAGCATTATAAAATTGAGATTTCAGGCAAAAATGCAGTTGTTGTTGGTAGAAGCCCTATTCTTGGAAAACCCATGGCCATGATGTTATTAAATAAAAATGCAACCGTAACTATTTGTCACTCAAGAACAGTAAACCTTCAAGAGCATATTCAAAATGCTGACATATTAGTTGGAGCGGTTGGGGTTCCTCGCCTGATACAGAAAGACTGGATTAAAAATGGAGCTGTCGTCATAGATGCTGGCTACCACCCTGCTGAAAAATGTGGAGATATTGACCTGCGAGAGATCGACTCCATTGCATCCGCTTATACTCCAGTGCCTGGAGGAGTTGGTCCCATGACGATTAATACTTTAATTCTTAATACGTTGTTGGCTGCTCAAAAACTAATTTAACATGTCCAACCTTCCCTTAATTGTTGGTTACGGTGGGATTAATGCAGCCGGAAGATCAATCTTTGATTTTTCTCATCAAAGAATGTTATTTGATAGCATAAATTTAGAAAATCAAAATGAGGTATTGCAAAGTCTTGGGCACCTCATGGGAACCGATAACAAAGAGAAAATCTTAAAGAAGACTCTAATAAGAACCATTGATGATGATTTTTTTGATGCCCATAATTTTAGATCTCCAGACTTACCTACATTAGCTGGGGGGCAACTGCCCTCTGGATTTAATCCTGCTAATACCTACAATTCAAGACAGCACCCACGCGGCCTTGCAATGACTATTTTTGGCTTGTCTGATGCTGTGATGAGTCTTGGTTTGCCATGGGATGAAATCTTATCAAAAGTACCTCGACAACAAATCTCATGTGTCTCAGGTTGTGCAGTGGCTCAAGCTGATAAATATGGAATGGGAGGAATGTTTCAAGCGTCCATGGCTGACTCTAGAGTTACCAGCAAACATATGGCGATGTCATTAGGAGAAGGCAGCGCAGACTTTGGTCATGCCTATGTATTAGGAAGTATGGGCTCTACCGGTAACTACACAGGCGCATGTGCAACTTTTCAATATAATCTAAAACTAGGAATTTCAATGATTCAATCAGGCGAGTCTTTGATTAGTGTTGTTGGTGCAGCGGAATCAGGAATTGTGCCTGAAATTTATGAAGCATTTTCTGCTACCAAAGGTTTAGCAGAGGATGGGAATCTCATAAAGCTTCAAGAGAAACTTGGTGAAGACTTTGACCAACCCAATCATAGAAAAATCTGCAGACCCTTTGGTGAAAATATAGGAATGAGTTTGGGAGAATCTGCTCAATTTGTAGTTTTGATGGCAGATACCCTCGCTATAGAGCTTGGTCTAAATATCCATGGTGCTGCTTTATCTAGCCACATTCATGCAGATGGTTATAAAAAGTCAATTTCTGGTCCTGGAGCTGGAAATTATTTAACAGTTGGAAAAGTATTCAGTGAAATAAAATATCATTTTGGTGAAGAAGCTTTAAATAAAACTTTTTTGCATGCGCATGGAACTAGTACTCCACAAAACAGAGAAAGTGAATCTCATATTATCTCAAGCATGTCCAAGGCCTTTGGTATCAAATCTTTACCTGTAACTGCTATCAAATCTTATCTCGGTCACTCTCTTGCGGCCGCAGGAGGCGATCAAATGATTAGCGTGCTGGGGAGTTGGAAAAATAATTTGATCCCAGGTATATCCTCTACACCTAAGCTTGCAGACAACGTCCACACTGAAAATGTAAACTTTTTATTAGACAACTTAAAATTCGAAGATAATGATTTTAATTTTGCTGTTTTAAATGCAAAGGGTTTTGGTGGCAACAACGGCACGGCTTTGCTTGCCTCCCCCGAAAAAACTATGGAGCTACTTCAATCAAAATATTCACAACAGCAAATAAAAAAATATCACTTGCAAAAAGAAAGTGTTGATAATCAACTATTAGAAAATAAAAAGAAGATTCTCCATGGGGACATCAAATCTAGATATATTTTTGGTGAAGATGTAATAGATGGGATAAATGATTTTGAAGTTGAGTCTCATCAAATTACAAATAAATTAAACGATGAAAAATTTAATTTAGAATCAACTTTACCTTACAAAGATTTTCTTAAAGGTTAAAATAGCTATTTAAATTAAACTATACATAACTATGGCTGAAAATATTTCAAATTTAGAAAATGCAGATGATTTTGATCAGATTGTAACCCCGTCAAATGACTTAATAAAATCCTTTGAATATATGCTGCAAGATATAGGCGAAGATGCAAGTAGAGATGGTCTGATTGACACACCTAAAAGAGCAGCTGCTGCCTTTAAATTTTTAAATCATGGTTACAAACTTAGTCTAGAAAAAGTTGTTAATAACGCCTTATTTGAATCAGATTTAGAAGATATGATAGTGGTGAGAGACATAGAGTTTTACTCTCTTTGTGAGCACCATATGCTACCTTTCAATGGAAGATGTCACGTTGCCTATATTCCTGATGGTAAGGTTTTAGGCCTAAGTAAAATAGCAAGAATTGCTGATATGTTTGCTCGTAGACTTCAAATTCAAGAAAGACTTACTCATCAAATTGCTGAAGCAATTACAGACATTACAGGTTGCAACGGGTGCGCAGTTGTAGTTGAAGCGCAACACATGTGCATGGTTATGCGTGGTGTGCAAAAACAAAACTCTGTTATGAAAACTTCTTCAATGATGGGAGTATTTAGAAATAATCCTGCAACAAGAGCAGAATTCTTATCTCTATTGCCAAGTTAATTAGGCTGGATCTTCAGCAGGCTTATCATCAGAGCTAAGTTCTTCAGCCTCTCCTTCTACAACATCTTCCTCTACTTCAGACTCAGCATCATTTGAACCATTAAATGGCCAAGGTTTTGAATCAGTGTTGAAACTAAGGAAATTTAAAGAGTCGCTAAAAAAACCATGCAGCCAATTGTTAGCAGACAGAATCTGGTTATTGATTTTAGAAGTAAACAAATAGAAAAAAAATTGTACTGCAGCAATAATTATTAAAACACCGACAACACCATTAATTGCAAATGAATATAGGACCATAAAAAAAAAGCGCTGCCATTTTGTTAAATCTAATAATTCGTCTTTATTAATTTCATTCATAATTTTTCCTTATAAGTAAATTCTACATCAACTTCATTGGGGTGATCGAGTAAATCCTGAATTAATTGATCTGATGAGGCATCAGAATACAAAATTTGATATAAAGAATCTACTAGCGGCATGCTCACATTCATCTTATTTGCTTCATGATAAACAACTTCGAGGGTCCTAGCTCCCTCAGCAACTTGTCCAACTTTCTGCTTTGCATCTAACAATGAAAGATCTTCAGCAATTAACTCTCCTAGCTGAAAGTTTCTTGATAGCTTTGAAGTACATGTTGCCATTAAATCACCCATACCCGCCAAACCTAAAAAGGTGATTGGATTTGCTCCCTTGGCAACAGCAAATCTACTCATCTCTGCCATGCTCCTGGTAATAATAAAGCCTAAAGCATTTTCACCAACTAATTTTGCATGAGCAATACCGCAACAAATGGCATATATATTTTTTAATGCTCCTGCCAATTCAACACCTTGTATATCCTGGCTGGAAAATATTTTAAAGGTATTTGAAGATAGCATGGCTTTAATTTCAAAAGCTACATTTTCATTTTCTGAGGCTATTACACTTCCAGCTACTTTCTTTTCAGCTATTTCTTTGGCTAAATTAGGACCGCTAAGCGCTCCAAGCTTATCACCTATAATATGCCCCAAATGCTGATTAATAATATCAGTCATCGTTCTAAATGGATCAGATTTAATCCCTTTGGTGCATGAAATAACAGCAGCAGCAGAATTAATAAGTGGCTCTAACCGAGAGACAACTTCTTCAAATATAATGCTAGGTGTGGCGACTAAAATATATTGAGAGTCTGAAACAACAGTTGATAAATCTTCAGATGCTGTGATGTTATCTGAGAGCTTTAATTCAGGATGATAAGTTGTATTCGCTCCCTCTGAATTAATTCTTAATGCCTGCTCAGCGTCACGAACCCATAGACGAACCTCATAACCATTAGATGCTGCAATATTTGCTAAAACTGTGCCGAAGCTCCCACCTCCGAGAACTGCAACTTGTTTTTTCATGATCATTTATCCTAAGTATTTATCTAATTGTCTAAGATATTTAGCAGGGTCTTTTGGAGAACCACCCTCTGCAATAATTGCATAATCAAATAAAAATTCAGCAAAGTTAGAGAATTCTTTTCCTGACATAGTGCCTAATTTTTTAATGAGCTTATGTTTTAAATTAACTTCAAAAACAGGCTTAGAATCCTCAAAAGTTTGCCCAGACGCTTCCAATATTCTTTTAAGTTGAGCTCCTGGCTCGTCTTTGGAAAGTACTAAGCAGGCAGCAGAATCAACCAACCGCGAGCTTGCAATAACATCTGAAACTCTTGCATCCAATGATTTTTTCATCTTATCAATAATTTCCTGCTTTTCTTTTGTGACTCTAGGTTTTTTAGCTCCCTCCTCCAATTCTTCTTTAGCAACATTGATTAATGTTTTGCCTTTGAATTGCATTAAAGTAGACATCAGCCATTCGTCAATTCTGTCAGTTAAAAGTAGCACTTCGGTTCCATTGGCTTTCAAGTGTTCAATGTGTGGCGAATTGGCTGCAGCTTCATATGTATCTGCAATAGAGAAATAAATTTTTTCTTCATCATCCTTCATTCGCTCTATATATTGATCAAGGGTGGTATCAACTATGTTTTCATCAGAAGCAGTGCTTGCAAATAAAAAGAGCTCAGCGATAGATTCAGAATTTTCGTAATCTTCAGCTGGGCCTTCTTTGATAACCAGACCAAACTCCTTCCAAAATTTCTGGTAGTCATCGGGTTTATCTTTCTGCATTTTCTTCAAAGTATCGAGCACCCTCTTACTTAGACCTTTTTTAATTGAGTCAACCAACGGGTGGTCTTGGAGAATCTCCCTGGAAACATTAAGAGGCAAATCACTTGAGTCGACTACTCCTTTAACAAAACGAAGATATAGCGGAAGAAAGTGAGCGGCATCATCCATAACGAATACTCGTTGAATAAATAACTTAATGCCTCTTGGGGTATCTCTGTTCCAGAGATCATATGGAGATTTTTCAGGAATAAAAAGCAAGCTTGAGTATTCTTGTTTTCCCTCAACTTTATTATGCATCCAAGTTAAAGGGTCATTGACATCATATGATATGAACTTGTAAAACTCTTTATATTCATCTGCTTTAACAGACCTCTTTGACTTTAACCAGATAGCTTCTGAGTCATTAATGGTTTCTGGTTCGCCCTCTTCTGGGTTTAAAATTAAGGGGAAGTTAATATATTGAGAATATTTTTGCAGTAAAAATTTAACTCGCATCAATTCAGAAAATTCTTTGTTGTCTTCATTCAGATGGATAGTAATCTTGGTTCCTCTTTCTTCTTTTGGAATCTTTGATAGCTGATAAGTATCCTCGCCAGAGCTCTCCCACATGACTCCATCATCTGAAGATGTGTTCGCCGATCTAGAGTGGACTGATACTTTTGCAGCCACCATAAATACAGAGTAAAAACCTACTCCAAATTGACCTATAAGATTAGAATCCTTTTTCTTGTCGCCGGTCATTTCTGATAAAAATTGAGCTGTGCCGGATTTAGCTATGGTTCCAATATTTTCAATAATTTCATCTTCCGTCATGCCGATTCCATTATCTGAAATAGTTAAAGTATTATTTTTTGAATTCAAACTGATATCAATTTTTAAATCAGCATCCCCTTCGAGTAACTTTGAGTTTCCTATAGCATTGAATCGGAGCTTATCAAGTGCATCAGAGGAGTTAGATACGAGCTCCCGCAGAAAAATTTCTTTATTTGAATACAAAGAATGAATCATCAGCTGCAAAAGCTGCTTGGTTTCAGTTTGAAAAGATTTTGTTTTTGGTCTAGCCATAGTTATTTTTCCCCTTTGAAAACAATATGGTGTTGAAACCATCAAGTTCAAGCAAAAGTTTAGTTTTTTTTAATTCAGTCCTGCATTTTTTACTGCAAAATAAAATTTAATTAACCAATTAAAAAGAATTGAATAATGCTAAGAGCAAAAATTACAATGGTGCAATAAACACTTACACCATGGGAAAATGAGAATATTTTATCCCAACCTCTGTCTTTCGCTGCATTGGTAATTGGAATGCCAGTCAATCCAATCAACGCATGAGCAGATATATTAATACCCAACCACCAACTGAAAGATGAATCTTGGAAATAAAGAATTACAAGAGCTGGCAAGGATAATAAAAAAAGTAGCAGGTAATATCGTGGAAAAATTGTACGTAAAAATTTTAAAGCTTCAACCTCATCAAGAGTTTTAAAAATTACAGGTGTGGTTAAAACAAGATGGCTAAAGATCACCCCAGCAATCAATAGATTGAGAAGTATAAGTGCGATTTGGCTGCTCATATTATATTCAAATGGCGATCCGGACGAGACTCGAACTCGCAACCTCCGCCGTGACAGGGCGGCGTTCTAACCAGATTGAACTACCGGACCGCGAACGCTTGTGAATCATAGCTTTTTTTAATTTTTCTGCAACTTTTTTCGTGTACCTTTTAGTGATTATTTTGTCAAATTTAATAGTTTTTAAATATGTAAAATTTTTACTCAGAAGTTTGATTTTTGATGTGCTTAGCGAAGCTTTCCATGGGGGAAATTTATATTTAAATATAAAAGGAGTTCTAATGAAATATTTATTGACTCTCATTGGTTTGATAAGCATGCCATTATTTACTTCAACAGGTGATCTTCAAACTAGTGATATAACAGGTATTTCCTTTATTCTATAAAAAAGCCCGGAATTTTCCGGGCTTTTTTTTGCTTGTTTGGTGGGTGATGACAGGCTCGAACTGCCGACCCTCTCGGTGTAAACGAGATGCTCTCCCAACTGAGCTAATCACCCAATATTTAAAACAGCTCCTTAAGTTGATCTTCCATGCTTTGGTAATCCCAAAAAGCCCGTAATGATACTATTTTATCACTAGAATTTACACGATAAATTACAATCATTTTTGTTTCTATTTTTACATCACCTACAACATTTACTATTTCTGCATAGTTAGCACACTCCTCTGCACAAGGAATAGACTCTAAGATATTAAATTCTATGTTGCCATTGGCGATGACAGTGTCATAAAACTTTTCAATTGCAGCAATCCCTTGGTGACCATTACCCTCTGGGTCTAACGGACTTTTACCAATTGGATCCTGAACTATGGCATTTTCATCAAAGAGAGCCAACCAATTTTCTTTATCTTTTGCTACAGCATAATCTCTTGAAAGAAAGCCGAGCTCTTGTGCTTTAGTTTTGGGTTTCATGAATTAACTCCTCTGTAGGTTTAATCTCTAATCTTGCAAAATATATACCAAGTAATGCAAGGATAACAAAGCTTAATTGGATAAAATCTAAATACTCATAAAATACTATAGCCCCAAAAATAGTAGCAACGATTGGCTGCATCAGTAAACCAATCGATCCAAGTGAAGCTTTAATCTTTGGCAAACTATAAGTAATAAAAAACTGTCCTCCAACTTGGCACAAAATAGCCATAGCTAATAAATTATAAAATTGGGTTGATGAGCTGGGTAAAAACTCCCTTGACTCAATTAAAGCAAATACCAACCCAAACATTCCAGTAAATAATGTCGTGTAGAAAATTATATTAATGGAGCTCTCATCTCCTAATCGGGAGATAATTAATAAATAAGTGGCATATAAAAATGCAGCCATCAAAGCAATTCCGTCTCCCATTAAAGCTCCCTCAGTTTTAATAGTTGAAAAATATATAAGGCCAATCACGCCGACGAAAGTTAAAATAAAAGACAAAATAAATTGCCTAGAGATTGATTCCTTGAATATTAAGACAGCGAAAATTAACATATAAATCGATGCCGTGTTTACAAAGATCGTTGCATTAGCAACCGAAGTAAATTGAAGGCTCCAATGCCAAGAGCTCATATCTCCTGCAAATGCGAGTGAGGCAATAAGTACCAGTAACAAATGCTTGCGACTTTTTAACTTGAAGGCTTGAGAGCCATTGTAATAAAAGTTTATAAGAGCTAAAAATGGGAGAGCTAAAAACATTCGATAACATAAATTCCATGAGGGAGATAATTCGCTCCACCTTACAAACACCGGAGCCAATCCAATTAGACTTCCCCCGAGACACAGAATAAAAAAATTCTGTGCTGACTTTAATTGTGATGACATCGATATATACTTCGTTTATGTGTGCTGACATTGTAGAACAAGGAGAAGAAATTATCTCTGTTGGGGAGCTGAACCAACAGGCAAAAAAACTTTTAGAAAATCAATTTAGGGGTGTTGCTGTCATAGGAGAAATTTCAAATATAGCGCGCCCCTCTTCTGGGCACATTTACTTTACTTTAAAAGATGAGGATGGAGCTATTCGCTGTGCCATGTTTAGAAATCAAAATTTAAGATTGAATTTTGAGCCTCAAAATGGTGATCAGTGTATTCTGAAAGGGCAAGTCAGTCTCTATGCTCCGCGCGGAGATTATCAATTGATCGTTAGCTCAATGCAGCCTGCAGGAGCTGGGAATCTCATGCATCAATTTGAAGAGCTCAAAAAAAAATTAGATGCGGAAGGACTTTTTACCCAAGAAATTAAAAAACAAATTCCT
>Ga0208639_1001723_pt1 | contig 13928 bp, 15 predicted proteins | sample ETNtaG_33_FD_185772 | JGI IMG/M metagenome (GOLD analysis project Ga0208639, IMG submission 185772) | Marine microbial and viral communities from oxygen minimum zone, Eastern Pacific Ocean - ETNP201310SV76 (SPAdes) (version 2) | ecosystem: Environmental > Aquatic > Marine > Oceanic ...
TTTTTCACTGAAACTTTGATGAAATAAATTAACAATTCAACCAATGAAAAAACTTTTAGCGATCTTGGTTCTGGGTTTGTTTTTGAGTGGTAATGCTAATGCAGCAAGTATTGTTGAGGAGTTAACTAAATTAAATAATTTATATAAAGATGGTGCAATCACTAAAGAAGAGTTTTCTAAGGCTAAATCAATTTTATTAAAAACAGAAACAAAACAAGAAGTAAAAGTTGAAAAAAAGGTTAAAGAAAAAAAAGAAAGAAAGAAAGAAATAGTTGAAAAAGAGAATAAAATAAAAAAAGAAAATATCGACATATCTGGTCTTACTTTAAGTGAAGAAGATGCATTAAAAGCACAAATTTTTGGTTGTTGGCGTATACCTTTAGGTTTACCGTATAATGAAAATTTATTAGTTAGAATAAAACTAAAATTAAAACCAGATGGAACTTTGATAAAGACAGAGATATTAGATCAAGCAAGAATGAATACCCCAGGTCAAAAATCTTTTAGGGCACTTGCAGAAAGTGCTCTTCTTCATGTAAATGCTCTTGTAGAATTCAACAAATAATAATCGTGAAATTATATAAACAAAGTAAATCTAATATTAATAGAAGAGGTCTTTTTGCAAACAAAGATATTAAAAAAGATACAAAAATAATTTATTATATTGGAAAGGTAATCACTAAAAAACAGACAGAGAAAGATCCAAAATTTAACAATGGAAAAGCAATCTATCTTTTTAATATAAATAATAAATACGATCTTGATGGTGATTTCACTTATAACACTGCAAGACTGATAAATCATTCTTGTAATCCAAACTGTGAAGTTGAAGGCAAAGGTTTAAAACTTTGGATTAGTTCAATTCGTGATATAAAAAAAAATGAAGAACTTTCATACGATTATGGTTTTGGTTTTGATGAAAGTTATAAAGAATTTCCATGTAAATGCGGCTCTATTAATTGCTGTGGTTATATTATTAGAGAAGGATCTAGATGGAGAATAAAAGACAAAAGAAAAAAATCTAATAGGTAATTTTTTCTAAATATAGCCCATGCGCTGGTGCAGGTGGTGCACAGTTTTTTCTATTTTTTGATTTAATAACATTTTCAAATTTTTTTAGACTCCATTTTTTTTCACCAATAAATTTTAAACAGCCAACCATTGACCTAACCTGATTTTTTAAAAATGATTTAGATTTGAATTTGAATTTAATTTGAGTTTTAGATTGCCTTACAATAATATTATTTAATGTTCTTATGGGAAACTTGGCATTACAATTGGAAGCCCTGAAAGTAGAAAAGTCATGATTACCTATTAATTTTTTTGAGCCTCTTTTTATTAAATCAAAATCTAACTTTTTCCTAATATGCCATACTCTATCTTTATTTATAATTGAGGGAGATAATCTATTTTGAATCAAATACAAATACGATCTTTCTTTTGCAGAATGTCTTGCATGAAATTTTTGATTTCTTTTTTTAATATTAATTATTGAAATCATTTTTAAATTTAAAAAAAAATTTAGAGATTTAATCAATTTATTAATATTTGAAATTTTATTTTTTACATCAAAATGAGCAGATTGTTCTAAAGCATGAACACCCGTGTCTGTTCTGCCCGATCCATGTAACGTAATTTTTTGTTTTAATAATTTTGATAATGTTGATTGAATTGTTTTTTGTATTGAATTACCTCTTTTTTGAATTTGCCACCCCACAAATGAAGTGCCAACATACTCAATTAAAATTTGATATCTATGCATTTTCTAAAATAGAACCTCTTTTTATTAAGCTACCTAACAAAAATTCTTTTGATTTTTGGACATTTTTGCCCTGTTTTTGAATTTCTAATATTTTTAATGCTTTCTGACCACAACCAACAGTTAATTTATCGTCTAGTACAACACCATTTTCTCCATCAATATTTAATAGTTCGGCTTTTAATATTTTATATCTTTCATTTTTAAACAAAAACCATGCTCCTGGATTTGGATACAAACCATTAACTTTACCAATTATTTTTAAAGCATCATCGTTCCAATTTATTTTTCCTTCAATCTTTTCTATTTTTTTGGCGTATGTAGCATTTTGATGATTTTGCTCTATAAATTCTATTTTATTTTCAAGTATTTCGTCCATTTTTTTTAAAATTTTTTCTGCACTCAGTTGAGCTAATCTAGCTGAAAGACTTTCAAAATTTTCGTTATCATTTATTTGGAGTTTATACGAATTACAAACAGGTCCTTCGTCTAATTTTTCATTTAATTTCATAATGCTAATGCCTGTAGTTTTTTCTAAATTTAAAATTGATCTTTGAATAGGAGCGGCGCCTCTCCATTTTGGAAGTAAAGATGCATGAATATTTATATATCCATTTTTACTTAGTTCTAGGATAGACTTTGGAATTATCTGTCCATAAGCAACCACAACAACTAAATCTACATTTAGATTTTTTAAAAAATCTTTATCTAGCTCTATTTTACTGGGTGTTCTAACTAGAACATTTAAATCTTCAGCTGCTATGTGGATTGGCGATTTGTTTATTTTTTGACCCCTATTTGATTTTTTTGGTGGTTGAGTAAATACGCACGAAATAGGATAACCATTTGTATGGAGCGATCTAAGTGTCGGTACAGCAAAAATTGGTGTACCCAAAAAAACTATTTTATATTTCATTGATTAAACAATAATTCTATCTGGTCTATCCTTATGTTTTGATAGCTTTTTGATGATCATTGTTTTTTTTAATTTTGACAAATAATCAATAAATAAAATTCCCTCTAAATGATCCAGTTCATGTTGAATACATGTTGAAAGAAGACCTTCTGCTACTAACATTTGTTTTTGTCCATTATAATCCAAATATTCAACTTCACATTTTTTTGATCTATCAATTTCTGCAAAATAATTTGGTACAGATAAACATCCTTCTTCATAAGTAAAATTTTCAGAATGTTTATTCTTAATTATAGGATTCACAAAATACATAGCATTTTTTTTATCTTTTGAAATATCCATGACAATTATTCTTTTTGCTATTCCTATTTGTATAGCAGCCAATCCAATTCCATTTGCCTGATACATCGTATCCAACATATCATCCATGAGTTTTCGCTCTTCTTCACCAACAGTTTCAACTGGTCTTGATTTTTGCCTCAAAATCTTGCTGGGCTCTGTAATTATTGTCTTAATTGCCATGCTTAATTTTATAATATAATTTAGACTTTTAAAGGAAGAACTTTCAATAAAACTTCGTTTCTTAAACTTATTATTTTTAATTCATTCATTATTTCTACAACAAAACTAATAGATTCTATATCTAGATTCTCAACTTCATCTTTGCCTATTATTTCAACTAATTTCAACAAAACTAAACCTGTTTCTCCGTTAACAATAAATGAGTTAATTTCGGCAGATATTTTAGATTTATATTCATATAAATCGTCATATTTTTTTAATATTTTAACACCATCAGATTTTAATGACTCAACCATCATTATATCTTTACTGGAAAATGAATATTTTTTATTTCTTTTAACTTTTTTTAATAAATCGTTTGTTTCTTTTTCAACTTTTTGAAGACTGGTTTTATTTAAAAAATAGTTTAATAATTTTGATTGGTGCAGAATTTTGTTGTTAAATTTAATTTTTAATTCTTTAACTTTTTCAGGTTCTTTATTTTCTTTATAAAAAGTTGTAAAATTTGATGGAATCTCTTCTTCATCTATTTTCTTTAATGTATTTGATAATTCTTCATCAAATGCTTTTGACAAGTTTGAGTCATCAAATAATTTTTTTAATTTTGATAATAAAATTAGCTTTTGCTCATTATCGACTGTTAAAAGTAATCTTTGATATAATAGAGCTCTTGCCTCAAAATCTGGTAAAAGTTTGTAAATTTTGTTTACATTGATTAACTGATTAATATTAAATTCAAATTTTTTATATAAATTTAATAATTCTTTTTCATCGTACACTTCTTCACTTGTGGCTTTTTCAATGAGTTTTACCTGTTCATCATCTTCTATATCAATTAAGTCAGCTTCCTTAAGTAAATTTGAAGTAGATAAATATTTCCATATAAATCTTGGAGTATCTATTTTTGGTTCATAAATGAAGTTCTCAATTGTTTTGTGGGATAAGTGCAAATAAAGAATATTTTCGTCTGATAAAACGTCATCTTTTTTTTCATAACTCATTAATACATTAAATTTTTTAACAAAAAAATCATCTATTGATTCCATCTCAGATTTTAAGTCAAACAAAAGTTGGGCTTCTTCTTTTTTATTTTGATTTAATAAACAGTAAATTTTAAAATTATTTAAGTAATCATCATAAACTAAATTTATATATTCAAAAATTTCGCAAGATTTATCCAATTGAGAATTAGATAAATAAAAATCAGCATAAAAACGTACTAGTTTATCGCTATTTTTTAAGGATGGGTTTTTAATCAAAAATTTTTTTATTAAATCAAAGTCTTTTTTTTTAATTAAATATTCAAATTTATAATTTAGAAATTCTTCTGCTGAAATATTATTTGTAGGAAAATATGAGTTTGTAAGCAGAGCTATATCTAAAATTTTCTTAGAAAATTTAGACAATTTTTTTGAATTTATTTTTTCTAATGAACTTGTTATTTCAGCTCCGCTACTATTTGACCACATATCTATATTAAGTCCATTTTCAGCAGGATCATACAAACCTGCTAATTTTACATCAGCTGAATCTAATTCTTGATTAATAATTACATTTTCATTTTGCTGTTCAATTATTACACCCTGGATTATTTCTGTATTTGTGGTCTCATTATTTTCTACATCGGTTTCATTTGAAATATCTGTTTTTTTAATTTTCCATATATCAACCGGCTCTGCTGCAAACGATACTTGTGTTAAAAAATAAAATGTTAATAAAACAATGTAAATTTTACTTAATTGTTTTAAAATTTTCATTAGGTATAATTTTTTCAATTTTTTTATTTGGGGCTGGAAATTCGATTTTATCAAGTATAATTACTCCTAAAAAAAATACAAAAATAACTAAAACAACTTTTGTTAAAAATTTTACTACACCTTTATGCCTGCCTTTGCTTGTATTTTTTGTAAATTGCATATAACTTAAGTAATTTCAAAATAAGACATATTTGTGTTTTATCAATATAGAAACTCATGAAATCGAAAAAAAACATTGTTTTAATTGGTATGATGGGATCTGGAAAATCATTAATTGGGAGAGTATTATCAAAAAAACTAAATTTGGATTTTATTGATATCGATAATAAAATTGAAGAAAGTGAAAATAAAACTATTTCGGATATTTTCAAAAAAAATGGTGAAAGTTACTTTCGAAAACTTGAAGAAGATTTGTCAATAAATTATCTTACATTAGAAAATAAGATAATTTCATTAGGAGGCGGAGGATATATCAATCCAATAATTAGAAAACAATGTGAAAAAAATTGTATGTCTGTTTGGTTGAATTGGAAAGACGAGATTTTGATAAACAGGATTAAAAATAGCAACAAAAGACCATTAGCCATGAAATTAAATTCTTCAGAAATAAAAAAACTAATTGTTGATAGGTCAAAAATATATAATTCATCTAACCATAAAATAAATTGTGATAAATTAGATAAAAAACAAATTGTAAAAAAAATTATTAAACTTTATGCGAACACATAGTATTCAAATCAATACTAAAACAAAAAAATATTCAATAATAATTGGGCACAACATCATAAAAAATATTTCAAATATATTAACTAAACAAAACATCTCTTTTGAAAAGTGCTTGATTGTTATTGATAATAATATTCCAGCTAAATTTAAATCAACTTTAATAAAAGAATTAAAAGTAAAAAAAATAATTGTTTATAAATTTAATGCTAGAGAAAAAAATAAAAATTATCAAAATGTTAATCAAATACATAAAGTTTTATTTAAAAACAGATTTAATAGAGAAGATTGTATAATTTCTTTTGGTGGAGGAATCACAGGGGATGTTGTGGGTTTTGCATCAAGTACATTTAAGAGGGGGATAAAATATATAAATATTCCTTCCACATTATTATCACAAGTTGATTCATCAATCGGTGGAAAAACAGGAATAAATAATAAATTTGGAAAAAATTTAATAGGAAGTTTCTACCAACCAGAATTGGTAATATCTGATATCAAAATATTAAACTCACTGCCTCAAAGAGAAATTATATGTGGATATGCTGAAATACTTAAAAGTAGCTTAATTGATAGTTATCGAAATTTTAATTTTTTAGATAAAAATATAATAAAAATTTTGAAATTAAAATCTCCATTTATAGAAAAAGCAATAATTAATAGTTGTATGTTAAAAAAAAAAATTGTTGAAAAAGATGAGGGAGAAAAACAATTAAGGAAAATACTTAATCTTGGACACACATTCGCTCATGCATATGAGTCTTCATTAAACTTTTCAAAAAAACTTAATCACGGTGAAGCCGTTATTCTGGGTATTAAAAATGCAATTAAATTCAGTAATGTCAACAAACTATTATCAAGAGAAAATTTTCAATTAATTAATAATCATATTAACAAAATTAGATTGTTTCCTAAATTTTATCAATTATTTAAAAAAAAAGATTTGAATAAAATTGTTATGTTTATGAAATCTGACAAAAAAAATAATTCAAATAAAATTAATCTAATTTTGATGAGAAATTTTGGAAAAATTAAAATAGATTTTCAAATTGATTCTATAAAATTAAAAAAGTTTCTTATCTTGGAGCTAAATAAATAATATTTGCAATGAGTGAATATGGAGTTTCATTTCTTTATTCAAAATTTTGAATATAAATTTATTTGATTCAATTTTAGTTTTTTTATTAAGTTCGTCTGATTTTATTTTTAATTTTATATGAAACTTTCCTTTTTCGTTTGATTTGTGATCTTTATGTAGAAATGATTTATCTTCAATTTCAACACTTTTGACAATTCTATGTTCTAAAATTTTTTTTTTTATTATTGTAGATAGTTGATTAATATCCATATTATAAAGTATTATATAACATGAAAAATATATGTGATTGGAATAATTGTTCAGTAGAAGGGCGCTATAAAGCCCCAAAAGAAAGAGATAATAGCAAAAATTTTAGATTGCTCTGCTTAGAACATATAAAAGAATTTAATAAGAATTGGAATTACTTTTCAGGAATGAATGACCAAGAAATTATCGAGTTTTTAAGATCGGACATGACTTGGCATAAACCAACACAAAGTTTTAGTTCCTCAGATAATTTTTTCAAAGTTTTATGGAACAATGCTCTTAAAGATGAGATGAATAAACTCAATTTTAATAATGAATTCAATTATATGAATAAATTTAAATTCAATAATACTGATATAAAAGCTTTTGGTATATTGGGTGTAACTGTAGGTCTAAAATGGGAGAAAATACAAGAGAAATTCAAAAAGCTTGTTAAAAAATTTCACCCTGATATGAATGCCGGAAATAAAAAGTTTGAGAATAAACTAAAAATAATAACCTTAGCTTACACTCAACTAAAAAATACTTATAGAGAAAAAATTGACTGCTAATTTAAATATAGAGCCGGATATAAGAATTTCAGTAAATCAAACTTTTGGTATCGATACTGATATGGAAGTTGAGGCTTTTTCAAAAAAAAATGACTACGTTCCCGAAATAGATAAACATTACAAATTTGATAAAGACACTACATTAGCAATACTTTCAGGATTTTCATTTAACAAAAGATGTTTAATTTCAGGATACCATGGAACTGGAAAATCAACACATATAGAACAGGTCGCAGCCAGACTAAATTGGCCGTGCATTAGAGTTAACCTAGATGGTCATATTAGTAGAATCGATCTAATTGGAAAAGATGCAATTGTAATTAAAGATGGAAAACAAATTACTGAATTTAAAGAGGGTATATTACCTTGGTCGATACAGAACCCTATTGCCCTGGTTTTTGATGAATATGATGCTGGAAGACCAGATGTGATGTTCGTAATTCAAAGGATATTGGAAAATGAAGGAAATTTTACTTTGTTAGATAAAAATAAAATAATTAAGCAAAATAAGTATTTTAGACTTTTTGCTACTTCAAACACAGTTGGGCTTGGAGACACAACTGGCCTATATCATGGAACCCAACAAATAAATCAAGGACAAATGGATAGATGGAATATTGTCACTATATTGAACTATTTAAGTATGGAAAAAGAAATGGACATAATTGTCGGAAAAAATAAAAATTTAAATAACACAAAAGGTAAAGAAAAAGTTTCAAATATGATTAAAGTTGCAACTTTAACAAGAAAAGGATTTATGGCAGGTGATATTTCTACAGTCATGAGTCCTAGAACAGTTCTACACTGGGCTGAAAATTCTGAAATATTCAAAGATACAGGATATGCATTTAGAGTTACTTTTTTAAATAAATGTGATGAATTAGAAAAAAATACTATTGCTGAATATTATCAAAGATGTTTTGGGGAAGATTTGCCAGAGTCGCTGATAACTGGTCAGAAATAAATGAATAAAGAAGACAATTTAAAAGAAAAATTTAAACAAGCTTTAATTTCAACAATAAAAGTAATTTCTGACGACTTTAAAATAGAAAAAGAAAAAAACTTAAGTTCAAAAAACTATAACTTTTTTGAACTTGATAATCTAAGCACTAGAGAAGATTATATTAAACTAAGAGCTGAAACAGACTCTGAAGCTTTAAAAAGAAAATTTTCAGATAAAAATATTTACCAAAAAAACATACCTCATAATTCTTCTTGCAGATTGCTTTATAATATCTCTGAAAAAATAAGATATGAAATGCTAGGAACAAAAATGTTAAAAGGAATATCAAAAAATTTAAAAGATAATTATTCTCACAAAATTATACTTAAAAGAAAAGACCAATTAAAATCAAAAGACAATGTAAAAATAGCAGAAGCCTTCGAACTTTACATGCTAAAAAACTTCTTAGGAATTAAACTAAATTCATTATCAAAAAAAATACTAAGTTTTTGGGAAAAAGATTTTCAATCATCTTTTGATGAACATTTATCATATTTGAATAATAATCTTGAAAATCAGGAAGTATATAATTCCAAATTTTCAGAAATATTACAACAAATGAAGATCTTTAACTCTGAAAATGATGATGAGAAACAAGAAAATGAAAATAATAATAACAATAATCAAGATAATCAAAATCAGACACAAGGGGAAGATGAAAAAAAACAACAAGATAAAGATCAAAACGGTCTAGATGCAGATTATGATTTAAATGAATTTAGAATGGATGAACAGCTGGTAGACACTGACTCCGAAGAACAAAGCTCTGAAAATATAATTCAAAAAATAAACCCAAATATAAGAAACAAAGAATATAATATTTTTACTACTGAGTTTGATGAGATTGCAAAAGCTGAAACATTAGAAACTGCAGAAGAAATTTCAAAACTCAGAAAAAATTTAGACCAACAACTTGTAGGTTTCCAAGATTTAGTTACAAGATTGGCAAATAAGTTACAAAGGCAATTATTAGCAAAACAAAATAGATCATGGGAGTTTGATTTAGAAGAAGGATTATTAGATAGTTCTAAATTACCTAGAATTATAATTGATCCTTATAATTCATTATCATTTAAAAAAGAAAAGGATTTAGAATTTAAAGATACAGTTGTTACGTTATTGATTGACAACTCTGGTTCTATGAGAGGAAGACCAATAACAATTGCTGCACTATGTGCAGATATTCTTTCTAGAACATTGGAGAGATGTTCTGTAAAAGTAGAAATACTTGGCTTTACTACCAAAAATTGGAAAGGTGGCAATAGTAGAGAAGAATGGAATAAACATGGAAAACGAAAAAATCCAGGAAGATTAAATGACTTAAGACATATAATTTATAAATCAGCAGATATTCACTGGAGACAATCAAAGAAAAATTTAGGTCTCATGCTAAAAGAAGGTTTATTAAAAGAAAATATAGACGGAGAAGCAATTGCCTGGGCATTTAATAGACTCAAAAAAAGAAAAGAAGAAAGAAAAATTCTTATGGTAATTTCAGATGGTGCACCTGTAGATGATTCTACTCTTTCTGTTAATTCCGGTGATTTCTTAGAAAAACATCTCAAAAAAATAGTTAAATTTATAGAAAATAAAAGTGATGTGGAAATTCTTGCAATTGGTATTGGACATGATGTTTCGCGATATTATCAAAAAGCAATAAAAATCACTGACATTCAAGAATTAGGCGACGTTATGATCAGTCAATTAAGTGGATTATTTGATAACAAAAAAAAACTTCATTAAATATTTAATAGATTTTTATTAAACCACTCTATCTTAATTTCGGCTCCTCCTCTTGTTTCAGAATTTCTGAATAAAAGTCTCGCATAATTTTTTTCTAGTAAATTTTTTCCTATAAAGATGCCCAAACCTAAGCCTGATTTACTATTATCCTTTGAACTTAAAGATTTAATATAAGGTTCTCCAATTTTATTTAATATATCTTTTGAAAAACCAGGACCATCATCTTCTATTGTTAGTTCTGAAGTTTCACTATCGCTCTTTATTGCTATAAAAATGTTACTTTTGGCAAATTTGTTTGCATTTCCTAAAAAATTTCTTATCCCATACACAATTTCAACAGATTTCTTTATATCAAATGAATTGGTATTTTGTTCAATATCGATGTAATAATTTTTATCAGATATCTCTTCAAAAGAACTTACAATTTCTTTAACATAATCGTACAAAGTTAGATCCCTATCTATAAAATCATCCTCAATAGTAGGATTGAGGGTTAATTTTCTTAAAATTTCATTACATCTGTTCACTTGGCTAACTAATAGTTCGACATCTTTTCCAAAATTTTTATTATTTTTTAATTGATCAAATAATTCATGAGAAATAATTTTTATTGTAGATAACGGTGTTCCTAAAGAGTGTGCGGCTGCGGCTGCTTGTGCTCCTAATGAAACTAGCTCATGTTCTTTTGATATTACTTCTTGTATCTTGTCTAATGCATCTTTTCTAACTCTTGACTCTTTGCCAAAAGTTATTGCAAAATAATTTAGAAATATCAAAGCCACTATAAGTGCTATGGGTATTGAATAATAATAATATTTATTAATAATATAATTATTCAATGGCGGTGGCAACTCCTCATGAAAAAAAGTTATAAATATAACAGAAATAATTGTGAGAATAATTAATAAAATATTTATTTTTAAATTTAAACTAGTTGATGCAAAAATGCTTGGTATTAACAAAAAAATTGAAAATGGATTAACAATTCCTCCTGTTAAAAATAATAAAAAACTAAGTTGAATAATATCTAAAACAAGAAAATAAAATGATGTTCTCTCTGATAATTGATTTTCTTTATAGAAATATATTAATGCTAAATTACTTATTGCTCCAAAAAAAATAACCGTATTAGATAAAATATAATTAAATTCAAATTTTAAAATAAAATTGACAGTATTTATTGTAATAAATTGACCAATTATACCAATCCATCTGAGATTAACGTAAGTATTTTTATTTAATAAATGATTATTAGAACTGCTGCTTAACTCCATCTATTAAATATCTAGGTTTAAAACATTTATTGCATTATCTACTATAAAATTTTTTCTTGCGGCAACATTATTTCCCATTAATATTTGAATAAGGTCTTGGTCTTTTTGTAAATTTTTTGAATATTGAACTTGAAGAAGATTTCTAGTCTCTGGATTTAAAGTTGTACTCCATAATTCCTCTGGATTCATTTCTCCTAGCCCTTTAAATCTTTGTATATTCAGTTTAGATTTTTCAAACTGTATCCATTTCTCGTAGTCTTTTGATCCTTTTTTTAATTTTTTCATATTATTAGAGTTTTTGATAATGTGACTTTCAAGCTCCTTTTCATCTCTAATATAAATTCCTTTAGAACCTTTATTAATTTTAAACAATGGTGGTTGGGCCAAGTATACGTGGCCTTGCTCTATAAGTTTATTGAACGGTTTGTTATTAAAAAAAGTTAACAAAAGTGCTCTAATATGTGATCCATCTACATCGGCATCGGTCATTATTATAATTTTTCCATATCTTAAATTTTTTATATCTATTTCTTCATCTTTTGGGTCTAAACCTAGTGCATTTATTAATGTAACGATCTCATTTGAAGAAATCACTTTTGATAATATTTTAGTTCTTAAATCATTTGATCTTCCGTTGTTCTTGCTTCCATTCACTTCGATAAATGTATTTAATATTTTTCCTCTTAAAGGTAATACAGCTTGATATTCTCTATTTCTGCCTTGTTTTGCTGATCCACCTGCTGAATCTCCCTCTACTATAAACAGTTCGGTTCCATCTTGTTTAGAATTCTGACAATCTGCTAATTTGCCGGGTAAACCAGTGAGATCTAGAGCTCCCTTTCTTCTAACATTTTCTCTAGCTTTTCTAGCAACATCTCTCGCAACAGCAGCTTGTATTATTTTTGTTAAAATTATTTTTGATATAGATGGATTTTGATCGAACCATATAGATAGTTTTTCACTAACAATATTTTCTACAATATTTCTAACCTCTGATGATACTAACTTATCTTTTGTTTGAGATGAAAATTTTGGATCAGGAATTTTAACAGACAACACGCAGGTTAAACCCTCTTTTACATCATCACCAGAAAGTGTAACTTTATTTTTTTTAAGTAAATTTTGTTCAGAGGTATACTTATTTATTATCCTTGTAAGTGCGTTTCTAAATCCTAATAGGTGTGTTCCACCATCTTTTTGGTAAATATTATTGGTATAAGGATAAACATCTTCGTTATACCCGGCATTCCATTTTAATGAACATTGAACAAGGACATTATTTTTAATTCCTTCGAAATAAATTGGTTTTCTAAATAAGTCTTTATTGTTTTTGTTTATTAATTTTTCCCTTTGGTCATCTAAAAATTCTACAAATTCTATAATTCCACCGTCAAATTTAAATTCTATATTTCTATGTTTTTTTTGCGTTAAATCATTTAAGCTAATTTTTATTCCTTTGTTTAAAAATGCTAATTCACGCATCCTTTTTTGTATTATAGAAAAGTTAAATTTTGTTGATGAAAATATTTTTTTTGATGGTAAAAATTTAATTTCTGTTCCTGAACTTTTTGATTTTCCAACCACTTTCAGTGGAACTTTAGCTTCTCCATTTTTAAATTCTATAAAATATTTTTTTCCATCTCTTTCAATGTATAGTTCTAATTTTTCAGAAAGAGCATTTGTTACCGATACTCCAACTCCATGTAGGCCGCCTGAGATTTTATATGAGTCGTGGTCAAATTTTCCTCCAGCATGTAATTGTGTCATTATAACCTCTGCAGCTGATTTTTTTTCTCCTTTGTGAATATCTACTGGTATTCCTCTTCCATCATCTTTTACGGTGATTGATCCATCCTCATTAATATCAATAATAATATTTTTACAATATCCAGCGAGAGCTTCATCTATTGAGTTGTCAACTACCTCGTAAACCATGTGATGCAAACCAGTTCCATCATCGGTATCGCCAATGTACATTCCGGGTCTTTTTCGAACAGCCTCAAGACCTTTTAAAACTTTTATGGAGTCTGCTTGATAAGTATTGGTATTATTTTTTGGCATATAAGTTTTTCTGGAAATGACTGTTTATATCATTTTTTATATTTTAAATAAAATATATGATCAACCTAAGCTTAAATTAATAAGGTAAATCAATAACAATTATATGTTTTTTTTAAAAATTTTTTTATTTTCTATTTTTTAACAAAAAAAGGTTTTTTTGAACATTAATTTGGCGGAGAGAGTGGGATTCGAACCCACGGTACCTGTGAGGGTACACACACTTTCCAAGCGTGCGCCTTAAACCGCTCGGCCATCTCTCCATAAATATTTTTTT
>Ga0208639_1001728_pt1 | contig 13898 bp, 18 predicted proteins | sample ETNtaG_33_FD_185772 | JGI IMG/M metagenome (GOLD analysis project Ga0208639, IMG submission 185772) | Marine microbial and viral communities from oxygen minimum zone, Eastern Pacific Ocean - ETNP201310SV76 (SPAdes) (version 2) | ecosystem: Environmental > Aquatic > Marine > Oceanic ...
GGGAGCCGACCTTGCCCTGAGGTAATGTCGAAGTAATCCCGAACCATTCTAATAACAAAGAAGCTAGAAGTATCCACTTCGGATATATCATGATATGTGTAATAGAGCGCTACAGTTAAAAAGAAAAGGCTAAACCGCTTTGCAGGGAAAGCATCTATTTGTGGCCATACTCGCCAACCCACCCAACCGAAAAATAGGCCAATCAATATGAACGATGAATGAAGCAAATGATCCTGAATGAACTGACTATTGTGAAGGTTTTATTCACCCTGAGCATTTATATGCCGCAAAGAATCGGCCCCTATTCCAAAAACACGCTCACCCCAACTGATCTCCTCAACTGCCACGAAAAAACAAATTAATGCCAGTCCCAACCAAATAAACCAAGTCTTTGTCAGCCCTGCATTTCTACGCCTCCAAAGCACTACACAGGCGCACAAAAATGCTCCTAAATAAGCCGCAAACTGCAACCATTCAAGAGGGCCATCTTCATAACCGAGCCACTTAAATACTCCTAAGGGAAGAAAATAAACAACGCCATACATTATTGCCAGGTATGCCAATGGAAAGATGTCTACACTTGGCTCCAAGCTCCCCCATGGAGTTTGGATCTTTTCATCTTGCAAGGGACCGAATGGATTAAGACGGGACAAAAATGATTTCACTAGCCAACAAAGTCCTTAGCTTTTCTTAGTTTAAGCATCAACAATCACTGAAGCTGAAGTCAAAAAACTATTGCGTAATGATTTTGCTAGCGACTACAAAGCTGGCAATGGTCGTTGCAGAGCAGCAGCCGCAATCCCCTCCCTAAGAGCCAATAACAATCCTGCTGCCTCCGTATAACTGCGAGCTCTCTGCACCCTAGAAGTGATACCCAGCTGCTCTGATGTCACCTCCAGAACGCTTTGATTAGCAACAGCAATCAAAGCTACGCCCCGCTCCAGGCAAGCCAGCACAGCTTCCCCACCGAGAGCACCCTCAGGGGCCACCACAGCACCAAGCTGCCCAGCACTCAATAGATCTGCTCCTGCCGGTAGTGCTGCTTCTGAGGTGAGCGGCACAAGGTCTGGAGCACGACTGAGCCCTACCAGCACACAAGCTAAAAAGCTGTACCCCAACTCCTCACCTGCTGCACGAGGATCTAGAAGGGGATCGAATGGAAGTGGTAACAACGCTGGTGCATGAGCACAAGGCAAGCCGAGATGATGCACTAGTAGATGGCTTATCACCGCCTCGGCACCAGCAAGTGCATCAACACCACTGCCCTGGCGATAGGCGCTAAGCGCATCATTTTCAGAATCCTCCGGGAAACGAGCCACCACCGCGATCGCGGTAGCACCGGCATCACGAAGACGCTCACCAGCCTGCAGCAGCGCATCGGGCTGGCCCAGCTCACCCCAGCTAGCGCCACTATTCCCCCGACATAAATGCACCTCCAAAGGAACATCGCTCGTAACCACCGGGCCTATGTCCAAACCAAGGGTTGCTCGGCAGCCCTGTGCTACCTGCAATTGACGCTGCCTCAACTCTGGCTCAATACCTACATCCAGAAGTAGGCCAATCCGTTGCTGCCGCACAGCTCGCAAAGCAAGCTCACCAGCCGCGAAACGATCCAAGCTATAACCCTCTACGTATTGAATGCGCGGGTCGCTCCAATAAAGAGCCGCCCCATTCATCACATTCGGATGAGTGATCAGGCAACCACTTGCCGCAGCCAATAATCGAGCACTAGGCAAAGCATCGCCGGCATAGCCGCCGATGGCACAGCCAATCCCCGTAGGCACCACCAGCAAGGTAGGCAATGGGGGTGCAATACACGCAGCTGCAGAAGAAAAAGAAGGAGCCATTAAAACGTCAATCCCTACTCCTGAACATTGAGCAACACCGCCTCAATCTTCAATTGGCGACGATGATCACCAACGGGTTCGATCGCTGTAATCGCCCATCGCAATGGATGGCCATGGATAGCGAGCTGATCTCGCAACCAAGGCCGCAGCTTATTAACGGGCAAATCCACAGGCCAGCTCAGCTCCAGCTGCATCACCCGCAGGCTCAGGCTCACTTCAAATGCTCACCGAACTGAGCTTCATAGAGAGCATCCTCCTGCCCAGCCAGGACCTTCAAATCCGACCTGGGATAGGCCACGCAAAGCAGGGCGTATCCCTTTTCCCGCATCTCCTGATTGACCCCCATCGCATCTGCTTGATCCACACTGCCATCAATAATCTCAGCCGCGCAATTGGTGCACATACCCGCACCACAAGAACTTGGCAGAGGCACACCTGCATCTTCAGCGGCATCCAACACTGTCTGATCGGACCGGCAAGCAAAGCTGTGCTGCGCACCATCAAGCTCAATGTTTATTGCGAAAGTACCAACAGCCGAAGCAGAGTCAGTCATCCAGATCAAGACACAGCATTCCTATTCATCCTCTCAGGGAACAAGCCCCAAGCTATGGCCCTGAGTTACTTGCGAAAGGCATCTCTACGCTCACCCCTAAGCCGTTAAATAACAAAACCGCAAAAAGGCAACAAAAAAAACCGGTCCCAAGGGACCGGTTTGCATTGATTAACGCAAAAACAACGCTAGGCACAAGACCCACCGACAACCTCAAGAATCTCCTGAGTAATTGCTGCCTGACGAGCTTTGTTGTAATCAAGTGTCAAGGTCTTAGCCAATGCCTTGGCGTTATCGCTGGCATTGTTCATCGCCGTCATCCGGCTAGCTAACTCAGAAGCAGCAGCTTCTTGCAAGGCACGCAACATCTGATTCTGCAAATAGAGAGGCAACAGCGCATTTAATAATTGCTCTGGGCTCTGCTCAAAAACGATGTCCGATGGCAAGGGCGGCTGCTCATTGCCAGGGCCAACACCCTTTTCAACAGTGAGGCGACTGTCTTTAGTAGTGAGCCTAAAGATCTCATCGTCAGCTTCAGCGATGCCCTGAGGATCAAGCGGCAACAGGGTTTGAACCACAGGATTACAACTCACCAAGTTAATGAACTTGGTGTAGATCACCTCGATTCGATCTGTACTTTGCGACAGGAACTCAGCCAAGACTTCACTAGTAATTGACTCTGCGTCTTCAGAAGTTGGCACCTGCTCGAGATCTGTGAAAGTGGCTCGAATGGTGTACTGACTTGCTCGGTTATTGAAGTAAGTAATTGCCTTACGACCAATCAAGACAAGATCAACCATGTATCCCTGGCCTTTCAGCTCGGCATAACGTTGCTCTGTGCGCTTGATGATGTTGGTGTTGTAGCCACCACAAAGCCCTCGATCACCAGTAACGGCAAGCAGGGTGATGTTCTTCAGATCGTGAGTCTTTAATAGGGGCGCATCTGCAATCTCGAAGCGCATGCGCGATTGGATGTTCTCCAACACTCGCGCCAATCGGTCAGCAAATGGGCGACTTCGCAGCACCTGCTCCTGAGCTCGACGCACTTTCGCAGCAGCCACGAGGCGCATAGCCTCAGTGATCTTTCGGGTGTTCTTAACAGAAACAATCCGGTCGCGGATGTCCTTTAGGTTCGCCATGGATGGGGTTCTCCGGGGTTACCGTCAGGATCAGGCTGACGCCAGCATTGACGACTTCACCTCAGTGATGGCGTCTTTGAGCATGCTCTCTGCATCATCATTGAGCACTTTCTCGCTCTGCACCTTGGTAATGAAGTCTGGCTTGTTGGTTTTCAGGTATTCACGCAGTTCACGGGAGAACTGAGTTACCTGATCTTCTGGAACGTCATCAATCAGGCCTTTAACTCCTGCATAGACAATGGCAACCTGCTCAGCCAAGTTCAGCGGAGCAAACTGCGGCTGTTTAAGCAGCTCGCGCAGTCGCTTACCACGTCCCAATTGCTTCTGGGTAGCTTCATCAAGGTCAGAGGCAAACTGAGAGAAGGCTGCTAATTCATCGAACTGCGCCAACTCGAGTTTCAACGTGCCGGCAATCTTCTTGATCGCTTTTGTCTGCGCAGCTCCACCAACCCGGCTCACTGAAATTCCGACGTTGATAGCAGGACGCAGACCGGAGTTGAAAAGGTCCGAACTAAGGAAAATCTGACCATCCGTAATCGAAATCACGTTGGTAGGGATATAAGCCGATACGTCTCCCGCCTGAGTTTCAATAATCGGCAAAGCAGTCATCGAACCACCTCCCATTGCATCAGAAAGCTTTGCAGCCCTCTCAAGCAAGCGGCTGTGGCAATAGAAAACATCCCCCGGATATGCTTCACGACCGGGTGGGCGACGCAACAGTAGCGACATCTGGCGATATGCCTGAGCCTGCTTTGTGAGGTCGTCGTAGATCACCAAAGTAGCCTTGCCTTTATACATAAAGGATTCAGCAATAGCCGCTCCGGTATATGGAGCTAAGTACTGCAGAGCTGCAGCGTCGGAAGCACTAGCCGCAACAATTACGGTGTAATCAAGAGCGCCCTTCTCGCGAAGCACTTCAACCACGTTGGCAACTGAAGCTGCCTTCTGGCCGACAGCCACATAAACGCAAACGACATCCTCATCCTTCTGGTTGATGATCGTGTCGATGGCGATAGCAGTCTTGCCAGTTTGACGGTCACCAATGATCAACTCACGCTGACCACGACCGATAGGGATCATCGCGTCAATGGATGTAATCCCTGTCTGCATCGGCTCATGGACCGACTTACGCTTAATAATGCCTGGAGCCATCGACTCAATCAGGCGATTCTCAGTAGTAGGGATTTCACCCTTGCCATCCATTGGCTGTCCCAATGGGGTCACAACTCGACCCAACATTGCTTCGCCTACTGGCACTGAGGCGATCTTGCCTGTGGCTTTGACAGTACTGCCTTCCTGAATTCCAACGCCCCCACCCATCAACACAGCACCAACATTGTCGTCTTCAAGGTTGAGCGCGATGCCTTCAGTGCCGTCCTCAAATTCAACCAGTTCTCCAGCCATGACCTGCTCAAGGCCATAAACACGGGCGATGCCGTCACCAATCTGCAGGACAGTACCGACGTTGCTGACGGAAACCGACTTGTCATAGTCGGAGATCTGCTGCTTGAGAATCGCGCTGATCTCGTCGGGGCGGATGGAAACCATGGGAGGCGTTGGTGTTTAGGGAGAGGGTGAGAAGAGAGAGGGTAGGGAGCTAGCTCACCTTGGCCAGAGCCAGACCGAGGCGTCGCACCTGACCTGCAAGGCTGGCGTCGATCACCTTGGATCCGACGTTGACGACGAAGCCGCCGATTAAATCGGGATCAATCTTAAGGTTGATCTCTAACTTATCGGTCTCGGCTACAGCCTGAACTTTCTTTTGCAGCGCAGCCTGTTGCTCCTCACTTAGTTCAGAAGCAGAGGTAACTGTGGCCAGAGCAATGTTGCGCTGCTCGCGATAGAGCTCAATAAGACGCTCAAGCACTGCATCTAAAACTCCAATTCGCTGACGATCTGCAAGCAGCTTCAGCAAGTTAAGGAAAGAAGGTGTGACCTGACCAGCAAAAAGCTTTTCTAGAACAGCCTTTTTGGAATCAACTTCCAAAACTGGTGATGACATTGCTCCACTTAAATCAGGGCAATCGTTCCATAAAGCCAAAACGGCTTTGGCCTGATCAACTACCTGATCAACTTCCTTGCGGCTTTCTGCCACCTGTAGGAAGGCTTCGGCATAAGGGGTAGTAATGGTATTTAGTAGTGGCATCAGGCTTTCCCAAGGTTTTTGATGGATTGACTCACTAACTTGGTTTGAGCCTCGGCATTGAGCTTCCCAGGCAGAGCTGATAAAGCATTCTCAATCGCCATACGCGCAGCTTCTCTACGCAGCTGAGCACTGGCTCGACTGGCTTCAGCATTTAAATCAGCTGTAGCGCCCTGTTTAACGCGTGCCATCTCCTCAACGGTGCGCTTTTCACTTTCAAGGCGGATGGCCTCAGCTCGAACCTTGCAATCCTTGCGAATCTGCTCGGCTTTCTGATGGGCTGCAGCTAAATCCTTCTTGGCATGAGCCAAGGCATCGGTGGCCTTGGCGAGTCGCTCCTCAGCATCCTCAAGATCAGCGAGGATGGTGGCACGTCGGCGCTCAAGGATCCCACCCACAAAAGGAGGTAGGAATTTGTAGAGAGCAAAAATAACAATCGCCAGATTGACGATGTTTGCGTCAAACAGGTCTAAGTTCAGTCCGAACCCACCTTGATTGGCAAAAAACAAAGGGCTAATCATTGAGCTGCCAGCAGACGGTTGACGATGAGATCACCAAGCTGCTTGGCATCACCTTCTAATTGACTAAGGGCAGAATCCCTTTGAGCATCAATCTCTTGCCGAGCCTTCTCCCTGGCAGCATTGGCATCAGCAGTTGCGACCGCCAGAGCCTCGCGGTAAAGCTGATCAGAGTCCTGTTCCGCCTCTTGAATCAACTTCTGGGCAGCCAAACGGGCAGCCTTGAGCTGTTCCTTGAGATCTGACTCAAGCTTCTCTGCCTCAGCAAGCTTTTGCTTTGCCTCAGCGCGACTGGTCTTTACATAGCCCTCTCTTTCCTCAACAACCCGACCGACGGGTTTGAAGAAAAGAGCATTGAGAACAAAGGTGAGGAGCACCACCTGCAACGCCATAAGCGGCAGGGTGGCATCGAAGTCAAATAGACCTCCAGCACCGAACAGGAGCAAGCTGGTCATGAGGCGAGGGTGATAGCAGAAGAAGCAGGCCTCAGAGCGAAGTAAATGCTGACCGGCGAAGATCGCCGCAAAGAGTATTTCTGATCACCTGACGAACATTGCCGTGAGGTGATGAAAATACAATCAGCAACTCCGATCTGGATCAACCAGCGAAGGGATTGGCGAACAGCAGCACCAAGGCGACCACAAGGCCATAGATGGTGAGAGATTCCATGAATGCAAAGGAGAGCAGCAGGGTGCCGCGAATCTTGCCTTCAGCTTCTGGCTGGCGGGCAATGCCCTCAACAGCGCCGCCTGCAGCGGTGCCCTGACCGATACCGGGGCCGATGGCACCGAGGCCAACAGCCAGGCCAGCGGCAACAACAGACGCAGCGGTGGTAATGGAATCCATGGTTGAACTAAAGATGGTGGGCGCTAAAACAGCGCGGAGGGGACCGAGAGGTTAATACCAGCGCTGGGACATCTCGGAGATCCTGAGATGGGCCCGATAGAAAACGGACCTGCGCGCATGGAGTTTGCCAGATCGACGGTTTCGATCTGGCTTGACCAGAATTTGATCAGTGGTGCTCTTCTACCGCTTCACCGATGTAATAGGCGGCGAGAGTGGCGAAGATTAGAGCCTGAATGGCACTGGTGAACAGGCCAAGGAACATTACTGGGACTGGCAGGAATAGAGGTACTAGAAAAACTAGAACCGCAACTACCAATTCATCAGCAAGGATGTTTCCAAACAGACGAAAGGAGAGTGACAAGGGCTTGGTGAAGTCCTCCACGATCTTGAAAGGAATCATGATCGGGGTGGGATGGACGTAGTACTCGAAGTACCTCAAGCCCTTACGACTCAAACCCGCATAGAAGTAAGAGAGTGACACAAGCAAAGCAAGTGCCACGGTGGTGTTGATATCAGCTGTGGGAGCACCTAATTCACCACTAGGGAGGTGGATCAATTTCCATGGGACCAACGACCCCCCCCAGTTGCTCACAAAGATGAACAAGAAAAGGGTGCCAATAAAAGGCATCCAATCGCGATAAGCCTTCTCACCAATCTGCGTACGAGCTAAATCTCGGATGTAATCCCAGAGGAACTCAAGAAGGTTTTGAACACCGCGAGGATCGCGTTCCATCTTGCGTGTGCCCACAACAACAAGGGCAAGAATGGCGCCAATCACTATCCAGGAGGTCATAAAAACCTGACCGTGGAGCTGGAGATTCCCTAGCCGCCAGTAAAGGTGTTGGCCCACCTCCAGTTCGGCAAAGGGAAGAGCAAATGGCAAGAAACCCATCAGGCTGGAAAAGTCGGTGTCGCGTTAACGACGGTTTGAGAAGACGCCGGCAAGCCGGCAATTCAGTTGATCCAGTTCACGCTCAAGTTCGTGACTCGAGCAGAACCTGCAGGATCATGGCGGGCTTGTAGAGCAGGAAACCGAACAATGCCGGCAAAAGCTCAAGCTCAGGCAAACGTGAAACCGCTAGGACAAGCAAGACTGGAACGAGAAGCTGAATCTTGCTTACAGACTTCGAAGCTTTACCGAGCTTTCCAACACTGCGAGCTAAAAGTCGCAGGTAGAGAACTCCGCAAATAGCACCAACTAGCAAACTGCTAGCGATGTGGAGGTCGAAGACAAGCGCGGTAACCGACACCGCAAAAACGGAAACGGCCAACGTTGCCAGGATGAAGCGCCGCTGAAGCTGCGCATATTCGTCGTCTGAAGTCGTAGAAACTTCAGTAGACGAATCAGGATCCATAGAGAGCTCAGTGTTTTGGCTGGACTCCACAGCTGTTTCCAGTCCACCCTGTCCCCCCTTAGGAGGGTCAATTTCAGGCTGGAGCAGCGGGGATGCCAGCAAGGGCGCCGAGGCTCTTTGGATAAAGGCCCGCGGAATCTATCATGTAGTTGGGGATTTACCTCTCGAGAGCAAAAGCACCTGTTGCCGCTGCAAATCTCTTGCCAAAGAAGTGATCCGAGTCGAATCCCAACCAAGCGGCAAGCATCCAAGGGGTGTACCAGGTGACAATTCGACTGCCTTGAGCAACTCAACTTGATCGATGCTCAGCTCTAAAGCAGTCATCTCAAAATCAAGCAGATAATTGCCAGGCCAACCTTTTAAGCACCTAGAAAGCTGACCTGTAGCAGCAAGTAGTTCACTGTCATCAATCCAATCCTGACGAAAGTGCTTTCCCTTGGAGAGGAAGAACTCAAAATGACTGATATCTGGATCAAGATCTTCTACTAACTGCCACTGCTGACGCTGCGGTAATGCCAGAGCTCTCTCGAGCAATTCACCCTGCAACAACCTTGCTGGATCCCAAATTTTGCAATTAGAGAAACCGGCAAACTCCAAATCAGCTGAAGCTATAAATGCAAAAAGGCGATCAAGGTTGTAACTGGTCTCTTGGGGATGAAGGTACATATCGGCAAAGTTCACATCAGCTGAACAATCGATTGCCCAGCGCTGCTCATGATTACGCCTGAGACGGTTGTCCTTAGGCAGAGTTTCAAACAACTGACGTGCCAATTTCAGCCCCTGCTCATCAGTTTCAACTCCCATTGCCATAAGCACACGCTGGGTGCGGTGAATTTCCCAACGGCCGCCATCGGCATAAAGGAACAAATGCAGCAAAGCTCCTGGCTTGAGAAGGGAGGCCAAAGCTTTAAGACCAGACTCCGGCTCTCTCAAGTGATGAAGCACACCGACGGAGTTGATGTAGTCAAATGGTCCCTCCCCCTCAAGCTCGAGCAAGCTGCGGTTCTCGATGCGAACCTGAACCTGGTCACTACCTCCAGAACGCTGCAATCGATCTCGAGCTACCTCAAGCGCACCTGAAGAAATATCCACAGCCAGAATCTCCGCGCCGGGATTTAGGTGTGCCAAGTAATCGGTACTAACCCCCGTACCGCATCCAGCATCAAGAATTTTCAACGGCTCGCCGTCAGCACACCTTGAAGGGACCGATCCAGTAGAGGCGGCGTAGGCAGTTTCTACGCACCATCGCCAGTTGTATCCAGGTGGTGGGCCATCCTGCGAAGGATCTCCTGGATAAGGGAATCGGTCATAAAAAGCGCTAACAATCGGAGTCGCCGCATCACATGATTGAAGAGCTGAAGACATCGACACGTAGGGGCAACTAATTGAGCATTTCATGGCTGCCTCCGAGGTGATTAATGATCTCTACCTACTGCACAACTTCTATGCCCCTGGGAATTGCTCCCTCAAGCTGAGCTACAAAACACCCAACTTTTTAATCAATTGGGGGCCTTATCAAAGCTGGTTTAATGATCAGCAGTGAATTGAAACAGGGATGGATGCATCCTCAAAGTCGAACTCTGCAGCCAAACGAAGTTTATGAATGCCGGAAACTAAACCACAAAGGTCTCCTAGACACCCTTAACTTCTACTGTCCAGCCTGGCCTCTGACCAATTTTTTTTGTTGTCAGTAAGACTTGGCAAAATGCCTTCAAGACGGCTGAATAGGGAAACTTGACTAGAACGCCTCCCCTTGAGCAGCACCTCCGTCCTATCTCGCCGGAGTCGCAAACAACGGCAAGAGACATTGCGGCATAGCCGCAATGACGGAATCGAGCAGCTGCCGTTCTGGCAACAGCGTCTTCCTCTCCCCTGGGCCCTCTGGCCTGCAGAAGGCCGACTACTGCTTAGCCTTTTCGCTTTCTGGTGCCTTGCAGGCCTATTGGTGCTGGGCTCAGCCAGCTGGTGGGTTGCTGCACGGGAAATGGGAGAAGGCGCCTATTACCTCAAACGCCAACTGATATGGATGGCCGCCAGCTGGAGCCTGCTTGGCCTAGCTGTTTCTACAAATCTGCGGCGGTGGTTGAAGTTGGCGGGCCCAGCCCTATGGATAGGTTGCCTACTAGTAGCTGCCACTCTGGTAATCGGGAGCACCGTAAATGGTGCTAGTCGCTGGCTAGTCATCGGTCCCATCCAAATCCAACCTTCGGAGCTAATCAAACCCTTTGTGGTGCTCCAAGCTGCCAACCTCTTTGCCCATTGGCATCGCATTAGGACCGATGAAAAATTGCTATGGCTGACTAGCTTCGGGGCCCTACTTCTACTAATTCTCAAACAACCAAACCTCAGCACCGCCGCTCTGACGGGAATGTTGCTCTGGCTGATGGCGCTAGCAGCCGGCCTTAGGTTGCGCAGCCTGCTAGCTACTGCCTTAGCAGGCGGCCTGCTTGGAACCGCCAGCATCCTGATCAATGAGTATCAGCGACTACGGGTGGTCTCTTTCCTCGACCCCTGGCAGGATCCACAAGGCAGTGGCTACCAGCTAGTGCAAAGCCTTCTTGCTATTGGCTCCGGGGGATGGTTCGGCGAGGGCTTCGGCCTTTCAACCCAAAAACTTCAATACCTACCAATTCAGAGCACCGACTTCATTTATGCAGTTTTTGCCGAGGAATTTGGCTTCGTGGGTTCGGTGATGATGTTGATCTTCCTGATGCTGGTGGCCTTCCTTGGATTACGAGTGGCTCTGAGTTGCAGAAACAACCAATCACGGCTTGTTGCCATCGGTTGCACAACGATCCTTGTAGGCCAGGCCGTTATCAATGTTGCTGTTGCTTCCGGCGTCATGCCCACGACGGGCTTGCCCTTACCAATGGTGAGCTATGGAGGCAATTCCCTTATCTCGAGCGTGTTAATTGCCGGTCTACTTATCCGCTGTTCCCTCGAATCCACAGGTCTAGTCGGTGGACGCACCGGCCATAAGCGACGTAAGTCGATAGGGTGACTACCTTCAGTTGATCCGGCAGAGCCGGCTCTGCCCATCCCTGCCCTGAACCTGGCGCTATCCGATCTAGCCCGCAACAGCGAGCAGCTGCTCAGCAACGGACTCAGCCATCAAAGTCCGCTCACACTGGTTCTTGTCTTCGCTGCTGGTCTACTCACCAGCCTGGGACCTTGCTCCCTTTCGCTTCTGCCCGTCACGCTGGCCTATCTGGCAGGTTTTGACAGCCAGCAAGCCCCATGGCAGCGGAGCATGGCCTTCTGCGCAGGCATTGTGGGTGCCCTTGTCCTACTAGGCAGTCTCAGTGGCCTAATCGGACGGATCTACGGTCAGGTGCCTGGAATAGTGCCCACTTTCGTGGCACTGCTAGCCGTCGTAATGGGTCTAAATCTCTTAGGCCTACTAAAGCTACCCCTACCAACAGGACCAGATCCCAACCTTTGGCGGCAACGCGTACCAGCACCACTGGCCCCGATAGCAGCAGGCCTGGCCTTTGGTCTAGCTGCCTCACCCTGCACCACACCTGTATTGGCTGTTCTGCTGGGGTGGATCGCTCAAAGTGGCCAACCTTTGGCCGGAATCGTGCTGCTCACCTGCTTTGGACTAGGGCAGGTTCTTCCGCTGCTACTGGCAGGAGGCGCCGCCGCCAGTGTCCCCAAGCTACTAGCGCTGCGACCACTAGGTCGCTGGATCCCACCTATCAGCGGAGCCGTTCTACTGACAACAGGCGTGCTGAGCCTTTTGTCCCGCTGGAGCTGACCTATGGCCACCTTTCAGCGTTTCCTTGCTTGGATCTCCGACCTGCGAGTAGCCATAGGCCTACTACTAATGATCGCAATTGCAAGCGCCATAGGCACTGCAATACCTCAAGGAGAACTCAACAGCAGCTACCTGGAGCGTTATGACGCCAATCCCTGGCTAGGAGTGATAAACGGTTCAACGCTGCTGCGACTGCAGTTGGATCATGTGTACAGCAGCAGCTGGTTCCTAGTGATGCTGGCCTGGCTTGGACTTGCTCTGATCCTCTGCAGTTGGCGGAGGCAGTGGCCTGCCCTAAAAGCGGCTCTTCAATGGATCGACTACAAGGAGCCACGTCAATTAAGCAAACTTGCCATCGCCGAAACCATCCCGAGCCCCGACAAAGGGAAAGGCGTCGAGACCCTGGCCGCCCATCTCAATCAGCAGGGCTGGCAAGTACAACAACAGCCAGGAAGATTGGCAGCCCGTCGGGGAATCATCGGGCGTGCGGGGCCTTTGCTGGTACATGTTGGGCTGGTATTGCTGATGATCGGTGCAGCTTGGGGGGCGCTTGCGGGACACCAGCTAGAGCGCTTCCTTGCCCCAGGGAATTCCCTTGAACTGTTGAACCGCGATGACAGCAGCCATCTCACTGTCACGTTGACGAACTTTGGGATTGATCGAGATCCCGCAGGTCGACCCGAGCAGTTCCGCTCACAACTTGAGCTACAAGAACCTGGTCAGGAAACGGGCAAAATACGCGAAGTAAGTGTTAATCATCCGCTGCGGTTCCATGGCTTAACTATCTATCAAGCAGACTGGTCGCTAGCGGCAATAACCTTGCAAATTGGTCGCAGCCCTCAACTGCAGCTACCCCTTCGCAGTTTTCCCGAGCTGGGAGAACAAATCTGGGGATTAGTCCTGCCTACTCAGCCTGATGGCAGCGAGCCTGTACTGCTGAGCCTTGCCAATGAAACTGGACCGGTGCAAGTTTTCGATGCCAACGGCGAACGATTGGCCAGCCTGCGCCCCGGAGGACCAACGGCAGAGGTAAAAGGTTTACCAGTACGAGTGAACTCGATTCTTCCCGCTAGCGGCCTTCTACTCAAGCGCGATCCGGGAGTACCTCTGGTCTATCTCAGCTTCTTGATTACCCTGCTTGGAGGTGGACTAAGCATGATCGCTACACGTCAGCTATGGGCTGTTGCCGATCCTGAAAATGATTGCCTACATGTTGGAGGTCTCTGCAACCGCAACCTGAGCGGCTTCGCTAATGAGCTGCCCAACCTGCTTACAGCAATAGGCTCCTAGCCTCTTTAAATTTATGGGAGCTTATAGAAAAGTTAGGGCCGTGAATATTCTTACCGAAGGAAACCAGTTCCTGTTTCATACAGCTTCGTCAGCCAAATACTCATCTGCTCTTTAGTAAGACAATTAAACATCTTACCTTCATCTTTACCTTTCAACTTCATACCCAACTCAACACATTCAGCTTCTGATGCAGTACTAATAGCTTCTATTTTGAAGGAAGTATCCTCTCCTCCAACAATCAATAGGACAAGATAAAAAGCTTTGATAATTGCCATGGGCAACAAAAGCCAATCCTATAGTGAATGAATCTTTTTCGCCTAAAGTCACTATCAAGCATTCAACTCAAGCAAGCCAATGACTAACCATATTCACTACAAAACCCCAGCCATAACTCAACAAGCCTGGCGAATGCCATGGCTAACCCGCACCACAGTATGAACATTGCCGCGGGGA
>Ga0208639_1001729_pt1 | contig 13885 bp, 13 predicted proteins | sample ETNtaG_33_FD_185772 | JGI IMG/M metagenome (GOLD analysis project Ga0208639, IMG submission 185772) | Marine microbial and viral communities from oxygen minimum zone, Eastern Pacific Ocean - ETNP201310SV76 (SPAdes) (version 2) | ecosystem: Environmental > Aquatic > Marine > Oceanic ...
TATCAATATTGTCATTTACTCCGTCATTATCAAAATCTTCAGGACATGCACTTACAGGAATATTTTCTGAAAGTACTGCTCCAGGACAATTTTCAATTGCCCCAGATATTTGATAATATCCAGGTTCAATAGGGGTGTAGTTGATACTATTAGCTCCTGGTATTGGATCACCATTATAATACCATTGATATTGGTCATAGGTAGAAATACTATTTAGACTTAAGGTTAAGTTTGGTATACACGAATCATCCTCAACAGTTAATGATTGCAATAATATTTCTGGTTTAAAAGCAAAACCAGAATAATATCCACCAAATGTTGCATATGTATATGCACCAAATGAAGCAACATATACTTGAGATGAAGATTCTACGGAAACATTTCCTGTTAACCCTTCAATTGTATAGGTCACAAAATCACTATTCCAAATTACATTTTGAGCAGTAGTATTATAAGTTGAAATATCTAAATCATTGATTAAGATTGTAGATCCAGCTTCAGTAACTAAGGTTACAACTCCTGAAAATGACTCCGTGCCAATTTGATTTATAAAAGGTATATTATCAACTATTTTTGGAGTTTGACAGTTTATTGGTGGAACAAAAAATAGTCCTTGATTAGGAATTCCAGAATATCCTCCGCTACCACCAGGCCTTTGACCTCCAATAACTTGAAAAGCAAATACAGGTTTCGATGTATTAATATACATATTACTAGATTCTCCAACTCCGGGACCTACATTGCCATCTGCAGGATAAGAAACTCCATAATTACTTGATTCAATTGAAACGAAATCTCCCCCATAAGCTAGGGTAGCATATAATGCGCCATTTACAAATACCTCAGTATTATCTTCATGAGCTATAATTAAAGGTCTTTCTATTTCATCTGGCCCAACTCCTCTTACAAAAATATATTCTGAACCAATTCTTTCTACAGGAGCTACTTGATCAATTCCAACATCTTGCCCATAAGAACCCTCATCTATATTAGCATTACTTCCGGTTAAAGTTCCAGAATTAACAGCAATTGGTTTGTCTGATTCAACTAGGACTCCAATAAATCCTTCCGCATTATCAGGATTTGTATAAGGTGAAGCTGCAATAACATAACTTTCTCCACTATTTAAGAGAATATTACTAGTAGCCGCATCATTAATTATAGTAACACCATTTCCAAAATTTGAAAAATTAACTATGGTATTATCTTGACTAGCTAATACACTTATAAAATTTAAATAATTAGATTGTGTCCCCGACAGGTTTCCTAGATTCCTAAAAGTTCCTACTCTAAACTCTTCTCCCAGAGCTGCTAATCCTTTACTTACAACACCTCCAGCTTGATAAAGTTGTGAACTGGTAAATAGTCTTAAAGAAACATAAACTAAATCTTCAGCTTCAATTATATATCCTTTATCTGATAGATTTTGTCCTGAAAGACTTGTTTGAGCAATAAAATTTGTGTCTAATCCAGTACCGATATAATGTTGATAGGGATTTGCATTAGAAACTTGTACAGTTATAGGTGTTCCCCCAAGTGGATTTATTGTTACATTAAAAGGGATTTCATTTGGGGTAGAGATATAAAGATATTGAACTTGAGGTGAAGCTGGACCTGAACCAGTAGTAGCAATTGGAGGTATATAGTGAGTTTTACTGAACTGACCAACTATGTCTTGAAAAACAAAACAAACTAGTATAAATAGGAGTAGCTTTAAATATCTCTTCATTTTATCCTACTAAATTCTTGGACGATAAAGATAATAATAATCCTGAAGTAATAGGAATAAAAAAAACTCCTAGTAATTAGGAGTTTTTTAATAGATATAGTTATTTGATTATTTCAAAACTTCTTTTAATAAAATTAGTTAATTCTTCACCTTTAAGTAGTCCATGAGATAATCTAGCAAGATCTAAACTTTGATTTATTAGTCTTTCTTGCTTCTTTTTAGTTTTAGTTTTTAAGATTTCACTAACTAAATCAGAATTGGTGTTTACCACTAAATTATATATCTCAGGCATATTACCAGCTCCGAACATTCCTCCACCCCCAGTCTGCTGCATTTCTTTCATTCTTCTCATAAATTCAGGAGTTGTTATAATGAATGGATGTTCTTTACTATCTAATGATTCTAATTTTATTGTATATTTTTCACTAGGAATAATATCTTTCAACATGTTCTCAAGATTTGTTTTCTGATCATCACTTAGTTTTGAAACTTTAGAATCATCTTTTTTTATCAGATTATCAATATGATCAGAATCAACTCTTGCAAATGAAATTTTTTCTTTAGAAGTTTCAAGCTTTTGAATAAGGTGACCAATAATTGGTGAATCTAAAAGAAGAACTTCATAACCTTTAGCTTTTGCATTTTCTATATAACTGTGTTGAGCTTCTTTATCAGAAGTATATAAAATGATTAATTTATCATCTTTATCAGTTTGTTTCGCCTTTATCTTGTTGAATAACTCTTCATAGGTGTAATATTTTTCATCAACAGAGGGATATAGAGCAAATTTTTCAGATTTTTCAAAAAACTTTTCTTCACTCAACATTCCGTATTCAATTACAATTTTTATATCATTCCACTTTTGCTCATACTCTTCTCTATTTTTTTTGAATAAACTAGCTAATTTATCTGCTACTTTTCGAGTTATATAGGCCGATATTTTTTTAACAGCACCATCAGCTTGAAGATATGATCTTGATACGTTAAGTGGAATATCAGGTGAATCAATTACTCCTCTAAGAAGTGTTAGAAATTCTGGAACAATACCCTCGACATTATCAGTGACAAAAACCTGATTTTGATAAAGTTGAATCTTATCCTTTTGAATATTTAAATCATTAGTGATTTTAGGAAAATATAGAATACCAGTTAGGTTAAATGGGTAATCTACATTTAAATGAATATTAAATAAGGGCTCTTCAAACTGCATAGGATATAGCTCCCTATAAAATTCTTTGTAATTCTCTTCTTTTAAATCTTTCGGCTGCTTTTTCCAGGCCGGTTCTGGATTATTAATAATATTATCGACAGTTATAGTCTTAGGCTTATCATCCTTTTTTGCATCTTTTGGAAGTGGAATAGTCTCTTCTTTTGTTCCAAACTTTATAGGAACAGGCATAAATTTATTATACTTTATTAAAAGTTCTGAGATTCTATTTTCTTCAAGAAATTCTTTAGAATCTTTATCAATATGTAAAATTATCTCTGTTCCCCTAGTCTTTTTATCAGATTTATCTAGGGTATAATTTGGAGAACCATCACACGTCCAATGTGCTGCAGGTTTATTTTTATATGATTTTGAAATTATCTCTACTTTAGATGAGACCATGAATGCAGAATAAAAGCCTAGACCAAAGTGTCCAATTATTCCTGTGTCTTTTGCTGAGTCTTTATATTTCTCTAAAAATTCTTCAGCACCAGAAAATGCAACCTCATTGATATATTTTTCAATTTCTTCATTACTCATTCCAATACCTTCGTCAATAATGTGAAGTTTTTTCCCTTTTTTATCAATTTTTACTTCAATTTTTGGATCATTTAATTTTATTTTTTCTTTCCCCGTACTGGATATATGTCTTAATTTTAAAGTAGCATCAGTTGCATTACTAATAAGTTCTCTAAGAAAAATTTCATGGTCACTATACAAGAATTTCTTGATTAGTGGAAAAATATTCTCAACTGAAACATTAATATTACCTTTTTTCATTTTTTACTATTTTTAATTTATATTGTTCAAATGTCAATAAAGATGCCAAAATTGATTTACTGACAAACTGACATAACTAATATTATTACTTACTTAATTGGTTAATTCTAGAAAGATAAAGTCCTAAAAATGTTATAAGTCCATTTATTGGTAGTAATTCATATCCAAACTGATATAAGTTAGATGAGGCAAAACTTTTAGCACACAACCATTTTTCTTGATTACATTCTATAATATTTAAATCCAAATAATAGGCATATAGAGTAGGTGATATACTTAAAAAATATGTTAATATTGGAGCAAGTATAACTACTGCATAAATGTTTTTTTCTCTTAGGCTATATTTAGTATATAATCCAAAGGTAAATAATCCAAGTAAAGGACCATATGTATAAGAAGCAACAGTAAGTAGACTATCAATGACATTACTACTAAGAACATATTTAAATAATATAATTATTATAATTAGAGTTATACTCATAAAAACATGTACTTTTTTTCTAATACCTTTTTGTGTGCTAGCATTTTTATTTTTAATATCAATAAAATCTATACAAAATGACGTTGTAAGTGAGGTAAGCGCACTGTCTGCACTACTATAAGCAGCAGCTATAAGACCAAGAATAAATGTAATAGACAATAATATGCCTAATTCACCATTTAGTGCAATTTCAGGAAATAACAAGTCAGTTTTAGGCTGACCATCCATTAAAGGCATTAATATTTCATTATTATTTTTAAAAATGAAAAGAAGACTACCAAGAATCATAAAAAAATAAGTAACAATAACTAACACAATGCTAAAGACCAACATGTTTTTTTGAGCATCCTTTAAAGATTTACAAGTTAGATTTTTTTGCATCATATCTTGATCTAACCCAGTCATACAAATAGTAACAAACATCCCCCCAATAAAGTATTTTAAAAAATGATGTCTATCCATTATATTATCTGTAAAGAATACTGTGTTGTAAGTGCTAAACTCATCTGATTTTAAAAATTCTATAAAACTCCAGTTTAGACTATTTAATATTTCAGAAATTGAAATAAATACAGCTAAAATCATAAAGAATGTTTGTAAGGTGTCAGTCCAAACAATAGTCTTTATTCCACCTCTATATGTATAAAACCAAATTAAGATAATTGAAATAGTAACTGTTATAGGGAAAGGAACATTCCATTGATCAAAAACAAACTGTTGTAAAACAATAGCAACTAAGAATAGTCTAAATGATGCACCTAAAAGTCTAGAAATAAAAAAATAAAAAGCTCCAGTTTTGTGAGCAACACTTCCAAATCTAAAATTTAAATATTCATAAATTGAGGTTAAATTAAGTTTGTAATACACAGGTAAAAGCACTTGGCTAACAATTAAATAACCAAAGAAATATCCAAATACAACTTGCAAATAACTAAATTGAGAGTCTTCAATCCAGCCAGGAACAGAGATAAATGTAACACCCGATAAAGATGCTCCTACCATTCCAAATGCTACTACATACCACGGAGCATTCTTCCCAGCACTAAAAAAAATAGAATTACTATCATTCTTACCTGTTATATATGAAATTGCAAAAAGGAGAATGAAGTATCCAACAATTAGAAATAAAATATTGCTTGCGTTCATTAGGGGAAAATAATTATTCAAATTACATATTATTTGTATGATTTACCAAATAATTCTTTATTAGAAACGTTTTATTTTTCAATCTGTAAAATTTGTAAGTTTGCTAAATGGAATTTTCTTCAAAACTAATTGAGGCAGCTGTTAATGAAATATCAAAATTACCAGGTATTGGTAAGAGGACTGCATTAAGACTTATATTGTTCCTTTTACGCCAACCTACTGATCAATCAAGTGATCTTGCTAAAGCTATTTCTGAGATGCGTCATAAGGTAAAATTTTGTAAAAATTGTCACAATATATGTGATAATGAATTATGTGATATTTGCTCAAACACCAATAGAGATAACTCAGTAATTTGTGTTGTTGAAGATATAAGAGACGTTATGGCAATTGAAAATACTAGTTCATATAAAGGATTATATCATGTTTTAGGAGGAAAAATATCACCTTTAGATGGAATTGGACCCAATGATTTAAATATATCTAGTTTAGTAGATAAAATAGGAAAGGGAGGAACTAATGAGATAATATTTGCATTGAGTTCAACTATGGAAGGAGATACCACTAATTTTTATATATATAAACTTGTCAATAAATTTAATATTATTACATCAACAATTGCAAGAGGGATTTCAATAGGTGATGATTTAGAATATACAGATGAAATTACATTAGCCAGAAGTATAACCAATAGAATTCCTTTTGAAACTTCAATAAAAAATTAGATTTGAATTTATCAGTCATTATAGTTAGTTATAATTCTAGATTTTTCCTAGAATTATGTTTACGAAGCCTTGAAGGTTCTTTAGAGAAAATTGAATCAGAGATAATAGTAATTGATAATAACTCCAATGATGATACAATTGATATGATTGAATCAACATTTTCTGAGGTTATTTTAATAAGAAATAAATATAATATAGGTTTTTCTTGTGCAAACAATTTAGCTGTTAAAATAGCTAAGGGTAAAAATATTTGTTTCTTAAATCCTGATACTGTTGTTCCAGAAGATTTTTTTCATAAGATAATAGATTTTAAAGAATCGAATAATAATGTAGGAATAATTGGATGTAAGATGATTGATGGACAAGGTGTTTTATTACCTGAAAGCAAAAGGAACTTACCTAATACATCAATGGTAATAAAAAGATTTTTTGGTTTAAAAAACAACTATTATTCAAATAATCAATCTGAGGATGCTATTGGCCAGGTAGATGTATTATGCGGAGCTGTAATGTTTATAGATAAACAAGTATTTGAAGAGTCAGGAGGATTTGATGAAAAATATTTTATGTTTGGTGAAGACATTGATTTCTCATATAAAATACTCAAAAAAGGTCTAAAAAATTATTATTATGGAGATACATCTATAATACACTACAAAGGTGAGAGTACTACTAAAAATTCTAAATATTATAAAAGTTTTTATGGAGCTATGGGCATATATTATAGAAAATATTTAGCTAAGAATATCTTTAGTAAGATTTTGTCAATTTTGGTACTTGAATTAATTATATTTTTCAAATCATTTATGGTTACATCTACATTAAAATCTGACACTAAACCTAAAGACTGTTTTTTAATATCAGATAATGATTATATAGGTTTAAAAAATAGAGTCACAACAAAAATTGATTCAATTCAAAAACTTTCTGAAAAATTAGAAAATTGTGAAATTATTTTTGATTCTAATTGTGTTAGTTTTAAAAATATTATTTCTACAATGGAAAGACTCTCAATGAAAAAAGAAGTTATATTTAAAATTATACCAAAAGCATCTAACTACCTAATAGGAAGTAAGAGATCAAGAGAACATGGTCAAGTAATTTTATTTGATTTAAATAAATAATTTATTACATGTTTTTTCATTAATTTTGTTCAGCATTTTAATCAATTATATTTTACTGTGGGCAAGTTTGAGTTAAAATTACCAAAGATGGGAGAAAGTGTAGCAGAAGCTACCTTAACTACTTGGTTAAAAGATGTAGGAGATAGCATAGAAACGGATGAGGCTGTGGTTGAGATTGCTACAGATAAAGTTGACTCTGAAGTACCATCTGAATATAAAGGAATCTTAATAGAAAAATGCTTCGAGATTAATCAAGTAATAAAAGTGGGAGAAACAATAGCAATTATTGAAAGTGATTCTGAAATTAAAATTGCTGAAAAAATAATTGAAATAGATAAAAAGAGTGACTCAAATAGAGATAGTAATAGCTCAGAAAACAAAATTGTTCAACAAGATAATGTTTCTATTAAAGAAAGTGATATTGCACTAAAAGACAGCCCTGATAAAAGATTTTATTCTCCTTTGGTAAAAAATATAATTAAAAAGGAAAAAATCTCTGATAATGAACTTCAGTTAGTAAAAGGAACGGGTAAAAAAAATAGAATAACAAAGTCGGATATATTAAATTATTTAAAATCACGATTGAAGCAAGAAGATACAGTTGTCTCTGATATCCATATAAGCCCAGAAATAAACATTGATAGAATTGAAAATGATCAGATAATTGAAATGACTAAAATGGGAAAGATTATCTCAAGACATATGTCAGAATCAATTAAAATCTCTGCTCATGTTCAATCTTTTATTGAAGTAGATGTGACAAAGATCTGGAATTGGAGAAATAGAGTAAAGGATAGCTTTCAAAAAAGAGAAGGTGAAAAGTTAACTTATACTCCAATCTTTATTGAAGCAGTTGCTGTTAATTTAAGATCATTTCCTATGTTAAATATATCTGTTGATGGTGAAAACATTATAGTTAAAAAGGATATTAATATTGGAATGGCAACTGCACTATCAGATGGAAATTTGATTGTTCCTGTTATAAAGAAAGCTGATCAACTTAATCTAGTAGGAATGACAAAAGTTGTTAATGATTTAGCCTTTAGAGCAAGAAATAATAATTTAAATCCTGATGATGTTTATGGAGGAACTTATACTGTTACTAATGTAGGAGTATTTGGCAGTGTAATGGGAACACCAATTATAAATCAACCACAGGTTGGTATACTTGCTTTAGGAGCTATTAGAAAGGTTCCTGCTGTAATAGAAACTGATCAAGGTGATTTTATTGGAATAAGACATAAAATGTTCATATCCCATTCTTATGATCATCGAGTTGTTAATGGAGCATTGGGGAGTCAATTTATAAAAGGAGTAAAAGATTATTTAGAGTCTTGGGATGTCAATAGAGAAATTTAATAAAGATGAAAATTATCTGTGTTGGAAGAAACTATGTGGACCATATAAAGGAGCTTAACAACAATAAACCTAAGGACCCCGTATTATTTTTAAAACCTCAAACTGCTATTATTAATAAGGGACAGCCGTTTTTTTTACCAAGTTTTTCTGAGGAGATACATTATGAATTAGAGGTAATTATAAAAATTAAAAGACTGGGTAAGTTTATTCAAAGAAAATTTAGTCACAAATATTATGATGAAATAGGTCTTGGTATAGATTTTACAGCTAGAGATTTGCAGCTAGAACTAAAGAATAACGGATTACCTTGGGAAAAAGCAAAAGCTTTTGATGGATCTTGCCTTATAGGAAAGTTGAAGAATAAAAGTGATTATAAAGACATTAATAATATTAATTTTAGATTAACAAAAAATGATGAAGTTGTTCAGAACTCAAATACGAGCTTGATGCTTTGGAAGATTGATGAATTAATTGAATATATATCTAATTTTTTTACATTAAAAATTGGTGATGTGATTTTTACAGGAACACCTTCTGGAGTAGGAAAAGTTCAATTAAACGATAACTTAAGAGGCTATATGAATGATGATGAAATTTTATCAATAAATATAAAATAAAATTATGGGTTCTTTAGAAAAAGAAATAGCATTTAAACTTAGAGAGTTAAATGAAACCCTTTCTGTTGCAGAAAGTTGTACTGGGGGTTCAATATGCTCTAGAATTGTTTCTAATGAAGGAGCTTCTACTTATTTTAAGGGAGGAGTAGTCTGCTACTCAACTGAGTCTAAGATAAATATTCTAGGTATAGATGCTAAAATCATTAATGATTATTCAGTTGTAAGCAAAGAAGTTTGTGAATCAATGGCTATTTCAGTTAAAAATCTCTTTAATTCAGGTTTTTCTATAGCTACAACAGGGAATGCTGGCCCAGGAAAGGGAGACTCAAATGCCGAAATAGGCAAGGTGTTTATATCAGTAGCAACAGAAAATAATGTAAACACATATGAATTAAATTTTGATGGCGATAGAAAAAAAGTGATAAACAATATTATTTTAAAAGCCTTGGAATTACTTAATGATAACCTATAAAAAATTGACAAATTTAGTTTGTGGAATGCAAAAAAATTGTAAATTCGCGGCTGATAATTTATATTTTATAATAAGTTTAATATTATGTCTAGAACTTGTGAGCTTACTGGTAAAAAAAGCATGGTAGGGAATAATGTTTCTCATTCTTTAAACAGGACTAAACGAAAATTTAACGCTAATCTGATAAAAAAACGTTTTTATATTCCTGAAGAGGATAGATGGATTACTTTGAAGATATCTACTTCTGCTTTAAAGACTATAAATAAAATTGGTATTCAGGCAGCTCTAAAAGATGCTAAACTAAAAGGATTTATTAAATAATCTTTATCATGGCAAAAAAAGGAAACAGAGTTCAAGTAATTTTAGAATGTACAGAGCATAAAGACAGCGGTATGCCAGGCACTTCTAGATATATTACTACTAAAAACAAGAAAAACTCACCTGATAGGATTGAATTAAAGAAATTTAACCCAATTCTAAAGAAAATGACATTACATAAAGAAATAAAGTAAATTCAATTTATTATGGCTAAAAAGGCGGTAGCATCACTTCAAAAAGGCTCAAAAAGACATACAAAAGCAATCAAAATGGTAAAATCTCCAAAATCTGGAGCATATCTTTTTATTGAGTCAATCTTACCAGCTGAAAAGGTCAATGATTTCCTAGGAAAGAAATAAACAATTTTTTCTCATATCTTTTATAATAGGCTTTTAAACTGAAGCAGCATTTGTTATATATTTACTTATAACAATAATCAATAACACAATAATATGGGTTTTTTCAAAAAATTATTTTCGATTTTTAAGAAGAAGAAAAAGTCAAAAGAAGATGAATTAGAGAAAGACGAGGTAAAAAAGGAAGAAATATTAGAAGTTCCAGAGCCTGAGCCTGAACCTGAACCAGAGCCTGAACCTGAACCTGAGCCAGAACCAGAACCAGAGCCTGAACCTGAACCTGAACCAGAACCTGAACCTGAACCAGAGCCTGAACCTGAACCAGAACCTGAGCCAGAGCCAGAGCCTGAACCAGAAGAAGAAGAAGAAGAAGAAGAAGAAGAAGAAGAAGAAGAAGAAGAAGAAGAAGAAGAAGAAGAAGAAGAAGAAGAAGAAGAAGAAGAAGAAGAAGCAGAAGAAGAAGCAGAAGAAGAAGAAGAAGAAGAAGAAGAAGAAGCAGAAGAAGAAGAAGCAGAAGAAGAAGAAGAAGAAGAAGAAGAAGAAGAAGAAGAAGAAGAAGAAGAAGAAGAAGAAGAAGAAGAAGAAGAAGAAGAAGAAGAAGAAGAAGAAGGATTTTTTAAAAGAATTTTTTCCAGGAAGAAGAAAGAATCATTAGACAAGGGTTTAGAAAAAAGTAATACCTCGTTTTTATCTAAATTAAACAAACTAGTTACAGGAAAATCAAAAATTGATGCTAGTGTTTTAGATGAACTTGAAGAAGTTTTAATTACTAGTGATGTAGGGGTTAATACTACTATAAAAATAATTGAAAGAATAGAGGAAAGAGTTGCTAAAGACAAGTATAGTACTACCAAAGAATTAAACAATATTTTAAAGGAAGAAATAGCACGACTACTATCCGAGAATAGTAATGGTGAATCTGTTGATTTTTCTATTCCTGAAACCAATGGCCCATATGTTATTATGGTTGTCGGAGTTAATGGAGTAGGTAAAACAACTACTATAGGAAAACTAGCAAATCAATTTAAATTAAAGGGATTGAATGTTGTTATTGGAGCAGCGGATACTTTTAGAGCTGCTGCAATTGATCAATTAAATATATGGGCTGAAAAAGTAGATATTCCTATAATTAAACAAGAAATGGGAAGTGACCCTGCATCCGTTGCTTTTGATACTCTTAGTTATGCTAAATCAAACAAAGTTGATGTAGTGCTAATTGATACAGCTGGAAGATTGCACAATAAAATTAACTTAATGAATGAATTAAGTAAAATAAAGAGAGTAATGCAAAAAGTTGTAGAAAATGCTCCTCATGATGTATTACTTATTTTAGATGGTTCTACGGGTCAAAATGCTTTTCAACAAGCAAAAGAGTTCACTAAGGCTACTGAAGTTACCTCTTTGGCAATCACCAAATTAGATGGAACTGCTAAAGGTGGTGTTGTAATAGGAATTAGTGAGGAGTTTAATATCCCTGTAAATTATATTGGAGTGGGTGAAGGAGTTGATGATCTACAAGTATTCAATAAATTTGAATTTGTAGATTCATTTTTTAAATAGAATTCCTTGAGAACAAAATCTTTAGATAAGAATATTATAAATGTTATTACACTTGGATGTAGTAAAAACATTTATGATAGTGAAGTTTTAATGGGGCAACTGAAAGCTAATAAAAAGAAGGTTGTTCACGAAAAAAAAGGGAACATAGTTGTTATTAATACTTGCGGATTTATTGATAATGCTAAAGAAGAAAGCATAAATACTATTCTTGATTACGTAAATAAGAAGAAAAATGGAGAAATAGATAAAGTCTATGTTACTGGATGTCTAAGTGAAAGATATAAACCTGATTTATGTAAGCAAATTCCAGATGTTGATCATTATTTTGGAACTACCGAAATGCCTAATCTACTTAAAGAGCTTGGAGCAGATTATCTTCATGAATTAGTTGGAGAAAGACTAATAACTACACCAAAAAATTATGCATATCTAAAAATTTCAGAAGGTTGTGACAGAACTTGTAGTTTTTGTGCAATTCCATTAATTAGAGGAAAACATAAAAGCAGACCAATTGAAGAGATATTAGTAGAAGCTAATAAATTAGCTAAAAAAGGGGTTCAAGAGTTGATCTTAATTGCTCAAGATTTAACATTTTATGGTCTAGATATATATAAAAAAAGAAATTTATCAAGGCTTTTAAAATCTTTAGTTAAGGTTAATGGAATTAAATGGATAAGGTTGCATTATGCATTCCCATCTGGTTTTCCTGTAGATATTTTAGATATTATGGGAAAAGAAAAAAAAATTTGCAACTATTTAGATATCCCACTACAGCATATATCAAATAAAATTTTAAAAAGCATGAGAAGAGGTGGCTCTAAGGAAAAAACTAATTCTTTAATTCATAAAATAAGAACTAAAGTTCCAGGTATTGCAATTAGAACCACTCTTATAGTAGGCTATCCTGGTGAAACTGAAGAAGATTTTAGTTTATTAAAAGATTGGGTAAAAGAAATGCAATTTGACAGATTAGGATGCTTTACGTATTCTCATGAGGAAAATACTCATGCCTATAAATTAACTGATAATATTCCAGAAGATCTTAAAAGAAAACGCGCTAATGAAATTATGGAGATTCAGTCTGAAATTTCGTGGGAATTAAATCAAAAAAAAATTGGAAAAGAATTAGATATTATAATTGATAGGAAAAGAGGAAATTACTTTGTAGGGAGAACTGAATTTGATTCCCCTGATGTTGATAATGAAGTTCTAATTGATGCAAGAGAAACTTACTTAAAAGTAGGGGAGTATATAAAAGCTAAGATTGTTGATGCTTCAGATTTTGACCTTTATGCTAGTGTAATAAAATAGGAAAGTATTAATCAACAAAAAATATTGAATTAACAAAAAACAATTTTCCATTTTCCCAGAAACTTCTAAAAAGTGGGTTATCAGCAAAATATACAATATCTCCTTTCCCAAAGGTTTCATGGCCAAATATCATAGAATTTTCTAATTTTTTTATAGTATTTTTTCCGCTGAATCCTGATACAGGTTTAGGATTGTTTTTTAAAACACCAACATTATTGCCATTTTTGAGTAATTCATATGAACTGGATCCAATTTTAAGAGAATAATAAGTTTTTGGATATCCATAAGCCATTGGATGTGTATTATCTAATTCCACTTTAAAGATTGCACCAGATATCACATTATTAATTCTATTTCTTCTTTTGTTATCATAACTAATATAGCCCTCATCCCATAGCATGATATTTTCTTCAGTAAAATCCCTGCTATTTTCCTTGGATTTTAGTTTAAAACTCTCGCTGTTACTAAATACATTAAGAGCTTTACTAAATGCTATTATTTTACCACCATTTCTTACCCATGATTCTATTTTTTCTATATTTTTTTTGTTTTTAATTGAAAAATAATAACCATCAGGAATAATTAAAACATCAAATTCATCAATATTTGTTCGGCTAAATTTATTTATGTTTACGTGAGTTAGAGGATAATTTATTTCCTGTTCAAAGAAGTACCAAATTGCACCATAATTTAAAGATGA
>Ga0208639_1001731_pt1 | contig 13880 bp, 10 predicted proteins | sample ETNtaG_33_FD_185772 | JGI IMG/M metagenome (GOLD analysis project Ga0208639, IMG submission 185772) | Marine microbial and viral communities from oxygen minimum zone, Eastern Pacific Ocean - ETNP201310SV76 (SPAdes) (version 2) | ecosystem: Environmental > Aquatic > Marine > Oceanic ...
CAAGAATTCGATTCGGATCACGCACAAGGCCCCCTTGAAGAAGAGCGGCGACTGGCACCCTCGCAGACCGCCTATAAGCATGGGGAAGGCGAGGGACAACAAGCACCCTAAACATTTTATTAAAGGGACGGCACCCTCCCCCAAGCCCCTTGGTACCTTAGGGATTTTTTTTCTCCTTTTGCCTATAAACAAAAAGATATAAACTTGTAACCCATTTTAGACACAGGGGGGGACAAAAAAAACAAGGCGTGCCGGGATGGTGGAATTGGCATACACACAAGACTTAAAATCTTGCCCTCGAAAGAGGTTGCGGGTTCGAGTCCCGCTCCCGGCACCAACTATTTGTCCAGCAATGAGCAATTAGCGAGGAACGACGACTAATCGAGGAAAGTTCCTTACCCAAGCAAAACATGCGCTCTTTAGCAGCCCACCTGATCCTGTCTCCTGAGCTATAACCTAAATTCCATTAAGTCTTCAGCGAGGACCAGTTCGCCGCTATATTCTTTGGCACAAGCGGCATGCACTTCTTCGAGATCGCAGACGGGGTAAAAATGGGTGAGGCATAATTTTTTACAGTTAGCTTCACGTGCGAGTTTACCACACTCGGTGGGCGTAAGGTGGCCTTGCACTTTCATACTGTCAGGCACAGCACATTCAAGAATCATAAGATCCGCTTCCTTTCCCAAATCAATCATGCCTTCGCAGTAATCGGTATCACCAGAGACGGCAAGTGTTTTCCCATCGGCATCTTTAAATCGGTACCCCCTGCTCAACACAACATGCTCCACTTTTCTTGAAGTAACAGTTAATCCACCATACTCCCGCGTCTCCTCATCCTGTTCGGTAACCTGCAGTTTATAAGTGGTTGGAACGAGCCAGCGTTTGTAGGCCTGCATGAGAGTGTCAAAGTATGCGCCAAAACCGGGTGCACCGACAATTTCCAGATCGCTCGTCCGTGGGTCTGCTTCATACCGCGTCGCGAAAAGAAACGGGACCAGATCGCACATGTGGTCGGGATGATTGTGCGTAAAGAAGATACGATCGATGTCGTGGTAGGTAAGGTTCAGTTTCAGCAGGTGGTGCAGGGTGCCATAACCAAAATCGATCATCGAACGGATACCACTGTTTTCGACAAACACTCCGGAAGAATACCGCTCGTTCGAAGGCACCGCTGTTCCAGAACCTGTAATAGTGATTCTCACATGGCACCTCTTATGACCCACCCTTCGCTTAGCGGGCTTCCCTGAATATTCCGAAGGAGCTGGTGTACCCGTGCAGAAAGGTAGCATCCCCCACTGGTCCGATCTCGCCGTTACAAAAGAACCCGCCCAACGGGATGTCGCCGAGTTGATCTCGAAACATGTCGGAATCGTGGTTGGGTTTTCCATACAGGTATTGTCCTCGACCCAAACACGAAAATAGTAACGCACCGCTCGCATCCTTTGAGTTGCCACCAGAGCGGTAGCGATCCAGCATTAGCTTTAGATCTTCAGCAGACATGACTTTATCCCGCAGGTGGAACTGAACCAGTTGTCCTTCGCGCAATATCGTGCCGATAGCGATGCCGCCGTTTGTCTGGTCGGCACCCATGATGTTGCGGATGAGAAAGTCACCCTGTTGCGGATTGTCCTTTAGCGGGTCCATCTCGATACCAAGAAACAGTGAGGTTTGCACTAGTTGCCGATCGTTTTCGCTCAGTCCCTCGTAAATTTTCTGCAGGACTTCCAGTGGAGGCTGTCCATCGAGTTCCGTGAGCAGGGTGTTTTCACATTTTGTAACTTTGACTGGTTCGCCTATCGGACGGCACCCCTGAGCGACGATGGTGTCCATTGCGATGTTGCCACTGAGCGCTAGCCCAATCAACCCATTGCGGTATGTCTTGTCATTGAGGTAGAGTACGTTGCCTCCCTGCATGTTGGCGCCGCTAGCGAGCCCACCCACCTTTCTGCTTTTCGGGTAGGCGAAGTCGACTCCTGATAGAAACTCCTCGCCGCGAAACGAAAACGGATCGGCAAGAAAAATAAACTTGGGCTGCTTCTCAGCATCGATGCCGAGCCATTCCCGCCAGATACCGGGGGCAGTATCCTGATTCGGCAGGCTCATAGTATCGGAATAGATGCTTTGGATTTCCACACCTGGCATGTTGGCGCAGGTGATGCTAAATGCGGCCTGCTGCTCCACTTCCTTACCACCGCCGATGATGCCACCGCCGGAACAACCGATAAGCCAACCCGGATCCATCTTATTACGGATCAGTTTTGGAATTTCTTCATACTGATCCTTAAATTGCGATGCAACAAAAACAAGAGTCAGGTGAACTTCTTCACCTCCCATCTGTTTTCGAACCGCCTCGATCGACCGCTCAACACAAGCTTCAATCGTATCGTAAGTAGATAAATGGGATACCCACCTCATGGTTTTTTCCTAAGCGACATTTACAGTCTTGTCGAGATGCTAAGCCCCTGCCGAGGATTGGCCCGCCAGGAAATCTATAGCCTCTGTAGCAGCCTGGGTTCCGTCCCGGATGCAGTCGGGAATGCCAATGCCGGTGTAGGCGCTTCCAGTGAGGTAGAGGCCAGGGGTGAATTTCAACGCATCCCGTACCGAATCGATCAATGCGGAATGCCCCACGCGATACTGCACGTTAGCCTTTCGATTGTGAAATACTTTTATGAATTCCGGTTCGCGGTCGATACCCATGATATCATTCAGTTCCTTCAACGTCAGAGCGGCAATCGCATCGTCATCCTGTTCTGCCAACTCTTCCTGCAGTGCCCCGCCGACGAAACAGCGAAGCATAACGTACCCCTCGGGCACACGCTCAGGAAATTTTGAAGATGTCCAGGTACAAGCAAGAATTTTCCGCCCCTCCGTTTTGGGCACCACAAACCCAAATCCATCCAGTGCGTGTGGGAACCTCTCTTTCTTATATGCAATCGATACGGTAGCCGTCGAGACGTAGCGGACCCTGCTCAGCAACTCCGCCACTTTAGGAGCAGTTTTTTCTACAAGGTGGGCCGAAGTATTTGCCGGGGTGGCGAGCATAACCGCATCGGCATCCATTACACTCCCATCATCAAGGGTCAGGTGCCACCCTTCCCCCGAGGCCTTGAGGTCGGCTACCCCAGCCCCCTTGAGAAAAGTTATTGCGGGTGATTTTTCGACGAGCGTTTCCACCATTTCCTCCAACCCATTTTTAAGAGTCATAAACAGGGAAAAGGGCTGGCTTGCGTTCGATACCTTAGAGTTCACGTTGGCCTGTCGCCGTTTTTGCGCAAGCATACCGAGAATGAGCGAACGGTATTTCTGCTCGGTCTGAACAAAAACGGGAAAAGTGCTATTAATGCTCATCGTTTCCGGGTCTGAGGCATAGATTCCCGCAAGCATGGGCTCGGCCATTTTTTCAAGCGCCTCTTCGCCCATGCGTCTCCTCATAAACGAAGCGAGGCTTTCATCCGCGTTGTTCTTTTTTTTTGGGATGAACAGATCCAGTCCCATGCGAACCTTTCCCGACAGGGTGAAAAGTGAGCTGAAGACAAACGGCATGAACTTGGTCGGAATCATCAGACTTAGCCCGTCGGGCATGGTCACCAGTTTTTTATTAACGTAAACGTAGGTACTGGTATGGTCTGGGTTGGTGCCAGTAAGCCGATCGGCAAGACCTATCTTCCGACACAGTTCGATGGCTTGAGGTTTCTGCGAGATAAAAGAATCGGGGCCACGCTCAACGATGAACCCATCAAACCGAAGAGTCGATATCTTCCCACCAAATTTTTCAGCAGAATCAAGAAGAACACATTCAATGGACGCACCTTGCGCAATCTCCTCCTGAATGCGATAAGCCGCTGCAAGACCTGCAATTCCACCGCCGACGATGATAATTTTCTTCATAAAATCATTATGTCAGTTTTACGAGAAATTTTCAAAGCACTTAGAAACACAAAAAAATCAGTAATCAAAGAGCTTGACATGCCTGTTGGCATTGAAGAGGCGAGGAGTTTTTTTAAAAACGGACTACTTCCATTTTTTTGAATCGGGGCAAATCGGCAAGCAAGATACAGTCTTCGTATTGCATGAGATTGCGTCTGAAGTCGATTTTCTTAAGCGCTTTGAGGTTGGACGCATTGCAAAGGGTGTCGACTCCATCACGGGTGATATTATTGCCGTTCAGGCAAAGCTCTTCCAGTTTTCCCAAGTACGCAGAAAGCGTAATTGATTTTACTGCCAAATCTCCAATGAAAACGTCTCCCGCTTTGAGGATTTTGAGGTTGGTAAAATTTTCAGAAGCGGTCAGGTGTTGAAATCCTCTTTCCTTAATTTCGTTTTTGTTGAGCGTAATTTCTTCCAGCCCATTGAGGGTTTCCGATCGCGCCAACGCCAGAACACCGGCAGGCATAATTCCACAATTTTCTAGATTCAGGTTTCTTAGACCGGAAAAAGCTTCAGACTCCGCCAGAATAATCGCTCCCTTGTTCCTTATCGGGTTATCCATCAGGTTAAGCGATTTGAGTGATGTCAAATGTTTGCTTTTCGCCAAAGCTTCAAGTCCGGCATGGTCAAAATGGTTGTTCCTCAGCAAAAGCGTCTCCACCCCGGCTAGCTGATCCGACCGGGCAAGGGCTTTGAGTCCGGCATTCTCCAGTCGCTGACCATTCAAGTTCAGCTTCGTTCCCGAGAAGTGTCTCTTTAAAAGCAGACGGATACGTAAATCCATGAGGGCCGTCTCGGAAGTGCCATTGTAATCATTATCGTATAGATAAAGATCGGCGAGGGACTCCAGCTGCTGGGATTCAGCGATAGTCCCGGCTCCCGCGTTGCCAATGGAATTGGAGTCGAGAAGTAGTTGTTCGACGCAAGCAAGGGTCGGCGATTTTGCCAGCAAACCTGCACCCGTATCACCAATCCTGTTCCAGCCTAAGTTAAGATGCCGCACGGGTACGAACGCTCCCGTTTGCAGCCAGTCGGAAACCGTTTCGTCACCCATCTGGTTTCTGCGCAGGTTAAGTCGTGCAAGTGAAGCCACAGCCGTACCGTCTGGGAACTTCGCCAGCCGTTCTTTCCCGATCTGGTTTAATTCTAGGTCCAGCGTCTCGAGTTGGGTCAGAGCTCCGGACTTAATGAGGTGCAATGCCCCAGAATCGCCAATCTGGTTTTTTGTCAGGCTCAGATGTTTGAGCTTGGCAAATAATTTAGCTTCGGAGATCGCCCGCGCACCCACATCACCAATCTCATTGGCTTCCAAGGTTAGCGTGGTGAGTCCGGTCAATGAGGAGCACTTTGCCAAAGCTTCGACTCCCACATCGGTCAGCTCGTTCCAGCTCAGATTCAGTTGAGTGACATGGGACAAGTCTTTCATCCGCGCGAGAAAAGTAACTCCCGCGTCACCAAGTCGTTCGTAGCTCAGGTCGAGACAGTGGTTTCCGCTTTCGACGCTTTTCCTCAACAGGTCGACAATATACAGATCGCCTTTGTTCGGTTTCATAATGGGTCAGTTATCGGCAGGACAATCGGATTTAAACACCTGGAAGCCTTTGAGTCGGTCCGACTCCTGGAGTAGTTCCAGTCCTCGGGGGTCGATACGGTTGTACTGCATGTGGAGTTCATGCAGAGCGGGAAGTCCGGGTGCCTCGGCCAGAGCTTTCATTCCCTCGTAACCGATTCGATTGGCATCGAGATGAAGCGTTTTAAGTTTTTTTAAATTTTTAGCATTCGCCAGCGCACAGGCTCCTCGGTCGCCCACACGATTGAACGAGAGGTCCAACGTCTCCAAGTTGCACAATGTTTCCGATTCAGCCAGAGCTACGGCACCGTCATCTGCAACCCGGTTGGTGTAAAGACTCAGGTAGCGCAACTTCTTCAGCTGTTCCGATTCGGCAAGAGCCCGTGCCCCATCGTCACGAATGAGGTTTTCATACAACCACAGTTCGTGTAGCGGAGAAAACAATTCCGCCTGGGCCAACTCTTCCAATCCCATATCCTTAATTTTGTTGGTATGCAAATAAAGGATTTCAATATCGGGTAATGCGACGTTTTCTGCTAGTTCCATTGCAACCTGGTTATCAATACCTCTGCTGGAAAAATCGAGAGTCTTGCCGTCCTTGCTCAGACACCGCTTGATCCATTTGCGGATGTAGGACAGGTCCTCAATTTTCGGCGGTTTTGGGTTCTCTTTGGGCATAGTCTTATTGGATAGGATTGAAGGGGTTATTCTATCGATGCACCCTGAAAAGTAAAGAGGTATCTGCTAGATCAGGGCCGTCGGTGGCAAATGAAATGGCCTTTCAAGTTTGGGCAGACGAAATACCCTAGCGTCTTCTTTCTATGGCGTCGCATGCTACCCCATCCAAACAAAGTGCCGTTCCATTTACCACCATATTGCCACCAAGGCTAGCTGGGTGTTATTCTGATCAATGATGAGTATCGCGCAACGGACCCATAACGAAGCCAATCGCTTACCTGGAACCCTCCTTGCGGTTGCAATATTCCTAGGTTTCCTTGCCGGGTGCTCCGGAGGCGAAACCAGAACCGGGCAGGTATTCCGCATGCCCATAGGCAACGAACCCCCGACTCTGGACTGGACTCTGGCTACGGACAGCGTGTCGTTCAACATTCTAACCAACCTCATGGAGGGGCTCACCCAGTACAATGCCAACTTAGAAGCTGTGCCTGCCGTTGCGGAGCGATGGGAGTTTTCCAAAGACGGAAAGACCATCACTTACTATCTTCGGGGTGATGTGCTCTGGTCCGACGGTCAACCGGTGACGGCAGAGGATTTCGAGTATTCATGGAAACGCTTACTCAACCCCACCACAGCAGCGCAGTACGCTTATTTCCTGTTCGATATCGAGAACGCTTATGAATACAACTCCGGGCTGATCAAAGATGCATCCGAAGTCGGCGTGCGCGCCCTTTCTCCCCGCGTACTCGAAGTTCGGCTGAAAAAACCGGTAGTTTATTTTCCTAGTATCACCACATTCATGGTGACCTTCCCCCAACGAAAAGACATCGTCGAAAAATTCGGCGATCACTGGACCGATCCGGACAAGATCGTAACTAACGGACCCTTCAAACTCGCCGAGTGGCACCACGAATACAAGCTGGTCCTTGCAGCGAACGAACGGTTCTACGAAGGGCGACCTGCCCTCGATACAGTTCTGGCTTACGTGATTAAGGAAAGAACCACCGCGCTCACTCTTTACGAAACCGACGAGCTAGAAATAGTGGAACTACCACCCGTGGCCATTCCCCATTTTAGAGATCATCCGGAATATAGTAGCCTGCCGCAATTGCGCGGATATTATTACGGAATCAACGTAACCAAACCTCCGTTTGACAATAAACTCGTGAGGCGGGCCTTTGCCCATGCAGTCGATCGCTCCCGACTCCCCCTGCTCCTTAAGGGCGGGGAACTCCCTACCTCGTCATGGATTCCCAAGGGAATGTTTGGTTACAATCCGAACATCGGGGCAAAATTCGACCCGGAAAAAGCGCGGTCATTGTTGGCGGAAGCGGGCTACGTCAACGGGAAGGACTTTCCAAAAATCACCGCTATGTACAATACGAACGATACAAACCGGTTGATTGGCGAATTCCTTCAGGCCCAATGGAAAAAATACCTCAAGGTATCTATAGAACTCGAAAGTCAGGAATGGAAAGTGTTTCTCAGCAGACTTCAGGTCGACCCGCCTCAGGTATTTCGACTGGGATGGGGAGCGGATTTCCCGGACCCGGATAACTTTATGAACCTGTTCATCACCACAAGCGGCAACAATCGCCTTCAATGGAGCAATACCCGATACGATGAACTTGTAGCGCTAGGGGCAACCCTACACGACCCTGAAGAACGGCTTGACGTCTACAACGAAGCCCAGAGGATATTAACCGAAACCGATGCCGCGATGATCCCGCTTTTTGTTTCCACACAGAATCTTTTGATCAAACCCCATGTCAATGGATTGGAAATGAACTCTATGGAGCTCATGTATCTCAAGAAGGTTCATCTCAATACGGAGCGGGGCACCTAATGCGATGACCTCAAAAAATGAGCACTGCGGAAGGATCGTCTTGCGTGACAACCTACATAATCAAACTAAGAACTTAAGACTTAGAGTCATCAGGTGAGAGCTCCTTCATCATCTTAGCCATATCCCCCATTTTGGACATATCCCCCATCTCTGAAATATCGATCCCCATATCGGCAAGCGCGCCAGAAAATGGGCATTTCCCGGCCTTGGGCGTTTCACCTTCGCTTTCCACGGCAGGGGTCTCAGTGGACGCTTCCTCAGTTTGCAATTGCCCCGCTTCAGCCATGATCATCCAGTGTAGTGCATCGATTTGCTGGTTCTTCTCAGAAGCATATTTTTCGATCGATTCACGAGTTTGTGTGTGAGTTACATGCGGAAGGGCCTCTCGGTATTTTTCGAGAGCCTTTTTTTCCAACTCAATCGCTGCTTTAAGTGCTTCGACGGAATTCGACATCGTCGTTTCTCCTGCAAAAGGGTCCATTAAATAATTTGAGTTCGGTACTCAAAAATATATCAAAAGACTGCTCTCCGCACAAGAGGGTGTAAAACCCGAACGATAGTTTACAAATCACCCCTTGGACCCTATAAACATATTATGGATACTAAGGTGGGCAGTATCATCCGGCCAGGAACAAAGGGCGATGTTGTCTTACTGGGATTCCCCCACGATGAAGGGGTTGCTATAAACGGGGGGCGTCCAGGTGCCCGACACGGACCCGAGAGGTTCCGGTTCTGGATTGGGAAATATGGTACGGTCGAAAATCCCTATGCCAGAGTTGACCTTGCAAACCTGTCCATCACCGATGCCGGGAATATCTCTTCCGAGCTCTCTCTGGAGAGAGCGCATACAGAACTGACTACCCAAACCAGAAAAATCCTGCAGTCGGGCAGTATCCCTTTCGTGATTGGGGGCAGCAATGACCAGTCCTATCCCAACGCCTCGGCCCTCCTAGCAGAACCGGGGCAACCCACCGGAGTAATCAACATCGACGCTCATCTTGACGCGCGGCCACTAAAAGACGGACGGGCTCACAGCGGGTCCTCATTCCGGCAGTTGCTTGAAGACCCCCGCTTCTGTGGGTCCCGCTTCATTGAGTTCGCCACGCAAGGAAGCCAGTGCTCTCGCGAACATGCCCAATATGTTCTAGATAAAAAAGGACGCATTCTTTGGTTGGATGAAATACATGGGAAAAATACCATCGGCGAATCATTTATCACGGCCCTTGGCAATCTGGCTTGGGAATGCTCGTCCCTATTTGTCAGTTTCGATCTCGATTCAGTAGCTGGACGCGACGCTCCGGGCGTTTCATGCCCAAGTCTTATCGGTCTAAGCGCCGAAGAAGCCATCACAATCGCTTACCACGCAGGGAAGCATCCCGCGGTGGCATTATTCGACCTTTCCGAATACAATCCGGATATAGAAGAGGAGCACACAGGGCGCCTCGCCGCGGCAATCTTTTATTTTTTCTGCCTGGGGGTAGCTTCCAGGTCATCTTAGAGGGGAAAACCTGAAATATGAATAAGAGCAAATCCAAACGAACCACGAAGCACCGGTCATCGCGCCGGAAGCTGCCCGCCAAACGGCCCATGGCCATGAAGCAACGCCCCAAGTTTTCTCCGCGCGCAAGCCGGTCTCTCAAGTTTCGCTGTTGCGACTGGGATACCGAAGCCGCCTTGCGCATGCTACAAAACAATCTTGATGAAGACGTCGCCTTGGACTGGGAACAGTTGATCGTGTACGGAGGAAGTGGGCGCGCCGCCAGAAACTGGAACGAATACCATCGAATCATCACCGAGCTCAAACGGTTAAAACCAGATCAAACTCTCTGCATACAATCCGGAAAACCCGTTTACGTTGCTCCAACGCATCCCGGAGCACCACGGGTCATCATCGCCAACTCCAACCTTGTCCCCAGCCATGCCACACAGGAACACTTCAACCAACTGGACCTGATGGGGCTCACCATGTACGGACAAATGACTGCCGGAAGCTGGATTTATATCGGTACCCAGGGCATCCTGCAGGGCACCTACGAAACCTTCGGCGCTTGCGCACGGAAACATTTCAAGACATCCAGCTTGGCTGGAAAATGGATTTTCTCTTCCGGGCTTGGCAATATGGGCGGAGCGCAACCCCTTGCGGGAACAATGAATGATGCTTGCGTCCTCATCGCCGAGGTTAATCCAGAACAGGCCGAGCACCAGAGGAGTGAAGGCTATCTTGACTGGACAACGGATTCCCTCGATGAAGCACTCAAATGGATTGACAATGGTCTGGAACAAAGGAAACCTATCAGCGTCGGCATCGTGGAAAACGGCGCAACCGTAGCCCGTGAACTGCTCAAGCGAAAACGCATCCCCGACATCGTCACCGATCAAACTCCAGCGCACAACCTCATGGACTACGTGCCAGAAGGAAAAAGCTACAGTTGGAACATGTGGCTTCGTGATAAAAATCCAGCAGAGTATCTCAAACTTTCTCAAGTAACGGTCGGTAAGCACGCACGTGCACTTATAAAAATGCAAGAAAAGGGCGCGGTGGTCTTCGACTACGGCAACAACCTTCGCGGCCAAGCGGAAAAAGGCGGCCTCTCTATTCGCAACAAAGACGGATCCTTCGTTTACCCAGGGTTCGTCTCAGAATATATTCGTCCACTCTTTTGTAAAGGACAGGGGCCCTTTCGCTGGGCGGTTCTTTCAGGGCGTAAGAAAGACCTGTTGACGATAGATCAGGCTGTGCTTGATACGTTTCCGAAAAAACCAGAGCTCAGGCGATGGATCGAAAAAGCGCAAAACCAAGTACCGATCCTTGGCTTGCCCGCACGAGTATGCTGGCTCGGGTATGACGAGCGGGTTAAGATGGGTCTTGTTATGAACCGCCTTGTAAAATCGGGTAAGGTTGCGGCGCCGATTGTCATCGGCCGCGATCATCTGGATTGCGGTAGTGTCGCTTCGCCCAACCGTGAAACGGAGAGCATGCTCGACGGCAGTGATGCTGTTGCCGACTGGCCCCTCCTCAACTTTGCCCTCAACGCCGTCTCGGGTGCAAGTTGGGTGAGTTTTCATCACGGTGGCGGGGTGGGCATCGGCAACTCCCTGCACGCGGGCATGGTGATCGTCGCCGATGGCACCCGCAATAAAGAAGCGCGACTGGAACGCGTGCTGACTAACGATCCCGGGATCGGCATCGCCCGCCACGTCGACGCAGGTTACAAAGAAGCGGAAAAAGTTGCTAAAAAACACAAGATCAATCTTCCCAAAGGACGATGACGGAAACGGTCTGCTTCAAAAATATCGGGCAGCTGATCCAAACGGACGTCTCGGCGGATGGGCAACCCCGTCTGAAATTTTCAGACCATAGCGCCCTTCTAGTTGAAAACGGGCGCATCGAGAGCGTGGTTCCGAGTTCCGGACTAAAATCCTCCGACTATTCCAAGACGATTGACCTAAAGGGCAAAACCGTCATTCCCGGTTTTGTCGACTGCCATACCCACTTGATCTATGCCGGAGAACGCAAAGAAGAAATGGAACAGCGGCTGGACGGTTCATCCTATGAGGACATCTTTAAAAACGGCGGCGGCATTTTAAACACCGTCCATGCAACCCGCAAGGCCGATGCGCAATCTCTATTCGTAACCGCACGGACCCGGATGCGCCGAATGATGGCTTTGGGCACCACCGCGTTCGAAATCAAATCTGGGTACGGTCTAGACCTGAGCACCGAAAAAAAGATGCTGCGCATCGGGCGCCGCCTGAAGGACGCTCTCCAGATTCCAGTAACCCTCACCTACCTGGGCGCCCATGCGGTGCCACAGGGATCCACTCGGTCCCAGTACTTTAACTTTGTCATGGAACACTTGCCCGAATTTCGCGATCTGGCAGACGGCGTGGATATCTTTTGCGATCGTGTAGCGTTCAAGGCGCAGGATCTCAAGCGGCTATTCCTGCACGCAAAGCTGATCGGGTTCTCTCAACTCCGCGCTCATGTGGAAGAACTATCGCACCAAGGGGCATGTGCCGAGGCAGCGAGGCTGGGCGCCCATTCCTGCGATCATTTAGAACACGCCAGCCCCAATGACATCCGCGCTATGAAACACGCGGGCACCGTCGCCGTCCTCATGCCCGGAGTCACATTCTTTCTAGGGGAGGAAAAAATACCACTCGTCCACAGCATGATCGATGCCGGGGTCACTCTCGCACTTGCCACCGACTGCAATCCGGGCAGTTCCCCCACCTATAACATGCAGACCGTGCTGAACCTGGCCTGCCACCTGTACCGCATTACCCCTGAGCAGGCCCTTATCGCCGCCACCTATGGCTCGGCCAAGGCGCTCATCGGACACACGGAGTACGGTTCACTTAAACCTGGCCAACGCGCTGATTTTCTGGTGCTCAAAACTTCAGACTACCGCGACCTATTTTACTATTTCGGCGAAAACTTCGTTGAGAGTACCTACATCGCAGGCAGACCCGCCCGCACCGCTAAAAATCCAGTGACCGAATAAAACCACCAGAAAAAATCAATCTTGGGAAATGAATGATTTGAGAAGTAAAGATTTTCTGCGAACAAACCCAAAGAAATAAAAAAAAGCCCGCGAGGAAAACCCCGCGGACTTTGGATCAAGTATCTGATTTTTAGGCGATCGCCAAAAAACCACAGGCCTCATAACAGGCGTTGCAGTTGATGCAAATATCCATGTCAATATGAGCGACAACCTTACGTGTCCCCCCGGTGATAGCGCCAGTGGGACAAGGTTTAATGCACTTACCGCAAGCGACACAATCATCTTCCTTGACGACGTAACGGTAAAGTCCCGTGCAACGCGCAGCGTCGCAAACCTGGTCTACAATATGCCGTTCATACTCAGCGCGAAAATACCTTATGCCGGTCAGAACCGATTTAACAGCAGTTTCCCCAAGACCACACAGTGAGGTAACGTTGATTTCTTCGCAGAGGGACTGGAGCTTTTCAATATCTTCCAGTTTGCCGCGCCCTTCGGAAATATCATCGAGCTTGTTTTTGATGAGCGTCAACCCGATACGGCATGGCGTACACTTACCGCAGGTCTCCCCTTCGTTGAATCCAACCGAGAATTTGGCCAGATCGATAACACACGCCGACTGATCATAGGCCGCAAAACTGGCCTGACCCATGAGGACCCCTGCTTCGAGTAAACTCTCATAATCGAGCGGTGTATCAATTTTCGATGGTGGGAGGAATCCTCCCGTGACGCCACCGGCATGAATGACTTTAAGTTCTTTCTTTTTGGAAATACCACCACAGATACCTTCGATAACATCCCTAAACGTGGTGCTCTGGTCGAATTCCATGAGGCCGTTGTACTTGATGTTTCCGGAAATCGCCCAGACCTTGCATCCCGTAGCGTTCTCGTTGCCCATTGACGCGTACCAGTCGACCCCTTTCTTAATGATGGAGGGGACGGTAGCCCAGGTTTCGGCATTGTTGAGCAGGGTAGGCTTACCCCACAGTCCTTTTTCGCAAGAATGCGGCGGTTGCGCCTTGGGCATGGGGCGCTTTCCTTCAACCGACAGCATGAGAGCCGTCGACTCGCCACCGATGAACGCCTCAATACCCTCGTGAACGTAAATATCGATGCTGAAATCGGACCCACAGATGTTGTTACCGAGGAGCCCGCGTTCCCGCGCCTGCTCGAGCGCCATGTTCAAGCGCCGGACGGCGATACTGTAATCGGACCGGGTGTAAATTATCGCTTCGGTCGCTTGGATGGCGTAGGCCCCAATGAGGAGTCCTTCGATCACCTGATGCGGGCAACCTTCCATGACACTACGGTCCATGTAGGAAGCCGGGTTCCCCTCATCGCCATTGACCATGAT
>Ga0208639_1001733_pt1 | contig 13878 bp, 10 predicted proteins | sample ETNtaG_33_FD_185772 | JGI IMG/M metagenome (GOLD analysis project Ga0208639, IMG submission 185772) | Marine microbial and viral communities from oxygen minimum zone, Eastern Pacific Ocean - ETNP201310SV76 (SPAdes) (version 2) | ecosystem: Environmental > Aquatic > Marine > Oceanic ...
AACGAACCGGTCCTTGAGGGAGGGTTTTCATCATTGGACCTACGGCAATTTTATATAGAAATTGTGGACTCTATTCGCACAGTAGATCAAAACCATATTATTTTTATTGAAGGTAATTGGTATGGAAATGATTTTGCAAACCTCACCCCACCGTTTGATGATAATATGTCCTATAGTTTTCATCACTATGTTGGCCCCAGCACCCAAACATCCTGGGTTGGACAGTACACCAGCATGAGTGAAACATACGATGTTCCTTTGTGGGTTGGTGAAGTGGGGGAAAACTCGAATCATTGGGGATATCATAAAATCAAATTATTTGAACAACACAATATTGGCTGGAGCTGGTGGAATTATAAACACAATGGCAGCATATCTGTATTGATGAGGGTTGAGGAGCCCGATGGGTACAGTTCTATTTTAAAATATTGGAACAACCTAGGCCCAAAGCCTTCCAAGATAAACGCAGAGAGCGGGCTTCAAGAATTAGTTGCAGCCTATCAATTTGAAAACTGTGTATCCAACGCTGGTTTAATAGCGGCATTTAATGATCCAAGTTTTTCTACAACACCCACCCCGTTTACAGAGCACCATATTCCAGGATCTCTTGCTCTTGTTGAATATGATATAGGATTGAATGGGGTGTCATATGAAGATGAAGTATTTGAAGATCCAGATAAATTTGGAGGTAACTCCCAATCATGGAATACAGGATGGACCTATCGGAATGATGGTGTAGATATTCAACAAAGCACCGATAATGTTGGAGCACAGTATAATATAGGGTGGACCAATGTTGGAGATTGGACCGGATATACACTTCAGGCAGATTCTTCCGGCATATACACGGTTAGCATACGAGTTTCTTCTAATAGTAACGGAGGAAAAGCACGTTTGGTGTATAATGATGAAATCATAGGTGAAGTAGTTACTGTTCCCAACACAGGGGGATGGCAAAATTGGGAATATGTGTTTGTTGGAGAACATTATATTGAGGCAGGGGATGGATATTTACAATTTCAAGTTGTGGATGTGGAGTTTAATATTAAAGATATCAATTTTGTGTATCTAGGAAAACCACAAATCGCAGATGACCGTTATGGTAATTACCCCAACCCATTTACATATGAAACGACAATATTTTTAAGCATACCAACCAAAACAGATGGATCCTTAACTGTTTATAATTACAAAGGTCAGCTTGTGAAACGATTATTTAATGGAGAGTTTTCTCCGGGAAATATGGAAATAACGTGGAACGGGAACGATCATCAATATAAAGCATCCGGTTCCGGTGTATATGTTTATCAACTAAAGACCGATATAGTAACCAAGTCAGGTAAAATGCTCTTGATTAAATAAGGTGTATTGCTATTTCAACAGTATAATCTTTTGGGCATACCGATACCCATTAGATGTAACAACACAATAATATATACCCGATGGAACAGCTTGGTTATTGTAATTGGAGCCACCCCAAGTAATAGTATGTGAACCAGAGCTTTTAAATTCATCTACTAGTGTATTAATATGTTTTCCAGATACATCAAATATGGAAATATCTATCTTTCTTTTTTGTTGTGTCTGATAGTGTATTGTAGTGTTAGCATTAAAAGGGTTAGGATAGGAGGGGTGTACGATGATATCATTTGGCACCACAATAGAATTTTCTTCATTGCTGTTATCCAACTGCTGAGTATTTATAAATCGAATTGCATCAAAGGCAACATCGGAACCAGTAGACTCTAACCCGACAACATCTCGTAATATAATTGCGCAATTGGACCCTGATCGCAAATTAACAGTGGCAATCGTGGTAAAATTACCGGGATTATTTGTCTGATCAACAGTGATAATATTTTTTGTGTTGATACCGGCAGTATCTTTTATAATAATTTCATATTGAGCAGCAGTGGATAAATCTGGAATATCTGGTACAAACACATCAATATTGAATTCCCCACTATCCGCAAGCTCCGGAACCCATATTGCATAATGAGCACTGTTTTGTTCATCGGTAGAAATTGGAACTGTCCACGAATCGTCATTGTAGCCAACATCTTGATAGGTCCAGTTCGGCCCGTAAAACCGTTGGAAAGCAACATCCCCATCATCTATAATCCAGCTTGATTTCCACAGCCATTCATTTTCAAACCCTCTCAAACTTATAATTGGGTCTTCATAATCACCCCACCAGCCATATGGATCCACAACCCAAGGTAACTGTTGATCAAAGAAATAATTTTCTTTTCGAACCTCAAAATGTAAATGAGGGGAGCTGGCGCAACCCGTCATTCCATTAAACCCAATAGTGTCTCCCGCAGCAACCGTTTCACCAACCACAACGTTTAATGGAGGGTTCAAGTGTAGATAACAAGTAAAGTAATCATTGTAGTGATAAATAATGATAATACCAGTATCCCCATTAGGAGCTATACCTCCTGGGCATGGGTCTGCACCAGGAGAAAACGAAGACCAAACAACATAACCGTCCGCAGCAGACAGGATGGGTGTGTTGATGGGCATATGATAATCGTTTCCCGCGTGCCCATCATAACAAGAAATACCAGCTGGGCAATTGAACGCTACAATGTTATTAGTAAAAATACGGCCATCAAATCTTGCATTGACACCATTGGTGGTTTGTGTTGGGTAATTGTGATCCGTATGATGTCTTATTGGATATTGTTGGAAATCAGGAGATGCATACGGTAACGATTTCAAAAACGGGTTTTGAGCAACAATTGTTGTAACAAACATTATTACGAACAATAAATAGGGATGTTTAACTATATTCATGATTAATTACTTGGATAATGTAAATTAAATGCACAAATAGTATAAACCTGATATTTTCTTAACATTTAGAGGAGCAGCTTAATGAAAACATATATTAATACAGTAATGATTTCTTTAAGTGTCACATTAATTATAGGCGCGGAAGTAGATAGCACCTTTTCGGTAAAATGGACAGATTTACCTTGGGGAAGCGGAGGTCTGCATCCAGATGGGCCGCCTTGGAGCATGGTCGGGCCTTACGACTTTGATAATGATGGGTTTGGTGATTTTATAGTAACAAGTAGTTATACAGGAACGTTTTGCAACGGTGTCTATCATTTTGAAGCAACAGACGATGATACTATTGCTTTACAGTGGTATTATTATTTTGGTGATCTAAGCTGTACGTATGATAACTATTCAAGCGTCACGGTTGGAGATGTGGATGGAGACAGCATCCCAGAAATTCTCGTTTTAGCAGATACAGACCCAGGAACACCCGGTGGTCACGGATTGCAAATCTTTGAATGGAATCCAGACTCCCTTTTGTTTCCGTATATGCCAACAACCACATGGGACATGGGGTTGGATAGTGTTTGGGAAGCGGGACAGATAGTGGCAGCTGAATTAGATGGTGATGCAAACCAGGAAGTTGTTGTATCAATAATGAACGGACCATGGGGAACTGCGGGTAGTAGTCATTTCATGATATTTGAATTGGAAAACAGCGATTTGGATTCTGCCTCATGGCACATTGAATACACAGACCCAATAACAACAAACTGGAGTGGGTACAATATTTATGTAAACGATTTAGATCAAGATGGACTGATGGAAATTTATACAATAGCCTATGAGTATTATCGTTTAATTATTTATGAAAACATTGGTTCGGAAGATTTATATACCTATCAAACTGATTTCTATGTGAGCAATGAAGTAAATGAACGCGGGAATCAAAGCATTATCATGGGAAATTTTGATGGAAACAATACAAATGAATTATACGCGGTTACCTCTGGGACCAACTCGCTTACAGGAGAATTGCTAACGCCAGGTTATTTTTATGCAATCGAAGGAAGTGATGATGTAAGCAATATCACATTTTCGAATTTTCATTATTTTAATCACTACCAAGGTGGATTGAGACAAATAAATACAGGCGATGCAGATATGGATGGAAAACCCAACCTGTACTTAGCAGGTCATTATAATGAAGCTGTGTACGACTGGGAGTTTGTAGGGGACAACCCCTTATCTGATTCGAGCTTTGTAGAACATATAATTTTTATGGATGATACAACCGATGATTTTACAAGCGGCACAGATCAAGGGAGGGTTCGAGTGGCTAAACTATTTGCAGGAGATATTGATAATGATAATCACGGAGACATTGTGTTTACTTCTGCGGGGCTTGGGTCCGATAAGCCTCACATTTATTTTTTGGAACACGATGGGTCTTCTGAGCTTGCAACAGATAATATAGAAGCTATGATTCCAACATCATCCTCATTAGATCAGAATTATCCAAACCCCTTTAACCCCCAAACCCAGTTTCATTATTCGCTGAGTAATACAGAAAATATTTATTTAGCCATATACGACTTATTGGGTAGAGAGGTGTTTACAATACATAGCGGATTACAGCGCGAGGGAAACCACAACGTTCAATGGACCGGCGTAGATAACACAGGAAACCCTGTGCCAAGCGGCGTCTATTTTTGTCGATTATCAAGCGAATCGGAGATGCTAACAAAAAAAATGGTTCTTAACCGTTAATATTTTGTAAGCAGGTTTGTTTTATATAGACACTATTCAATCACTTTTTGGAATAGATTTATGGCTTGGATCAAACGTCTAGCATTTTTCTCCCTAGCCCTATATATATCGTGCACATCAGAAACTAACAACAATGGAGATGTTTTTGTTGTTGCGACATATGATGATGTTACGGACTGGGACCCTGCAACAGCATATTCTTTAGAGGTGTTGCCCATGTCAAACATGTATGAACCGTTGCTGTGGCTAGATGCTTCCGGCGATGATCATAAAATGATACCAGGGCTTGCAACGGATTATACCAAATCGGAGGATGGTCTTATTTGGAAATTTGAGTTAAGAAAAAATGTATATTTTCATGATGGTGAATATTTCAATGCAAATGCAGTAAAGTATGTAGTTGATAGAAACAAATCATTTTATCGAGGCGCAAGCTACATCTGGTCCAACGTGAAAGAAGTGCGGGCAGATAGCGAACATAGTGTCACATTTATTTTAGATAAACCCGTTCCTTTAGATAGAATTGTAAGCTCCCAATATGGAGCATGGATGTACTCACCCGCAACAAAGAACATGTCTTCAGATTCAATTGCGAAAGGGCATGTTGCGGGAACAGGACCCTATATGTTTAATAGCTGGCAGAGGAATCATCAAATTGAACTTGTTCGCAATAATAGATATTGGAGAGGATGGGAACAGTCTCATTATTTTGAAACGATACAAATTCGCGTGGTATCGGAATCTTCTACAAGGTTACAAATGATAGAAAGCGGATTGGCGGATTATGCTGTATTGATACCAAACCAGCTCTTAGATAGATTAAGAACATTGGATGATGTTCGTGTTTCTTTTTACCCTGCATGGATTAATCATTTTTACTTGTTAAACACAAAGAAACATCCTACCAATAATATTTTTGTTCGAAGAGCATTGGCGGCAGCCTTCGATCGAAAAAAAATCAATCAATACGTGTATGGTGATCTTGGTCGTGAGCCAACGGGGTTAATACCATCAAACACACCGCTATTTATTGCTCCGGACAGTCTTATAAATTTTGATTTAGAAAAGGCTAAGAAATATATAAAACAATCTGGTTTATCAAACAAGGAAATCAATATTGATATTTCATATGTGTCTACCTCTGAAGAATATCGATTAACTGCGCTAACGATGTTTGACAATTTTAGAAAGATTGGTATAAACACAAAACTTAAACCCGGACTATGGTCAACAAATTGGGAAAAAGCAAAAAACATACAGACCGCTCCAAATATCATATCTATGGCATGGTGGCCAACATATGCCTCCCCCTCCGATTGGTTTTTTGGTTTGTATGAAACCCAGAAAAACCCTTTATTTAATTTGTCTTATTACAGCAACCCAGAGGTGGATTCATTAATAACCATAGCGTGGGAACATGAGATAACAGAACCACAAAGATCAAAAGAATATTATAAAGCAATTCAAGAAAAACTAATCGATGACTGTATCGTTATACCCGCATCAGATTTGAATGTTCAATCTGTTTCTAGATCGGACATCCATGGGCTTAGAGCAAACCCAGCATACTCAACTCTTTTAATTTATAACCTGGAAAGAAAAAATGATTAATTATTTTTTTCAACGATTGCTTATGATGTTAGGGGTCATTTTTGTTGTCGTAACAATCACATTTTTCATTGCTCACTGGCTTCCTGGCGATCCAACGGCTTTATGGGTTGGTTCACGCCCCACTGAAGAGCAATTAGAGGTTGCACGGAAAACCCTTGGCTTAGAAAAATCGCTAGCCAAACAATACATTCATTACATATCAAATATATTCCAGGGTGATTTAGGTACGTCATTGCGAACCAAACAACCAATAACCACAGAGCTATCTAATCGTTTTTCCGCAACATTTGAATTGGTCAGCGTTTCAATGCTATTATCTGTGTTAATTGCTTTCCCTTTCGGATTAATTGCTGCGTTGAAAAACAACACACGCATAGATGTGTTTATTCGAGGATTAGCTTATATAGGCCTTGCCATACCAGTATTTTGGTTAGGCATGATTCTTCAAATCATTTTTTTTGCATGGCTTGGCTGGTTTCCTCTTCAAGGAAGGTTTTTAACTGATATATATACAAACAATGATTTAATTATAAATACAGGTTTTATATTATTTGATACATTTGTTTCTGGTGAATGGTCTCTATTTGTAAATGCAGTTCATTATATATCTTTACCTGTGATAACGATGAGTGTGGCGGTAGTGGGAATAGTCATTAGAATATCTAAGTCATCTTTAGTGGATACAATGAAGGAGCCTTTTTTTACTACATTTTTATCATTTGGTTTTAGCCCGAAAGAGGTTGTTATAAGCTCTGCGTACAAGAACACCCTTATTCCTGTTTCCACTATTGTAGGTCTAAGCTATGGCATGATGCTTGGCGGAACATTTCTTATTGAATCGATTTTTGATTGGCCGGGACTTGGACAATTTGGGGTTTTATCTATACTAACAGGTGATTTTCCAGCAATAGTGGGATTAACATTAGTTTATTCCATTAGCTATGTTCTGATAAATTTTTTGATTGATATGCTGTACTTAATCATCGACCCTAGAACCAGATGATGTCATGAAGAATTTTTTCATATTTGCTAAACACAAAAACACAACGACAATTTCTATATTGTTTTTGTCTGCAATCATTTTGTTAGCGGTGCTCATCCCATTTTTATCTCCCTACTCGGATGATTTAATGGGCGCAGTACACCTTGAAATAAACAACCAAGCACCATCCTTATCGCATTTTTTTGGAACAGATGCTGCAGGTAGAGACATGTTTACATTAACCCTTCGAGGGGGTCTGGTATCCATTCGGGTTGCTATTGGTGTGGTGTTTATGTCAGTTGCGCTGGGCGTTCCCTTAGGTTTTATAGCAGGCGTATCTGGAAAAAGATTAGATGAAATAATCATGAGAACATCTGACGCATTCCTTTCGTTTCCCCCGCTAGTGTTGCCAATTGTAATCGCCATTGCATTAGGTGGCTCGCTAAATAGCGTAATGATTGGAATTGCTATATCCTGGTTTCCTTGGTATGTACGAATTGCCCGCGCACAGGCAATAACAATAAAATCGTCTGATTATGTTTTAATATCAAAAAGCATGGGTGCATCATTTTATCACATAGTAAGGAAGCATGTTTTACCAAATAGTGTTAGCCCAGTAATTGTTCAAGCCAGCATTGATGTAGGTTATGCTATTTTAACCGTGGCCGGGTTATCTTTCATAGGGCTTGGGGCGGAACCACCTTCATCCGAATGGGGGTTATTAATTACCGCGTCACGCGCACAGTTTCTTTATCACTGGTGGGTGATTGTTTTCCCAGGACTCTTTATTCTATTTACAGTTCTTTCCTTTAATATAATTGGTGATGATTTGCGAGATTACCTGAACCCCAAAATTGAAAATAATTAAGATGTTATTATCATTACAAAACGTTAGTCTAAAATCATATAATAGAAACATTGAAACCACATTTCTTGATTCAATTAATTTAGATGTTGAATCTGGTGAAGCGGTTGGGGTTATAGGGGAAACAGGAAGTGGCAAAACAATGCTAGCCTGGACTATCCTAGATCAATTGCCAATTCTAAATGGTGTTATAAGTGGAAAGATATTTTTCAATAATAAAGATATGACATATAGCAGAGGCGAGTTAAAAGGATGTGAAGTTTCCATGGTTTTCCAAAACCCAATGCTTTCATTAAACCCGATACAAACTATTGAAAAACAATTTTCATTAATTGTAATGAAACGCTTTAATAAAACAAAAGAAGAGTCGCTAATGATAGCAAGACAGTGGTTAAGCCGCGTATATCTAGAGAAAGAAAACGACATTTTACATCGATACCCACATCAACTATCAGGCGGACAAATGCAAAGAGTGATGATTGCAATTGCGATGTCCGTTAAGCCCAAATTGTTAGTTGCCGATGAAGCAACAACGGCTCTTGATGCAAACCTACGCAAAGAAATCCTTGATTTGATCAACGGGTTGAGAGTTGAAGAAAATATAAGCACATTGTTAATATCGCATGATCTTTTATCAATAAAGACGTATTGTGATAAAACAGCCGTAATGAAGTCTGGTAGAATTGTAGAGTTTTCAGAAACGGACATACTATTTAAAAAACCAAAAGATAATTATTCTAAATCACTAATTCGCTCTTTCAAGCTAATTAAACCAAATAATTCTAATAATAAATCTGAAAAGCAAATCATTTGCTCAATAAATAATTTATATAAGAGTTATACTGTTGCAGGAAAACAAAATAACGCACTAAAGAATATAAATCTTGATATATATAAAAATGAAATTCTTGGAATTATCGGTGAATCTGGAAGTGGAAAGTCCACTTTAGCAAAAACATTACTTCAAATTATTTATCAAGATAAAGGGGAGATTGCTATTCGCGATAAAAATGGTAACATGATGAATCACGATAAGCCAAACAACCGGCTAAGCACTGTATTTCAAGATTCATTGGGCTCGCTGAACCCGCGCATGACAATTGTTGAAACATTAATGGAGCCAATGAATATTCATGGCGCTCTTGATTTATCAAGTATGACCAAAAAACTAAACAATTGTATAGAAAGGGTAGGGTTAAATGCTGATTTATTAAGCAGATACCCGCATATGCTTTCAGGTGGACAGCGTCAACGAGTTTCAATTGCAAGAGCGCTAATGCAAGACCCCTTCTTATTAATTCTGGATGAACCAACATCTGCTTTAGATATCCAATCACAGCAGACCATTCTTGATTTATTGCAATCGTTAATGAAGGATAAAAACCTTTCTATTTTATTAATTTCACATGACATTAGAATCGTTATGGAAACTGTGGATCGATTAGCTGTATTATATAAAGGAGAAATAATTGAGGAAGAGGACCCATATACTATTCTTAATCATCCGAAACAGCTATACACGAAAAGTCTAATTGGCGCAGAATATAATAATGTATAATACTATATAATGAGCAATCAGAATTTAAAAACCAGTTTAAATATTGCTTCTGTTCAGATGCACATGACGCAGAGTCAGGATAAAAACCTTAATACAATGGAAGAATATTTGCAGCATATACAAAAAACATTTCCTCAAATTGATATGGTTGTGTTTCCAGAATTGTGTGCTATGAATATCGGCAAAGAAATGAAAAAAGATGCGCAAGAAATTCCTGGTCCGTTAACAGATGTTTTTTCAGATTGGGCAAAACAATATAGATTCTGGATTCTGCCAGGAAGCATGTACGAATTATCAGATGGCAATATTTATAACACATCAACTGTTTATTCTCCTGCAGGCGAAATGGTAGGTTCTTATAGAAAACGATACCCATGGAGACCATACGAAAAAACAACCTGCGGCTCTACCCCATTTGTTTTTAGTGTGGATGGAATAGGCAACATAGGTATAATGATATGCTATGATATATGGTTTCCAGAAGTTGCAAGAGATCTTATTCATTTAAATGCAGAACTTATTATTGTCCCAACAATGACAACCACAGGAGACAGAAAGCAAGAACAAGTAATATCGCAAGCAACAGCTATTACACAGCAATGTTATGTAGTGTCTTGTAATGGTGTTGGATATGGCGGAGTAGGGGGATCACAAATAATTGATCCAGAAGGAGTGGTGTTGCAAAACAATGGAGAAGGACCCTGTATACAAACTTGTGTGATTGATTTCGAACATGTAAGAAAAATCAGAGATATTGGTGTTGCTGGCGTTACAAAACCATTGGAGGCTTTTAAAGATAACCCCCAGACATTTTCAGTATATAAAAAGTAAGTTTGTTTAGTGTTATTAAAAAATTAGGTGATAATAGGTTTTATTCTTCATGATTCAGAAACTGCAAATCCTGCTCGTATTACCAATACTAAGCGTTTCAATTGTTCTATCGCAAACACACTGGGAAACAGCAGTATATGCAGAAGACACCTGGAACTATTTTGTCGGCACAACTCCTCCACCAGATAGTTGGAATCAATTAAGTTTTGATGCAAACAGCTGGAACACAGGCCCGGGAGGCTTTGGATATGCAGATGGTGATGACAACACAGTTATTGTAAATACGCTATCGGTATTTTTTCGCAAAACTTTTAACGTCTCATCGCTGGAAGAAATACTATCTTTAGCCATTCACGCAGATTATGATGATGGGTTTGTAATATATATAAATGGAATTGAAATTTTAAGGTCCGCAAACATGGGTGATCCAGGATCTCAGGTTACATATCAACAAACTGCTGATACAGACCATGAGGCGGTAATGTACCAAGGGGGAGAACCGGAAGTATTTGTTTTATATCCTAACGAGCTTGATGGCGCGTTATCTGTAGGAGAGAATGTTTTAGCCATACAAGTGCATAACGTTAACACAACCTCTTCTGATATGTCTAGTTTATTTTATTTATCATTTGAACTAAGCGAAGGAGCATCCTATTATGGGGAGACCCCAGAATGGTTCTACATCCCTGAAAGTTTTTCTTCATCGCACCTCCCAATAATAATAGTGAATACAAACGGTCAAGAAATACCCAATGAAGAAAAAATTACAGCCCATATGGGAATTATTGACAACGGGCCAGGAGAAATGAACTACCTATCAGACCCATATAATCATTATGATGGTTTTATTGGAATTGAGATACGTGGATCATCAACAACGTGGTTTCCAAAGAAACAATTTGCAGTAGAAACGAGAGACAGTGTAGGTGAAAATAATAATGTTTCTCTATTTGGAATGCCTGAAGAAAATGACTGGATATTTAATGCACCATATACAGATAAGTCGCTGATGCGAAACGCAATTATTTATAAAATGGCTAGAGACGCAGGTAAATACGCATCAAGATCTCATTACTTTGAGTTGGTAGTTGATGGAGACTATAGAGGGTTATATGTAATGTTTGAAAAAATAAAAAGGGACAATAATAGAGTAAATATTTCCAAGCTAGAACCAGAAGAAGTTTCGGGAGACGATATAACAGGCGGGTATATAATTAAGGTAGATAAATGGGATGGGGAAAATATCGGAGGCTGGTACTCTGAGTCGCCCTCCGATTCATATGGCGGTTTCTATTATCAATACCATTATCCTAAGCCAGATGAAATTGTATATGATCAACAGCAATATATAATGAACTATATGGATAACTTTGAGCAGATAATTCTAAGCGAAGACTTTGCAGACCAGGAAACAGGATACCCTAGCGTTATTGATTGGGAATCATTTGTTGATTTTTTTATTATGCAAGAAATAACAAAAAATGTAGATGGCTATAGGCTGAGCAGTTTTTTGCATAAGGATAAGGATAGTGATGATGGCCGATTGGTTGCAGGCCCAATTTGGGATTTTAACCTTGGATTTGGTAACGCAGACTATTACAACGGTTGGGAAGCTCAAGGCTGGCAAGTGGAAGCAGACCTCCCTATTGATGATTTTAGTATTCCATATTGGTGGTGTGTTATCTGGTCAGATCAAAGTTTTCGATGGTCAGTACAACAACGATGGAATAGCTTGAGGAACAATTCACTTTCTCATGCTTCAGTAAACTCATTGATAGATTCTTTGCAATCACACATAGGCGTAGCTGCGGAAAGAAATTTTGAACGATGGCCAACTTTAGGAGAATATGTTTGGCCCAACCATTATATAGGCCAAACATATCAAGATGAAATTGACTACCTAAGGAATTGGATTACAACCAGAATGGAATGGATAGATAACGAATTATTATCCACTCAAACAGAAATGTGTTTAATCCCCGAACGCTTTTCCATGAACCCTTTGTACCCCAACCCGTTTAACCGCTCTGTATCAATACAATACGATATTCCGTTGGACGCTAGAATCAAATTAAATATTTTTAATATTAAAGGTACACACATCAATACCTTATTTAACGGCAGGGCACATGCTGGTACACATTCAATGCCCTGGGATGGGATGGATAAAAACGGTAAGGTTGTTTCTAGTGGGACGTATATAGTGCTATTGCAAGCAAACAATTTTATATATAATCAACAGGAAAATGTGAACTACATTTGGGATGATTATAAAGAGACAAGAAAAGTAATTTTAGTAAAATAATAAGGAGATTACATGCAAAAAGGGAGTGTAAACAAAGTTATACTAGTTGGTCACTTAGGGGGTGATCCTGAAAGTAGATTTACCCCAGGGGGGACTGCTGTTGCAACATTTAGCATTGCAACCAATGAATCTAGAAAAAATAGTGATGGTAATTGGGAAGATCATACGGAATGGCACCGATGCGTATTATTTGGTAAGCAGGCAGAGTTTGCTGGAGAGTATGTAAAAAAAGGGCAAATGGTATATGTAGAAGGCAGACTACAAACACGGTCCTGGGAAGATAAGGAAGGCATGAAAAGATATTCAACAGAAGTCGTTGGAAATGCTTTTACAACTCTTGGACGTCGCAACGCTGATAGCGGAGGTAGCCAACCCTCTCCAGCATCAAACGATGACGACTTACCGTTTTAATAAATAATTAATTATATAATATTGTAATGGGTTCTGTACGAACGAAGCTGGATTCTTACAAGTTATTACCAAAGTGGGTTCGGTATTTATCAAGCTATTTAAACCTATTGTTATGTACCGTTTTATTAAAGTCTAAAGTACACGGAAGAAATAATATTCCCCAAAAAGGCCCATATATTATAGCGATAAACCATTTCCATATATTTGATCCAGCGCTAGTAGCATATGCAATACGAAAACCCATAAGCTTTCTTGCTGCAAGCGACCAGGACATCAAGTGGGATGTAGTTCTTGCGGGAAAACTTTATGGTTTTATCCCAACCAATAGACAAAAACTAGCGCCCTCAACAATTAAGAAAGCCGTTAAAACGTTACAAAACGGTGAAATATTAGGAATATTCCCAGAGGCAACCACAGGACCCAGATTGCGTAAGCCTAAAAAAGGAGTTACATATCTTTCCTTAAAATCTGGCTGTAAAATACTCCCTATGAGCGTTCTTGGTTTAGATAAGGATATTTGGAGCAGGTGGTTTAGAGGCATAAGACCGCAGGTAACAGTCAAAGTTGGAAAGCCATTTTCAATTTCATGTGAACTTCCTTCTGACCGAAATCTGCGCGAAAAGAAATTATCTAAAATTGGCAATGACATTATGCGACATATTGCAGCGCTGTTGCCAACAGAGTTTCATGGTGAATATATGAATGATATAAAGTGAGTTAAGAGTTATTCGATTAATTAGTATTATTCTTAATCAACA
>Ga0208639_1001734_pt1 | contig 13877 bp, 11 predicted proteins | sample ETNtaG_33_FD_185772 | JGI IMG/M metagenome (GOLD analysis project Ga0208639, IMG submission 185772) | Marine microbial and viral communities from oxygen minimum zone, Eastern Pacific Ocean - ETNP201310SV76 (SPAdes) (version 2) | ecosystem: Environmental > Aquatic > Marine > Oceanic ...
ATTGAGAGACAAGATAATCCAAGGTTATATGGTATTGTAAAGAAAATAGCAGATTTGAATGGCCTTCCAACTCCAAGAATTGCAATAGTTTCATCATCAACACCTAATGCTTTTGCAACGGGTCGTAATCCAAAAAATGCAGTTGTAGCAGCAACAACAGGCATAATGTCAGTACTTGATGATCATGAATTAGAAGGAGTCATGGCTCATGAAATGGCCCATGTAAAGAATAGAGACACCTTAGTCATGTGTGTGGCAGCCGTAATTGCAGGGTTCATATCTTTTGCAGCTAGGATGATGATGTGGAATAGCATGTTTGGCCGAAATAGAAATGTGCATCCCGCTTTACTCATTTTAGTAGCTATAACAGCTCCTCTTGCAGCTTTCTTACTCCAGATGGCAGTATCACGTTCTAGAGAATATCATGCAGATGCCACAGCAGCTAGATTGACAAACAAACCATGGGCTTTGATTAGCGCTCTTAAAAAATTAGAATGGGAGAATCACAGAAAACCATTAGATTGTGGTTCACCTAGTAATGCAGCCTTGTGTATTGCAAATCCATTAAGAGGTGATGGTTTTTTCATTAATATGTTCTCGACTCATCCACCAATGGAAAAAAGAATTAAGGCCTTGGAAAAGTTGTGAAACAAGCTTCTTTAGTTCTTATTGGAGATGAAATTCTTTCGGGAAGAACTGAAGATAAAAATTTAGCATATCTTGCAAAATGGTTGGGTAAATTAGGTATTTCTTTATCAGAAGTTAGAGTTGTTTTAGATGATGAAGATGCAATAATTAGTGCCGTAAATTCTTTAAGAAAAAAATATGATTACGTCTTCACAACAGGCGGAATAGGTCCAACTCATGATGATATCACAACAGAATGTATTGCGAAAGCCTTTGGAGTTGAAGCAAAAATAGATGATGATGCATTAGAAAAAATGGAGACTTATTTGGGTGACAAAGAATTAACAGAGCCGTTACTCAAGATGCTTCGCATCCCAGAAGGGGGAGAATTAATCTACAGTCCAGCAACGAAGGCTCCAGGGTACAAAATAGACAATGTGTTTGTTATGGCTGGTATTCCAAAGATAATGCAAGGTATGTTGGAAGGAATGTATGATTATCTTGAATCTGGAGATATTGTCAATTCGAGATCACATGAGATATTGGTTGGGGAAAGTTTTTTTGCTGAAGAGCTAACAAAGCTTCAAGATCAGTTTTCAAACGTTGCAGTAGGCAGTTATCCATTTTCTAGAGATGGAATTTATGGTGCAACTATTGTTTTAAGATCATCTGATGAAAGTGCACTCGATTCTTGCGAGAAACTAGTTTTAAATTTAATTAATAAATTTTAGTTTATTCTTTTTCACTTCCACCATTATTCTCGGATTTTTCTATTTCTTCAGAGATTTCATCTTCGGGTTTTTGTTCTTTTTCAGTTAGTCCACTTTGTCTAGCCCAAATTACTAACATACTTGGAAGAACCCAAACACTAGATAGGAAAGAGTAAAATATCGTTAATGCAGTCATTGTTCCAAATTGTTTCATTGGAGGCAATATTGCAAAGAATAATACTCCAAATCCTAAAACAGTAGTCATAGCAGCTCCAAATAGAGCTGAACCTGTATTTTTGACAGTGTTATTGATAGCCTTGTCTAATGAATTATGGTGTTCTATTTCTTCAATAAATCTATGTGAAATATGAATAGCATATGTTACACCTAATCCAACAGTCAAAGCACCAATTAAGATAGTCATTACGTTTAGAGTATATCCTATTGTAACCATTGTTCCTAAAATCCACACTAAGACTAATAGAACTGGAAGCATAGAGATAATTCCAAGCAAAGGTTGACCATCAGTGTACCAGAATACGGCAGTAAGAATAATAAATGAAAGTAATATAGTATATACAATAGATCCAATCATTGTTTCATTAATGGTATTTATTACCACATCAAAAATAGCAGGAGGTCCAGTCACTACTACAGAATCGACTTTCCCTTGTTCCTCCAGTTTCTCAAGAGATGTTGTATCTTTCTTTAATTCATTAACAACCTCTTCAAAGTATGTATTTTTAGATTTTGTATTGACTAAGATATAAGCTACAGTATAGTCATCTTTTTCTTTGTCATAATAAATAAAGTTTGAAACCATATTTGGAATAGTTTTACCTTCTCCAATCATAATCCAATCTAATAATTCTCTAACATCTTCATCAGTATCTGGAACTAAATCTCCATTTTCATCTTTAGAATTAAACAATTCTTCAAAGGTACTATTATAGAAATCAAAAGGATTTATTTCGGAATTGTTATTTGCTAAATCCCGCATTCCATTGATTGGAGAATACGTCGTGGATTGATCAGTATTAACCCATTCATCTCCTTTAGCAAGTTCATTTTGAGTATTATTCATTTCGTTAAATACATCAAAGGTTGCTACACTACCACTTATGTAAATGAAAGAGAATTCGTTAGATGTACTGAATTCATCTTGTAAATAATGGAAGTGTTGAGTTATTTCTACTTCTTCAGGCAAGAAATCATTAAAATCAAATTCAGTAGAGATTCCCATTGCAGTAACTCCAGCAATTAAGGTTACAACTGCAACTACAGCCAAAACTTTTTCAGGGTTATCTAAAGATACTTTAGCCCCAATTCCCATGAAATAATTTAGATAGGAGCTTGTATCCTCAACATTGTCTCTTTTTTTCTCTTTCATTAGTTCAATATTCTTTTCAGAAAGAGGTTTTATTCCTTTATTTTGATACCAAGTATCTACCAATACTCTACATGCAGGAATAAAGGTAACAAATATCAAAAAGGCAGATAGAACACCTAGTGCAACTTGAATTCCAAATTCTCTTATTGGAGTAATGTCTGAAGTAACGTTAGATAAAAATCCAACCATTGTAGTAGTAGTAGCTAAAAGCAATGCAGATCCAACATACATAATTGATGAAGCACTTGCTTTGTTAATATCCCATTCCTCAATCAAATCCTCACGATATCTCATGATAAGATGTATTCCATAGTCAACACCAAGCCCAACAAGTAAAATTGGAACAATAATAGCAAAGAAGCTAGGCTCAAAATCTAAAAAGCTTGCAAATCCCCGAGACCAAATTATAGCCAATAATAACGCGACCATTGTTAATGTAACATCTAAAGGTGAACGGAAAGTAGCAAATAAAACTCCAATTACCAGAAAAACTACAAGCCACAGCAGTTTACTTGTACTTTCATTTGAGGCATCATTTATTTCATTATCAAGTACAGCTTGACCTAATGCATGAACTTCTATATCCTGAAATGCCATACTATTGACAATATCATTCATTTCCATTTCAACACTCACCATTCGATCAAAAGCATCACCTGTTGTTTCGCCTTCTCTATTACTATTATCAAAATTTACAGTAATTTTAGTGGCTTTTGCGGATGTATTCCCATCGTATTCGCCTAGAATATTAATCACAGCTCCAGCTAGCATTGGATTCTTTGTAGCAGCACTAAATGCATCTTTAATTTCTTGATCAGTTCGGTTCGAATAAATATCTTTTAATTCAGCTAAATTTGTAGCATCACCTTCAACAAAAGGTGCTAAATAGTTCGGAATAGCAACTATATCATTACTTGGATTTTGAGGATTCATAGAATTATTTGCAATTAAACTATTCTCCGTAAATGCAATTTCTAGTTCCAGAATTTCAACAAATGCAACAGAGGTTAGAATATCGTTGCTATTACTATAAATTAAAGTATCAACAGGATATTCAGTTGAGAATTTATCTCCAATATCATTCAGAGCACTAATAACTTCATTATCAGGTAGAAAACTAGATTGACTTATGGTTCCGTCCTGAGGGTTTAATACTATCTGCGCACTCATTAAAAATGTAATGAAAAGAACAATGCCAATGGTTGTTTTTGGGTTTTTATTTACATTCTCGGCAATATTTGCTAGTACCATAATTTAGTAGTTTGTTAATGAGCTATAAAAGTGTATTACCTTTCAATAGAACGGACCAAATTTCCTAGATTCATATTCCTTAGTCGAATCCATGAAGGGATTGTCTAATACCTACCTTACGTTAGATTACCTATCCCTTCTACAACACTTTTCAATTCAGTTATGCTTTTTGCAATAGAGCGATTTACTTTCAAAATTTCATCACGTTCCTTTTGAAGTTTCTTTGCTTGAATAAACAAGCCTTCCATAAGTGCACGAATGGTATTGCCAGTTTCATCACATGAAGGGCAAAAATCAAATAATTCCTTATCAGTTTTGAATATTTCACGTCTGACATAGTCCTCAAGTGTTGTTAATTCCATATTTTCTTAGAGGTCGGAGTTTAATACTTCTTTGCTTCTATATTTTTAAGTATATGTTCGTAATGTACATAGTAAGTGAATGAACCAAGTTTTTTAGCTCAAAAAAATGCTCATGAAAGAGATTCTCATATTTCGTTTGAAGAAGTTCCTCACATCTATACCATAGATGGAGATTCAGATTATATGTCAGTTACTTCTTGGAATCACTCACATTTCCCTAAATTTAATTCTGATGCAGTTATAACTAAGATGATGGCATCTCCTCGTTGGCCTAAAAGCCCCTATTTTGGTATGACTAGAGAGGAAATAAAAATGAAATGGAAAAATGATGGTATTGAAGCCTCAGAAGCAGGGACAAAGATGCATTACAATATTGAATGTTTTTACAATGAAATGCAGGTTGAAGATGATGAAAGCTTAGAATGGAAATATTTTAAGGAATTTGAGGCTTCTATTGGGTCTAAATTATTACCCTATAGAACAGAATGGATGGTTTGGGATAAGGAACTTCGTTTAGCAGGTTCAGTAGATATGATTTTTGAAAACCCAGATGGTACATTACAGATTTATGATTGGAAAAGATCTAAGGCAATAAAAAAGGAAAATAAATGGGCTTCAGCCCTTGCAGATTGTATTTCGCATTTACCAGATTCTAATTTTTGGCATTATTCTTTACAATTGAACACATACAAGTGGATTCTAGAAAAAAATTATGGAAAGAAGGTGAGTAATATGTTTTTAGTAGGACTTCACCCAAATAATTCAGGTAATTCATATTTGAGATATGAAGTAGATATATTATCAAATGAAATGGAGAATTTAATTGAATTAAGAAAGAAGCACACTAATTTTGGCAAAACCTCCAATCCGTTTATTGATACTTCGACAATGACTGCTATTCAAGCATCAGAAACCGTAGATAAGCTAGTAGATCTTAAAAATAAAAAGAAGGAGATGCTTTTAGATATGGAAGCGATGATTGAAACTCTTGAAACTAAATTGATTAGTTATTCTAAAGAGTCAGGGCATAATTCAGTGAATGGTAAAGATTACAAGGTAACATTCAAAGAAGATTCTAATTTTAAGATGCCCGAAAAGAAGGATTTAAGGCGTTATGAATTAGAAACTACATTGAAAGAATTAGACTTATGGAATCAGATTCAAGAAATGTCTGCATACAAGCTCAAAACTTTGTTAAGGTCTGAGGATTTATCTGAAAAGCAGAGACTATCTATTTTAGAATATATGGATGAAGAAACAAAGGTAAAGCTAAGTTTGAAAAAGTTATGATTAATATTGATAGTATCTTTTTCAATATAGGCTAAAAATTTTAAAAGGTTTCTTTTGTAAGAACTTCCTAGCCTTGCTCCATATTTATGATGGGAGAAATATAATTAAGCATATCCATTGGCAAATAATGCACAGGATTCAAGCACTGCTTATTTCATCCATTTTTTTGATTTCAGGATGCTTAAATTCTTCAGTTACAGATGAAAATGATATTTCTCAATATGAGTGGTGGGAAGTACCTTTAGAAAAAAGGCATCTAATGGATCTTAATTTTTCTTCTTGGCGTTCAACATTACCTGAAAAAGGTGTATACAATTGGACTGGACCAACGGAGCATTTTGTTGAAGTAGATTTACCACTTGAAGAGAGAGATGCAGGGTATCCAGAGGATCCTTTGATGCATGTGGCTTTGTGGATGCCTGAAGTCCCGCCAGGAACTTTAGTCCCAGTTATTGCTACAATACATCCTTACTATGAATTTGCAGGTTCAAACCCCAATACAATTCCAGATTTAGGAATAGGTCAATGGGTTTTGGAAGAATTTGTTCCTCATGGTTATGCTTTAGCCCAGATTTCTACTTTCGGTTCAGGCAAATCGACACATTGTCAGGACGTTAAAGGATTAGGGGAACAAATTGGAATCCAAGCGGCAGTTGATTGGCTAGGAAAACAATCTTGGTCTAATGGTAATGTAGGTCTGATGGGTAAATCATATGCAGGTACAACTAACTGGGAAGCTGCACAAAATCCATCTCCTCATCTAAAGACCATTGTTCCAATATCGGGTTCTATTGGAGTTCGAGAAATGTTTTACAGAAATGGATCTAGTGAATCAAGGGCAATGCTCTATGATGTTTTGTATGAAGGAGCTACAGCAGGTCCAACTACAGATGACATGAGAATGTGTAGTGATGATGCAATAGGTCCAGCTAGTCCTTGGACAACTTATGCTCTTGCAGAGTATGGTGGCGATCAATGGAATGATTATTGGGAAGAGCGATATCATCTTCAGGATGTCCTTGATAATTACAATGGGAGTGTCTACATAGTTTGGGGGATGCAAGATTGGAATGTTGATCCATATCATGCATTTCCTACTTATCAAATGCTTCGAGATCAAGGTCTAAATGTCAAAGGTATTATGGGTCAATGGGGTCATAATTACCCTGATCAACCTAATGTACATGGAAATATGAGTAGTGGTTATGGTGCGGAAGCTTTTCCTAAAGTAACCAGGATGGATTGGTCTATTGAACTATACAATTGGTTTAATTATTATCTGAAAGATATAGGGCCTGAACCCGAATCACAAGTTCAAATTCAAAGAAATGATGGTGAATGGCATGTTGAAGAAACTTGGCCTTCAGCAGATGTTGAATGGCAATTACATGATGTTTCAAATTGGGGAGATATGGGTGCAGTTTCTTCATCCTCATCAATAGTGTTGTCCAGTGAACCACTTGAATCTGAAATACATATATCCGGACTGCCTACTTTCCATACACAAGTAAGGGCCAATTCCTGTAACGGAGGGCAATTATTTGTCACAATGTTGGATGGTACTTCGGGTTTAAGATTGGGTCATGCAACAATGGATTTACGATATAGAGATGGCGGATATGAAGCTAAATCAGTCACACCATTTACAACTTACACAATGCAAATGGAATTTAATCCAATGGATGTAGTAATTCCGGAAGGTCATGTTATACAACTAGAAATAACTGAATCAGGTGAAGATTATTTACCATCGACATGTGCATCTGCAGGAGTAACATTGACTGAAGCTGAACAGCCTTTATCCTTACCTTTAGTGGATAGATCTGCAAATGATAAGCGTTGGTTTGAAGTTCCTCCTTGGTGGGATTCTCAATAAAAAGCATAGTATTATATTTAACCTTATAATTTTAGACTTGCCTCGGCTATCGGAGAGAGTCTACATTCATTTCCCTCATTCCATCCCGAGGCATTTTTTTGATTTAACAATATTTTATATAACACCTAATATGATTTGAATAGTGCGACTATTCAATGTCATAGTTTTAGCAATCATGCTTAATTTGCCATTTACTGGCTGCTTAGATCCAGAAGATAATAGGGCAGTTGTTGAAGATAATTCAGTTTTTAACTTTGACAGAGCCATTCCAATGACTACATGGTATCATTATGGAGGTACTTTGTTTTCACCATATCCAATAGATGCAACAAATCAGACAGCTCTTGATGGTGCTAATTTGACAGTAGATTTAATAGGAAACAATGCACCCTTTTTTGTTAATTCAACATATTATGGGACTGGTTTTGATACTTTCGAACCTACCATAGGTGTAACCTCATCAGGGGCAATATTCTTTACAAATTTTAATGGGGCTGGCGACGGTACTCACATAATTCGTTCATTGGATTTAGGGCAAACTTGGGAAGATGTTGGTCCTTTTCTTAATGGTGATGAAGGTGGTTCAGGGCAAACACTTAACTCAAATGACCCCTACATTTATGTAGATAAATTTACAGATAGATTAGTTAAATTTGACATGCATGCACTTGCAGTTATCAATGTAGAATATTCAGATAACGATGGAGATTCTTGGAGTACGCCATTTCCAACGCATGGTTATGCCGTCCCTCAAGATCACCAAAGTATAGCTTCTATGCCGCATCCGAATGCAATTTCAGGTGATGTAGTATATGTTTATTGTATTAATACAGGTTCAGCAGCAGCAGGTCCACAATGTTCACGTTCTCTTGATGGAGGTATAACTTGGGATGCTCAGAGACCAGGTTATCCTGTAGGTACTTCGCAGTGCTCAGGCCTTCATGCACATCTTGTAGGTAGCCATGATGGGACAATATACAGAGGCAATCCTTCCTGTGACGGTCCTGCAGTTTATCGTTCAACAGATGGTGGAAGTACATGGACGGAGCATACAATTACTACAGAATTAGGCATGCATCCCGTTTTGCAGCATGCACATGAAGTTGCAACTGCAGTCGATGATGAAGGTAACCTTTATGCAGTTTGGATTGCAGATGATTTTATGCCGTGGTATTCATATTCAAGGGATCAAGGTAATACGTGGAATGAGCCAATGATGATTGCAGCACCTGGAGTTACAGAAACGGGATTTCCAACAATATTTGCAGGTTCAGAGGGTAGAGTAGTTATTGGTTATATTGGTGAAGTAAATGATGTTTCAACGAATGCTACAAACAGTGGTTGGTCTGGTTATATGGCCGTTATGACTGATGCATTTGCGGAAAATCCATTGATTACAAGTGTAGCAGTTAATGATCCAAGTGATCCTCTTGATATTACTTCAGATTGTGGAGCTAGACGTTGTGGTGGTTTTGGAGATTTTATTGATGTTGAGTTGGACGATCAAGGAAGACCTTGGGTTGCTCTAGCCCATAATGCCGCAGGATTTGATGAAGCTATAATTGGCACACTCACTGAAGGACCTTCACTTTATGGAGATTTAGCATTATTAGAAATCTTACCGTCAGGCGGTCCGTCTACCCTTAAATTAGGATAATCTGTTTTTTATATCACCCTTACTGGCACTATAATAGATGAAGAGCATAGCCTTATTTTCAGCACTTTTTTTAGTCACACTTACATTTAGTGGCTGTCTTGAACCTGAAGATAATAGAATAGCAATAGAGGAACCAAGTATTTTTGATTTCGTTCGCGAGATACCAGCAACTACTTGGTATCATTATTCTGGTGGTGTTAATGCCCTTGATCAATCAGCTGTGGAACAGGCAAATATGACTGCTAATTTGATAGGAAATAATGTACCATTTTGGACACAAGGCAGTTATTATGGTATAGGATTAACTACCTTTGAACCGACTATGGGAATCACTTCAAGTGATAATTTGTACATGTCAAGTTATGGTAATGGTCCAGCAGGTTCAACGGCAATTGTTCAGTGTTCAGGCCTCATAGAAATGACTAATTTATCAGACTATAATTGCGTAAATGTCTATGATCCAGTCACCCCAGTTGCAAATAGTAATGATCCTTATGTTTATGTCGATAAGTGGACAGATAGAATAATGAAATTTGACATGCATGCTCTTCTTGGTATGACTGTAGAATTTTCAGATAATGATGGTAGTTCTTGGTCACTTCCTACTCCAGCTACATCATATTCAGTTCAAGACCATCAGACAATTGGATCATCTCCTTATGATGCCGCATTCCATGAAACTACATGGGTTTTTTGTATAAATGGAAATTGGGAAGCACCACTATGCTCAACTAGTTTTGATGGAGGAACTACTTGGAGTCCAGAATTACCGGGTGCACCTTTGGGTTGTAACAGCGGAGGACTTAGTGCACACATAGAAGGTGCAGATAACGGCAATTTCTATAGGGGAAATATAGGTTGTAGTGGTAGTGGCTATTCAATTTACCGAAGTACTGATGGTGGATTCACATGGACCGAGCATCCTCTACCTACTGAAGAATCAGGCACTGCAGATACATGGAATTTTGAGGAAGCTCAAGTTGCAATAGATGAAGAAAACAATGTCCATGCAATGTGGATGGGTCTCAACAACATGCCGTATTATGCATATTCAAGAGATAATGGTAATTCGTGGAGTAATGCAATGATGATAGCCCCACCAATTGGTTTGGTAGGTACTGGATTTCCAGTAGTTACAGCAGGTTCGGAGGGTCGTGTAGCATTTGGATATGTAGGTGATACAGGGAATCAAACATGGAATGGATATATGACCATTTTAACAGATGCTTTTTCAGACAATCCACTATTTACAACAGTTCAGATAAATTTACCAGAGGATCCAATAGATAGTAGCAATGCATATCCTGAAGGATGTGGATATGAGCGATGTGGTGGTTTGGGAGATTTCCTTGACATGGCTGTAGATCAATATGGGCGCCCTTGGTTTAGTTTAGCAAATAATGATGCTGGCGAAATAGGTATCTTTGCTACAATCAATGCAGGTCCTACATTAAGAGGAGATTTACAAGAATTAACAATAATGCCACTAGGCGGCGCATCAACACTTTAGAATTTTTAGTTGATTTTTGTTTCTATATAATTTATCATTCTTGAAGCTATATCTTTTCTTGTAGCAGCTTCAATTCCTTCTAATCCAGGAGATGAATTAACTTCAATTACTAATAATCCTCTTTTAGATCGTATTAAATCCACGCCAGCTATTCCTAGTCCAAGGGTTTTAGCAGCTTTAACGGCAATGTTTTTCTCTTCTTCAGAAAGCTGAACCTCCTTACCATTTCCACCTAGATGTATGTTTGCTCTAAAGTCACCTTCTGGAGCGGTTCTTTCCATAGCGCCTACAACTTCATCGCCAATAACCAAAGCTCGGATATCCTTTCCGTTAGCTTCCTTTATGAATTCTTGAACAAGAATGTTTGCTTTTAGTTGCCTAAATGCACTCAATACACTACTTGCGCCTTTTTTGGTTTCAGCCAATACTACTCCTTTTCCTTGTGTCCCTTCCAATAATTTAATTACAAGAGGAATTCCTTCAACAGTGTCAATCATACCCTCTATATCTGCAGTATGATTAGCAAACCCAGTAACTGGTAATCCAATTCCTTCTCTTGCTAAAATTTGTAAGGATCTTAATTTATCTCTAGAGCGCGTTATGGCTTCTGAACGGTTTATTGTGTACAATCCAGCCATTTCAAATTGTCTAACTACTGCAGCTCCGTAGAAAGTGTAACTAGCCCCAATCCGAGATATTACAGCATCATAATTTTCTAGTTTTTCGCCTCTAAATATTACAGTAGGTTTTTTAGAAGTAATATTCATGTAGCAACGTAAGTAGTCTATAACTCGAACTTCATGCCCTAATTTTTCGGCAGCATTTATTATTCTGCTCGTTGAATAAAGATTTTTATTTCGAGATAGAACTAAAATCTTCATTATATTTTCTCCTTGGTAGTATATGACTTTCCTGAGTCAATCAAGAATTTTTTCCTAAGTGCAGTTCTCCCGATTAGCATGTCGTAACTCATTCTTGACCTTTGAGTAAGTGTAATTTCTATATTCATTATCTTTTTACCAATTTTAACTTTTGTTTTTACAACAGGCCGATATTCCTCATCTCCACCGGAATTCTTTACAATTCTCCATTCTTTTAATTCACATTTAAAAAACTTGTATTTTTTTTCATTATTAATACTCGTTTTTAGTCTAAAAGTAATATATTTTTTTCCTGAATCTTCACTTTCAGATATGTGTGTAGCATGTAGTGAAGAAGTTCTAGCACCGGTGTCCATTTTTGCCTTTATCAGACTATTATCAAAGTCCAATAATTCTACATTTTCGCGCCAACCTATTGTTGCTCTTGCCACAAATCTCGCCTAACTATATATTTTAATAGTTTTCCTTGATAATTAGCAATATTTTCTATTTTAATTCTAAAAAGTTACCTAAATGTAAGTTTTTGAAGGATTTCTCATAGCTTCTCGTATATCTATAAGGCCTTGTGTAGCGTTTTCAGTGGTAGCATCTTCTAGGTCAATATACAGAAGTTCATCAATCCCTTCACAAGTATTTTTCATTTCGTCTTCTGTAAATGGTTCTACAGTTTCAAAGATGAAAAGAACATACCAGTGCTTTCTTTCATCATTCCAATGTGATTGAGTAGATAAATAGTTTATTTCTCTATCTTGTACTTCCAATTCTTCAGTAAGAATACGGTGTCCAGCTTCAACAGGATGTTCTCCAAAATTAACTGCAACACCAGGGATGTAATATTTCCCTGCAGCATAACCACCAGTATCCTTCGATACTTTCTCAACCATAACTTTTCCTACATAGTCTTTGTTGATAAGTTGGGCTTGTAACATGACTAAATTTTCTTCATCATAATTGATAGTATTTTGCTTTACAGCGTATGCTTTAATATTTTCAGACATAATGTATAAATTAGAAAGCAGTATATTACATCTAATAGGAAAGTGCCTAATTTTTAGTTATCAGATTATAAATAGCATGTAGTTTTGAAAATTTATGAAGCACCCCACAAAAGTGTTTGATGAATGGGCAATGTCTGGAAAAGATAAAGGCATGGAAAAATCTCATGCAGCTTCAGTTTTTGAAATTCTTGATTATGCATTGAATAAAATTAATACAAAAAATAATCAGTTCACATTTTTAGATATTGGTTGTGGAAATGGATGGGTAGTTGAACATTTATCAAAAAAAGATGATTGTACTCTTTCAATAGGGATTGATGGTGCAGAGAATATGATTATTAATGCTAATAAAAGACAAAGCAGAGCATCATTCCTTTTGGAGGATATTAATGATTTTGAGCCTGAAAACAAGTTTGATTTGATTTTTTCAATGGAAGTTTTGTATTATTTGGACAATCCTTCTAAAGTTATAAAGAAAATACATGACATGCTTAATCCAAATGGACGTTTTATAATGGGCATAGATCACTATTTTGAGAATAAAGAATGTCATGATTGGCAAGAAAAAGTAGGAACGCGAATGCATTTATTTCGTGAGAAGCAATGGATCGATTTCTTTAAGGATGCAAGTTTCAATAATATATTTTCTTGGAGAGCAAATTCTAATGACTGGGCAGGTACATTAGCAATTACGGGAACAAAATAGATGTCTAAAGAAATTTACAAAAATATCGCTGAATCCATAATACAGAGTTCAACTCCTGAAATAGATTTAGAAAAACAACTTTCAATAGATAATAGTACAAGAGGATTAGACGCATTCTCGCTCTATAATTCGATATATCTAGAGATAATAGCATATGAAGAGGATGTAAGTAAGCAGGATCAATCAGCCACACTTTTGGGTGCTTTTAATCATCATCATTTAGAGTCACAAAAAATACTTGTAAACTCAATGTTCCAATCTTTTTGTGGTAATTATAACATAGCATATTCGTTGTTAAGGAGTTTTATTGAATGCCATATGAGAGGTATTTTTCTTAATCAATTAGCCCTATCACAACATGAATCTGGATTATGGAAAGTTAAACTTTCTTCAGCAGTTCTTGACAGTTATGGTGATTTAGTAGATCAGTTAAAGAATTATCGAGCTAATAGGGATAAAATATTAGATAATGTTCAATTTTTAGATATGATTTCTAGTTTGAAGCAAGAGCTTAGCTTTAGCGATTTGCTTAAAGAATTAATTTCTTGGGAATTAACTTATCCTGAGGAAAGTTACCCAAATTTCAGAAATTATTCTAGATATAATAAATTGTCAGGAT
>Ga0208639_1001737_pt1 | contig 13814 bp, 6 predicted proteins | sample ETNtaG_33_FD_185772 | JGI IMG/M metagenome (GOLD analysis project Ga0208639, IMG submission 185772) | Marine microbial and viral communities from oxygen minimum zone, Eastern Pacific Ocean - ETNP201310SV76 (SPAdes) (version 2) | ecosystem: Environmental > Aquatic > Marine > Oceanic ...
TCTACAAAATCAGGATAACCATCTCTATCTGAATCTAATAATCCTTTTCTTTGATTTGGGTCAATTATAATATTAAAATTAAAATCAAGATTTTTTATATATTCAAAACTACCACCCAAAGCAAACAAACCAGGTTCTTTAGCTTCTTTTAAATCACTATGAACAACTTGAAATTTAAAGTTTGGAAAATTATACTTAAAATTAAGACCTGTCCTTCTTACTCTGGGATAGTCCATGACATTTGAATATCCATTAACAAGCGAGCCATTCCCAAGTGTTATTTTAGGTAACGCTCCTACTCTAAAATAAAGGTCATCATCAGGCACTCCCCATCGCAAATAATAAATTTTATCAACTAAAGTTTTATAAACATCTTCTGAAGATGAAAAATTCCAATTTTCATCATATAAATTTCCATCTTGGTCAAAATAAAAATATAAATCTAATCCTAAGCCAAATTTACGAAATACCAATTCAGGCCTTAATGAAAATTGATTATATACTTGATTATTTATTGTAACTGAACCAAATGATCCTGTATAAACTGGATCTATATCTTGTGTGTATAAAAAACCTAATAATATTAGAATTAAACTTATTTTATTTTTCATAATTAAGAATTCAATTTTTTAACTATTTTGTCATAAATGTTATTTGGTGTTATTCCAAAATGTTCAGCTATATCAGCACCTGGACCAGACTCCCCAAATGAATTAATTCCAATATTTAATCCATATCTGCCTGTAAATTTTTGCCATCCATCTGTTATCCCTGATTCTATCGATACATGAAGAGCTTTACTATCACATTTTAAAACTGATTCTTTATAAGAATCATCTTGCTCTTCAAATAATTCCCAACAACATAAATTAACAACCTTTACATTGTATTTATCTGACAATAATCTTTTTACTTCTAGTGCGACCCATACTTCTGAACCTGTAGCAAATATAATAACATCAGGATTATTATCATCACTAATTATATATCCTCCTTTTTCAATATTTGAAAAGTGAGCATATTTATTTCTATCAATAACTGGAACTGACTGTCTTGTGAGTAATACTAAAGAGGGTCTTTCTTTTTGCTCAAATGCTATTTTTGATGCAATAACAGCTTCATTAGCATCTGCTGGACGTAAAACTAATAGATTAGGAATATTTCTATAAGACATTAAATGTTCAATAGGCTGATGTGTAGGACCATCCTCCCCAACATAAATTGAATCGTGAGTAAATTCTGATATACAAGGCAAACCTTGAAGAGCTCTTAATCTTATAGCTGGTCTTTCATAATCAGCAAAAACAAAAAATGTTGCCCCGAAAGGAAATAGTCCTCCATGTTGAGCAATTCCATTATTAATAACACCCATTGGAAATTCTCTAACACCATAAGCTAAATTCATGCCTGATGGATTATTAGAACTAAAATCTTTTACAATCGAAGCAAATCCTCCTGTTGCATTTGAAGGTTCTAAATCTGCAGATCCCCCTACAAGAAACATCTTTTTAGATGCAAGCTCTTCAATTACTGCACCCCAAACTTTTCTTGTTGCTATATTATCTCCATAATTATATACAGGCCAATCAACAGACTTTGGAATTAATAAATTTATGGAATTATCCCAAGATTCTTTAAACTCTTTATCTAGACATTTTTTATTTAATATTTCATTCCATGATTCCACTTCCTGTTTAGCATATTCATAAGATGCTCTAAAATCTTCTAATACTTCATTAGATATTTGGAATAATTTTTCAGGATCTAAACCCAGTTTCTTTTTTGTTAATTTAATTTCTTCATGAGATAAAGGAGCCCCATGAGTATTATGATCACCTTCTACATTTGCTGTACCATAAGCCATAATTGTTTCCCCAATTATTACAGATGGTCTATCAACATCCATTTGTGCAATTCTAATTGCTTTTCTAATTTCGTCATGATTATGTCCATTAATTACCTGAACATGCCATCCATGAGATTCATACATTTTTTTATAATCTGTTGAGTCAGACCTAGATACTTTCCCTGATATCTGGGCATCATTTGAATCATAAAAAGCAATTAATTTGCCAAGACCCCAATGACCTGCACATGCTATTGAGCCTTGCGCAACAGGTTCTTGAATATCTCCATCTCCATGCAAAACATATGTATAATGATTAACAACATCTGAACTAAATTTTTCAGATAAAATATTTTCAGCAACTGCCATTCCTACAGCATTACCAACGCCTTGACCAAGAGGACCTGTTGTTGCTTCAATTCCAGGGGTCAGATTTCTTTCAGGATGGCCTGGTGTTTTAGACCCAAGTTGTCTAAAGCTTTTTAAATCTTCTAATTCCAACCAACCTATGTAATATAACATTACATAAATTAATGCTGACTCATGACCAACAGATAAGACAAATCGGTCACGATTAATCCAATTTGGATTTTCAGGATCAAATTGAAGAAACTCTTTAAATAGAATATATGTAAAATCTAATGACGATAATGGACCTCCTGTATGTCCAGAATTAGCATTTCTGACAGTATCCATAATCAGTGATTTTGCATAATTAATTGAAACTTGATCTATATCTTTTTTCTCAAATGACATTTATACCAAATTTTAAGGGGATATCAACAGTTGAATTTATTAATGAATTTCTTTATTTCAATGCTTTAAATTATATAAACTAATTTTTAATATAATTATAATGAAAAATAGCGCAATATATATTCATATTCCATTTTGTAAAGTTAAATGCATTTATTGTGATTTTTATTCTATTACAAAACGTGAAAATCAAATACCATTATTTACTAAACTTTTAATAAAAGAAATTAAATCATACAAAAATTATAGAAAAAAAGAATGGAATTTTAATACTATCTTTTTTGGTGGAGGGACTCCATCTATTCTACCATCAAAAGATATAGAAAAAATTCTTGAAGAATTAGATAATACATTTGACATTTCAAATGTTAAAGAAATAACTTTAGAAGCAAATCCTGGGGAAGCATCATTAGAATTCTTAAAAGATATCAAAAAAATTGGAATTAATAGACTATCAATGGGATTTCAAAGTTTTAATAGTAAGTTATTAAAAAAACTTGGAAGATTACACAAATCAGAAGATTGCTTAAATACATTTAGAAAAGCTCGGAAAGCTGGATTTGATAATATAAATACAGATATGATATTTAATATCCCAAGTTTAACAACAAACAACTGGAAAAAAGATTTATTAAAACTAATATCTCTAAACCCAGAACATATTTCAGCATATTCATTAACAGTTGAACCTTCAACCCAACTTTTTAATCTTGTTAAAAATAAAAGAATTGTCATGCCTAAAGAAGAAATAGATATTGAGCAATTTTTAATAACTAAAGAGATCTTATTAAATAATAATTATATTCATTATGAAGTTTCAAATTATTCAAAAAAAAATAAAGAATGTAAACATAATCTTAATTATTGGAAATTAAATCCATATTTATCTTTTGGACCATCTGCTCATTCTTATGATACTAAAAAAAGATGGTGGAATGTAAAATCATTAGAAAAATATTTAAATTTATTAAACAATGATTCATCAGCTGTAGAAAATTTTGAAATATTAACCACTAATGATAATTATAATGAAATCATACTAAATGGTCTAAGACTAACAAATGGTATTAAATTATCTAAAATAAAAAAGTTTCATAATAATAATTATATTAATTATATATCTCAAATAAAAAATAAGTGGGATTGTATTCAAATAACAAAAAATCGTATTAAATTAAAAAACAATGGAATGCTATTTGTAGATGATATATCTTCAGATATGTTTATTTAAGTAATAACATTTTCTTTGAATATATCTGATTAAGTGTAATCAATTGATATATATACAGCCCAGATGAAACCTCTCTTCCATTATCATCTATACTGTTCCAATTAAAACTATGTACACCTCTATTATAATAACCATTAGCAAGTTCTTTTACTTGTCTTCCACTTACATCAAATATAATCAATTTAATATTTTCTGATGAGGAAAGATTGATTTCTATATTTGTAATCGGATTAAATGGATTTGGAAAATTTTGTTTTAGTAAAAATTCATCTGGATAAACCTCTTCATTAAGAAAAATATTTACAGGTTCATTGTTTGTATTTACAGCAATGATTTCATCTATCTTAAATATATCAGCAGATTCAAAAATTTTATATTTATTTAACTCTAAAATTTCTCCATTCATACTATATATAAGAATATAGTGTTTATTTTCAACAACATTATAAGAAATATCCATATTAATATTATCATTAATATATAAATAGTCCTTAGAATCAATTATAAGTTGCATACCACGAATAGAACCTTCAGATTCAAAATAAAGTGAATTATTTTCAATGCTTACTTCCGCTTCATAAATGGGATTAACTCTTTTTTTAATCTCTGACCTATCATCAGATAAAATCATGTTAGTGATAATAACAATATCTTGAACATTAACCATACCATCTTCATTAATATCAGATGCACAAAGCTCTTCCTCTAAAGCAGGACTTCCAGAATTTATAATAATATTTACAAGCCTAACAATATCAGTAACATCTATACTCCCATCATTATTAATATCACCCCCCATACATTCAGGACTAATATTTGAACCATTATTAAAATATTCAATTATTGAAAAAATATAATCATCAAAGTCGTCTCCTTCTAAACCCCCTAAATTATGGCTTGCTCCAATTGTTCTATATCCTAAATCACTATTTTCATAGGCAACTGCAGTAGCATACTCAGGATCATTGTTTTTTAATATAGAAAAGCCTCCTGTTGGAACAATTCTATCAATATAAGAATTGTCTCCAATATAACTAAATGAAAAGCCTTCAGAAAAAGTTTCATTTACACCAGAAATAGATGATAAATCTGATGATCCATCTGCCTCACCAGCTAAACCAAAATAATCATGTAAAGAAGTTTGAGAATCAAATGCCCATGTATCTGCACCTTCCATATAAATATTTCCACCATCATTCAATAAATTAATAAAAGAGTCAGATTCCGTATCTTGAATAACATAATTATTTGGATATACACCAAGGAATATAAATGCAGTATTGTAGTTTTCAACTGACTGTATTTCTGCTGATTCAATATAATCATATCCTTGAATATTATTTTGATTTAAAAAATCAACTAATTTCTGACCAGATTGATGCTCAATTGTTGGATCCCAAATTAAGATTGAAGGGTGACCAATAACTGTTGAGTAGCTTAGATTTGCTTGTTCAACACAATCTCCTTGACATGGACTTGTTGAACTTGAACCCCAGCTTATATTAAATGTTACTTCTGTGCTAAGCGGAGTATCATTACTAGAAATTACTGAAAATGAACCTTGATACATTGAATTCGCCCCAATTCCAAAAAAAGTATTATCATTTTCATTTGATAGAATAGTAACATAAGGGTTGTCAACAGTTATCATGGCACCAGGATAATAAGAGAAACTAGCTGAACCAGAATTAATCAAATCAACCTGGATAGTAGCACTCTCTCCAATATCCCAAACACCATCTTGATTTTCATCAATAATTATAGGATTTGCTATCTCAAAATTTGGAGCACTAATTTGTATATTAAAATTAATATTCCATTCATTATCTCCATCATTAAGATTTGCAGTAAAATTTGCAATATGTTCATCTGGAACGCTATTTAAAATTGAAAATACCAAAGGATTTTCAGTTAATGCAAGCTCACCACTAATAGCATATGCTATTTGAGAATCTGAATTTGATATAGATATATATTCATCGTCACTACTTAAAGATACAACAATTGCATTGGTATTAAAATTACCTACATTTTCTACAATCAAATTAAAACTAATTTCATCACCATATTCAATAATATTATTAAAATTTGAATCATTAATAACTTCAATATTATTATATACTAAAAATGGTCCATCAACAGAAATAACTTCTAATGAAGATTCATAAGGATAATTATTAAATCCAGAAATAACCATATCTATTGTTCCAGGACTATTACTAAGATTAGAAATATCTAAAACAGCAACACCCCCATTAGAGTAAGCATAACTTTCTAAAATACCATCATTAGATAGCGCAACTAAAGCTCCTTCAATTCCAACATCAACTACAAATTCAGTTTGACCTATTAAAATATTTTGATCATATATTGGATCTAAATACTCTGGTTCATCAGTTCTTATTAATAGAGAAGGATCACCAAATAATGTCCAATATTTTGTTTCATTAATTCCAGATGAACCCTGCGCCTCATTCATATGCATGCACCCATTAACTACAATACCACCATAAGAACGTGTTAAATGCTCATTATATGACTCAGTTAAAATAGCATTCATTGCCCATTGACCATGCATTGGAGGTTCCCATGATTGACTAATTGTTGAACCTAAATGGCCAACTGCTCCTGTAGGATTTCCATTATCATCTGTAGCCCACATCCAAGATTCACAAAAACATTCTGTATAATCATTAAATTGTCCAGGATTACATCCAACAGTAAAAATAAATGGAAGCTTATTAGTATTAGTTAAATTATTTACATCATTACCATTTAAAGGAGCACCATTCCCCCATCCAGTTGGGCCAGCATGACCTGTATAATTTATTACTCCAACACCTTCATTAATAGCATCAATACCATCAGAAACATTGGCATTTGAATCATACAAGCCTTGATAATTATCATAAGTATATTCTAATAAAAAATCATCAGCTAATAAATCATTAAATTCATCATCAGAAAGGCCTCCATATCCAGGACCTTGAGTTGAAGCAATACCCAATGCTTTATTTAAATGATTAGTATCAAAATTTTCAAATCTTTCGTATTCTATAGTTCTTTGAACTTGAGTTTCTATATGAGATAAATTATTCCCTGAAAATCTTCCAACTAGGATTTCAGAATAAGCATCATTCCCTTCAATAAAACCATACGTTGGATCTGATGCAGAACCACTAATTATATGTGTTGGAACCTGCGCTGCATCACCAACTAAGAGTAAATAACTTAACCCGTTATTATAATAATAATTATTGATAAAATCTTGAATAGCATCAACTGTATTTCCTATAGAACTTAATGGTATGATTTCAGTTGGGATTCCTTTCTTATTTTTCCATGCTACAAAGGGATCCATAGATGAAATAAAATCATCATAGCATATAATCAACATATTACCCTGATCTGATATATAATCAAATCTTAAATCTTGGGGGAAATTAATAAATAAATTATTATAAATATTATTAAACTCTTTTGAAGATTTAATTTCACTACTATATCTTTGGATAGAATTTTCAACCTTTTTATTTAATTTACTTTTACTTTCATTAATATCAACAACTATCCTGTTATAAACTCTTAAAACCTTAGTAATTGGGTTATACTGAATTGGATTAATAATCACTGATTGCCCACGAATATCCCTTATTATATAGGGATCTCCAAGAGATGCCAAATCATAAGGATAGAAACTATTTTGTTCATATTGTTTACTATAAATATATGGTACTGATTGGGGATCTACTTCTCTAGATAAATTACCCTTTGAAGGGATTATATTAATATCTGTTAATTCAATATAATCGCTATCAGTAACTTTAATACTCATATTTTTTTGATCTGGTATAATTATTGATGTATTTAATTTTGGTAAATCAGGAGCTCCCTCTAATAATATAGGAGAACCTTTATCAATCTTAATATTGTATTGATTTTCTAAAACTTCATTTAATGAATAACCATCAACTAAAATTTCTAGTGTTGTTTGATTAATATTAGAACTAATTAAATTAATTTTAGAATCACCAATCCTATTATAAAAATTAAAGGTTTCATTCTTTGTTTTTCCATCTGCCGAAAAAGCAAATGAAGAAATAATAAGTATAATATATAAATACATATAATTCATTTTATTTAAAGTTAATTCTAAATTACTAAAAAATATACTAAATACAATGAGATATAAGTCACATTTACAAGATGTTACATCAATTATGTGTTCAAAATCAAATTTATCAATTCAATAATATCAGATATATCTAAAATGCAATCAAAATTGATATCAAAAATACTAATATTACTATCATCTAAAATTGCTTCTACCAATATAATAATATCAAAAATATTTAAACTATTATCATCGTTAATATCTCCTTGCAAATCACTTTTTATAGATATGAAATACATTCCTCCTGTTGAAATACCTGAAACAAAACCAGTGCTTTGACATGATTCATAATAATCAAGCGATACATTCTTACCTAAATAAGGAAAAATAAAATCAGTATTTAATTCAAATTGAGGATTGTTACCAATTCCTAGATTGTTAAAGTAAAAAATATTACTATTTCCAGATCCGATTAATAAATCTTTATCATTATCTAAATCCATGTCAACAGATAAAATTGTTGTACGCGAATCAACATTTATATTATTATAATTTGAACTTTGTAAATCAAAATTAAAGCTATATTTATCTCCAATATTTTCATAGAAATAAATGCTTCCATCTATACAGCCTAAAAACAAATCATAATCATCATCATCATCTATATCAATAAACTCTGGCGTAGAGTATCCTTGTATATCTATATCTTCTATAGTTCCATGATATTCAAAATCTTTATTATAAACTGTCCCAATATTTTCAAAATAGTGAATAATACCGTTATAATTACCTATAAATAAATCTAAATCATCATCATGGTCAATATCAATAAACTCTGGAAACAAATTATTACCTAAATCCATATTAAGAAAATTATTAGAATGTAATTCCCAAACTGGATTATTATCTGAATCAAATCCAATATTTTCATAAAAAACAATCTTACCTATCCATGGAAATGATGTAGGATCATAATTAGTACCTATAAATAAATCTAAATCACCATCAAAATCAATATCTACAAATTTTGGATTAATATCAGATAATAAATCAATAGTATCAATATAATTATATGTTTGTAATAAATAATCATTATCTACATTTTCATAGAACATAAAATTATTTGTTAATTGATAACCATATGCACCTGATAAAGTTGTAACGAATAAATCATTATCATTATCATTATCAATATCAATAAAAGAGGGTAAATTTAATCCTGCTGTATTAACAGGATTTTCATATGGGAACTGAGTAATTATATTATCATTATCCATAATAGGATTAAATTGATTCCCTATATTTGAAACAATATATAAACTTTGTTGGAAATAATCCCCCCAAGATAAATCTAAATCTTGATCATTGTCTAAGTCTATAAAACTAATTGCGCTTGCACCATGCCTTGATTGACCAACAATATAAATTTCTTGCCAGAAATTTGATTCTAAAGTAAAAGTTGGAATATTATTATTTAGACCTGAATTATTAAAGTAATTTAATGTTCCTATAATATTTCCAGAAAATAAATCTAGATCTTCATCTCCATCTACATCAGTAAAAGTTGGTATCATAGATTGATCAATATCTAAATGGTTATTATTAATATCGACTATTTCTGATATATAAATTAATTCATCTTCAAAATATTCATAATAAGATACTCCTCCTGAATACAATGAACTTGAAGTAATAATTTCATAATAAGAATCATTATCAAAATCATAAATATAAAACCATAATATATTTGTTAAATCTAAAAATCTAGTAGATTGTAAAATAAAATTTTGATTTTCATTTAAAAAATATCTTATATGACCATCTTCATCTAACAAAAACAAATCTATAAAACCATCTTTATTCCAATCAGCCCATTGAATTTTAGGCTTATTAAAACCACCTAAAAAGGGGCTTTCATATTCAATATTATTAGAAACAATCTTTCCAAAACCCGGCTCAATATTAAACTGATATGGGAATACAGTTGATAACAATAATAATCTAATTAAAAATTTAATCATTGAATTATTATTGATCTGCTAATTGAATCTATCTCATAAACACTTAAATTATCTATAAATTCAGGATGATGTTCCATTATAAAATCAGGATCAAATGACCTAAATAACAATCGAGCAGTTATATTTATATTTCCTATTAATTCTTCAGGGATAATAAAATCATAATATACATACCTACTTTGATATGCTAATAATGCAGTACTATTTATATCATGTGTTTTAGTAACATTATTTACAATATTTCCATTTACATCTAATATTTCTGTTTTAAATTGAATTAAATTAGAATCATTTAAATCTAATTGTTGATTTGGTAAAACTTTGCCTGATTGAAAAATAATTTGATCATTATGATTTATAACTAGCTCAATCCAAACCTGTCTATTAAATGATGTTCCAGATGGAATACTATGAGCTGTTTTACTCTCAATAGTTAATGGGATTTCCAATATCTCTCCAGGACTTATTATTGAAGGTATTGTATCATTTAATACATCAAACTCTATTTCAGCTGATGTTGATAATAAACCCTGGACAGATTCATATAATGGATTCTCATTAATTGGAATATTTAAATCAATATCAACACCTATAAATCTATGATCATGGTACCCATTATCTTTCTCAGGCATATGACAATTTTGACATGAAACACCACCAAACATTGAAAATCCTGGAACTCTATTCCATTCAGTAAACGTGATTTCAGCTTCGACATCTCTTACTACAAGATCATGACAAGGCAAACACATTTGAGATGATGAATAAGTTGGCAAATAATATGAAGCATGGTACTCATTAGGCTGAGGATTTTGTATTGATCCAAACTTAATATTCCCAAGTGGATACAATTTATATTGAGCTGTAGCTGCTAAATTATCTCCCGCATGTACCGTCTGACTTAATCCAGTAACAGAATGACAAACATCACAACCAATACCATCTTTAATAGATTGATTTAAGTCGCTATTTAAAAATTCATCAACATTCTGAAAGACCGCGGTATTTTCTCCAGTCAAAAAAGAAACAGGATTATGACATTGCATACAAAAATTTTCACCAACAATAGGATGATCATTGTTTACATCATTCTTATACGAAAAAAACAATGAACTTCTTGATGTATAAGAATGCATTGAAGAAAACCATTCATTATAATGATCTTCATGACAATTCATACAATCAGTTGCTGGCTTGAAGTCATCAGCTGATAGTTCAGTTGAAAGTATATTACCTTCATTATCAAGATTGTATGATTTGAATGGCAATTCATAATTATATTGTTCTGAAGCTAATTCACATCCAGTAAAATCATCAATAATTAACCAAAAATAATTTTGCTCATTTAAAATAATATTATTCAGAACAATTGAAGTATCATTTCTATTTTCTGTCGAATAAAGTAATAGATTTTGATCATCAATGAAATTTGAATAGTACAAATTGTAAGATTTAAAACCATAATTATCAGATTTATTCCAATTTATTAATATGCTACTGAAATCAAAATCAATCATAGATATAGATACATCTTGTTCAAATGGATATATTATTCGTTCTATAATCATAATAATATCAAAAATATTAACTATTTGATCTTCATTTAAATCTGATATCTCAGAATAGAAATCATTAATACTATAATCAACCATCAACATAACATCAATAATATCAATACTTGAATCATTATTTAAATCTCCTTTATTAAAGGAATTACAATCACATAACGTAATAGATATAAAAAATAATAAAATTGTTAATATAAAAAATAATTGTTTCACACTATTAATTTACTATCTCAAACTAATAAAAGATAAAAAAATTAATATGCTTTTAGGGAAAGTGTTAAAATGAATTTAGCAACTGGCTTTTCTTTAAATTTAGTAGGTACATAAGCAGTAATAGTTATAGGTTTATTAATTCTCTTTTTTGATATTTCTGTTTCTTTAACCATATCTGATATTAATTGACCATCATTACAAATAAAATGGACATCACCTTCAGCTCTTTTTAAAAAATCAGCTTTAAAATCCTTAAATAATAAATTAATTTTACATTTAGACTTTTTAATTAAATCTAAAGCTATAGCACCCCCTGTTATATCAGCTCCTACAGATAATGCACCAAAATACATACTTCCAACATGATTTTTAGTTTTTCTTTTTAATGAAATTTTAATTTCAACACTACCTTCAGAAATTCTTACAACTTTTGGATTGCAATAAAAAATCATAGGGACTTTTAAAAAACCAAAAAACTTTAAAAAAAGTGTCGTCCTAAACTCTTGTGATATAAATCTCATTATTGTATATTTTTCTTTGTTATAATTAGTTACAAAATTTATTATATATTATACATAATTATTAAATAAATTTTATAAACCTAAAATAGGTACAATTTATGAGAATATTAAAATCATCTTTTTACTTTTTATTTCTAATTAATTTTTCATTTTCTGAAATGATTACAGAATCTACAGCAATGAATATAGCTGAAAACTTTTTTTATTCAAAAAATCAAAGAGATTTAGTTGATTTTAGCTACAATGATAACATTCTTATTAATTATAGCAATGAAAATATATTTTATGTAATAAAGCTAAATCCTAGAGGTTTTATACTTGTAGCTGCTGATGATTTGATTATGCCAATTCTAGGTTATAGTTTTGAAAATGAATTTATAATTTCAACAACATATCCATCTAATATAAATTATTTATTTAATTTATACTCTTCTGAATTAAGCAACGAAAAAATTAATAATATTCAAAGAGATGATGTAGAAACCCAGTGGAATAAATATAGTAACCCCGTTGACTTTGAAAGTCAAACTAGAAATGTTTCTCCATTACTTCAAGCTAGATTTAATCAAGATTCTTCGTGGAATGATATGTGCCCTGAAGATCCAGATGGACCTGGTGGAAATGTATATGTTGGATGTGTAGCTGTTGCAATGGCTCAAATTATGCATTATTGGTCTTATCCAGAAATTGGCTATAGTTCTCATGGCTATACTCATAATCAATATGGATATCAATATGCAAATTTCGGTGGTTCATTTTATGATTATACCCAAATGCCTAATACATACCCTACATCTGAAAGTCAAGAGTTGCTTTATCACTGTGCTGTATCAGTTAATATGAATTTTGGAATTGATGGTTCTGGATCTCAAACATCAAGAGCACGTAATGCATTAAGAAATTATTTTATATTTAAAAATGATATTGATGAAATTTCTGCCAGTAGTTATAGTACAACACAATATAGAAATATTTTACAAAATGAATTGAATTTAAATAGGCCATTATATGTTGATGGATGTGATACTGAAGGTTGTCATGCATGGAATATTGATGGTTATGATGGCGATTATTTTCATAATAATTTTGGATGGGGTGGCTCACAAAATGGAAATTATCTTTTAAGTTCTTTAAACGGATTTAATTATGATCAAGGCGCACTTATTGGAATTGAACCACAAAGTCTTGATAATCCAAATGTAGTGATGCAAGAATATTCATATAATGAATTTCAAGGAGATGGAGATAATGTTACAAATCCAGGTGAGATTATTGAATTGTATGTAACGTTAGAAAATCTAATACCTTGGAATGATGCAGAGAATGCTGATGTAATTTTATCAACAAATGATGGATCTATATCAATTATTAATGAATATTTATCATTTAATAATTTAGATGTTGGCAACTCATACACAAATAATAATAGTCCTTTTTTAATTTCATTAGCAGATGATATTAGCTTATCTAATCATATATTAACTTTAACAATAATATCTACTTCTGATAATGGAGAATCTAGCCAAAACTTATATGATATTAAT